>Ga0129301_1000346_pt1 | contig 25236 bp, 21 predicted proteins | sample ConPoolayeHmetaG_FD_94489 | JGI IMG/M metagenome (GOLD analysis project Ga0129301, IMG submission 94489) | Hot spring microbial mat communities from California, USA to study Microbial Dark Matter (Phase II) - Cone Pool mat layer H metaG ...
GGGTTGGAGTTGGAGTTGGGGTGGTGGGTTTTACCCCTCTGGGTGGGGTAGGTTCAACCACTTTTTCTTTAAATTCTACCTTCTTTTCTTTCGTGGGAACAAAGACTTGCTTCAACACATCTGCAAGGTCCTTTGCCTTTCCATTCTGAACATAATAGATGAAAACACCAGGTTTTGTCCCCTCAGCCGGGGCGATATCTAACTGTTTAAGCCACCCCTCAACCTTTTCGAAAATTTCGGGTATCCAACTCACCACCAGAAGGGAGTTGATTCGTGTAATAGGAGTGAAGGTAATGCCAACTCCGCGTCCGGATTTTATCGAAACTTCAAAGGAGGAAAAGATTCGTTCCATTTCCTTAGCAATCTCAATGACATCCGCATTCAGGATAGGATAGATTCTGACTTTTAGATCGGCAAAGAAATCAATATCAAAAATTTTTAATATATCGAGTGATTTTTGAACATTTGAGGCAAGATCCCCAAGGATCAAAATATTATGACCGGGATGCTCAATAATATCCGCTCCATCGGAGAGAAACGGTTTGATTATTTTTGAAGCTTCTGTGACAGGAAGATATTTGAGAGGGATGACCTGAATGATATATCTTTCCTCGGTAGATAATTTTTCTGAAGTCCCTGGCAATGAAACGGGAGGGAATCCCTTTTTGGCTTCACTAAATGGAACGATCTCATACAGGGTGTCTTTTTTTACAGCTGTTGCTCCACTCAGTTTAAGGATTGAGAAGAATACAGGCCAGACCTCTTCTCCAGATAATGGACGCGTGGTATGAATATTCACAACACCCTTAACTCTTGGATCGATGAGGTAATTAAAATGGAGAACCTCGGCCATTACTTTGATCACTTCATAGAGGTCTGCGTTGTCAAAATTTAATATGACCCCAGAAGATTTCGGTTTCTCCGGTGTTCGAGGAATTCCTTCCGAGGGAGTGGTTTTCTTTTTCTCTTCCTCTTCCTTTTTTGGGATAGGTGGGGAAGGTTCCTTAACAGCCTCGGGTTTTTCAGCCTTAAATAGATCTTCTGAAATGGTTTGTTTTTCTTTAGTCTCAGTAGCAGGAGGAGGTTGTCCTCTGCTTATAGTTTCGAATGGAGAGGGTTTTGTTTCAGCTGGAGAGGGTCTTGTTTCTGGCTTGATTAAAGAACATCCCCCAACTGAAAAAAAGAAAATGAAAAGGAAAATATAAGGTAAGGTAAACTTTATGATTTTCATCATATCATTCCTTTCTCCTTTAAAAATTTCAATCGCTTTGAGTTGCTTTAGGTCCAAACCAGGTCCTTCTCCGTGTCGGTGTAGAAGAAGGAGTTAAAGGGGTAGGCAGTGGACTTTGAACAACCCCTTCTCGTGGGACTTGGGTCGGAACTTCCCTTGGTTTCTCTACGGTACTACTAACGGGTTGAGAAGACGCAGGCTTGGGAGGCTCAGGAGAAGGGATTGTGGAAGTTACGGTAGAGGGTTTGACTTCTGTTCGGACAACCGCTCTTTTCTTTGGTGATTTTGGATCATATAGGAGAACCTCAAAAGAATCTTCGTCACTTTCAAGGAGGATCCTGTCCGGAAAGATCTTTGAGATTTTATAATCCCCAAGCTTATCCCCTATCTTAACCCTCATCGTCTCTCTCTCTCCAGGAAGGAGTTTTCTTCCAACCTGAACAACCAAAGCAGATTGGTAGTCCTCCCGATAAACAATCCCATGGAGAATGACCTGGGGCCGAACAATAGGTTTTTTAACCTCCCCCTTTCCTGATGAAGAAGAAAGAGGCATAGGGAATTCCTTTCTTTCTGGATGGAAGATATTCTTTTCTGAAATTCCAATCAAGGCTTCCAGAGGGAGAGGCTTCATTTCTTCTGGAGGAATCTCCTGAGTTATCTTTTCAATCTTTCTCTTATCCTCTTTTTTTACGGAAGCTGAGGGCTGATCCATTTGGTACCAGACTTCATAATTTTTTACCCCAAGATAGAACAGGATAGGGGAAAAAATAAGGGTAAGGATGAAATATCTAACGTTCATCTTTTTTCCTTCTCCTTGGGTTTCTCTCTTTCCATCCATCCTGAGATGATAAGATTTCCCTGAATATTATTGGGCATCCTGATGTTAAATACAAGGAGATCCATTTCCGAAACGGCCAGCATCTTTTCATGGTTTTCAATCTCGCTGAGAAACTGGACAAGGTTCAACAGTGAATGGGTGGGGTTAAAATCAATCTGGATGGAAATTTTTCGATAATAATTTAAGTCCTTTGGTTCTAAGATTCTAAAACTTCTGATTTGAATATCCTTTGAAGTGGCTATCTTTTTAATGATTTCCTGTAGATTGGCTGAAGCAAGCTGAGGGGTTTCTCCCTCGATCAATCGCTTTTTGATATTTTCGAACCGCAGCCTAAGGTTCCTTAGATCCTCTTCGATTCCTTTCTTTCCATTGATGTACTCCTGATATTTCAGGACTAAATGTTGTTTCATCTGGATTTCTTCTTCCATCTTCTTTTTCGCTTCCAACCAGGGTAGAATTCCCAGAAAGTAGAGGATCACCGCCCCTATCAAGGATAGAATGAACCATAGGGTTTTCTTTTTTAAAAACCTCCATCTTTCTCCTAAAGGGATAATTTTTCCATTCATTTCCTGCTTCCTTCTATCCTTGCCTTAATCTTAAATCTTTCTTTCTCTTTCGTTTCTCCTCCACTCATGAATTTTTCCTTGGTAATAGGGGCAGAGAATTCCACTTTTTCAAACGTTGGAGAACGATCAATCACCGTGATTAAGTCAGAAGCAGAATCGGCAAACCCGTTGATCTCGATTTCATTAGATTTATATTTTAAATTCCATATCCATACAGAAGGCGGAAGGATTTTTGTGATTTCTCGAAGGATTTCGATTTTGCTGACCTCTTCTCTGGAGACCTTTTCAAATTCTGAAACCTCTTTTATAATTTCCCCTCGCTCCTTCTCCAGGGTTTCCACCGCCGAGACCTCGGGTTTCATTCCTTTTTCCAGCTCTTTTAATTGCTGGAGTTTGGCCTGATATCCTCTCCATTCTCCTATGGGAAGCAGGATAGAAAGAAAGAGAGTCAGAAAGAAGATCGAATAAAAAATCGGTTTCCAGACTTGTACCTTCCGGATTCTCATCTCGAGAGGAAGTAAATTCACTTCCAGAGAGGGTTTGATCATTCCACAAAGGGGAAGCCCTATGGAAGGATAAAAGGCAGAAGAATTGAAATCGTTTTTTGGCAAAGAGATTTTTTCAAAAGGAATCCGAGAGGGCTTTAAGCCGATCTCTTCGATTTTTTTCTCATCTTTGTATCGACCATAGAGATAAATAGGGGAGGCCTTTACTTCTTCTTCTCTCATTCCTGCCATAGGAAGAATGGCGAAAAGATTGGTCTTCTCCCTTTCTTCCTCTACAGGGAGAAGGATACTATCTTTAAGAACCCCGTCCTTCAGAATATTTATCTCCCAGAACTCTTTCTCCATTTCTATCAATAGAGTATATCCTCCTTGTTTTGTCTTCTGATGATATTGGAAAAGGGTGATGGCTGCACCAGTGGAGACTCGAAGGGCCTGGGGTTTGATTCCGATACTTTTTAGAAGAGACAGATAATAGTCGATCTCTTTTCTTTTTGCAAATACCGAGAAGAGATCCATTCCGTCTTTATCCTCTTTTAGGATCTGGAAATCCAAAAGGATCTCACTTTTTTCGAAGGGAACATATTTGGGTGATTCATATTCAATGACCTTTCTCAAATTCTCCTTAGCCGTAGAGGGAAGTCTCATAAACCGATAGACCAAACGTTCCCTTGGAATGGAGAGGATAACTCTATCTTTTCGGATTCCATTTTTGGAAACTAATTCATTGATCCTATTTTTTATCAGGCGTTCCTGTTCTTCTTTATTTTCTCCATATGAGAGAGGAAGGATATCGAGGGTTACCAATCGAACCCTTCCTAAAGAACTTTTTAAGACAGTAAGAATCACACCATCTTGCTTGAAATCAATCCCCAAAAAAGATTCAAACATAAGTTTTTTCCTTTATTTTATCAGCAATTCTTATGCCAAAACTTAACTCTCCTAATCCATTCTATCAAACCATTGGATAATCCGATACCGATCCTTTTCTCGTGGATCTATTTTGACAATAGCTTTTATTCCATAAAACCTATTTCCTACCCCTTTTACCCTTGATTCGATCGTATAGAAAGGATGGGTTGAACTGTAAAGGGCGAGTCTCCCAATCTCTCCCATAAAAGGTGAGAGATCTGGAATTCTCTGAAGAAGTTCCATCTGATTTCGAAACTCTCTTTCCTTCCTTGCTGTCAGAAGGGTTTGAATTAAAGGTTCAGGAAGGCCTAAGAGAACTTTTAAAACCACCGGAGGAGCATGATTAATATTGACCCTTTCTCCTAGGGCATAAACAGAAAAGATATCTTTAAATCCCCAGCCCCCTGTGGCTTTTGACCCGTAAAAAAAATCCCTGGTCATCCCTTTTATCAAAAGGAGTTCTTCGATGGAATCGAGAGGACCATTTTTACATGGATAGGGTTCTTTCAGGGATTGATAATAATCATTCTCTGCCCCATTGAGTCGATAAAAATCGTCAGGATCCCTCCAGTCCAGGATGGAATCCACTACGACATCCCGTACGCTCTCATCGAGACCAAAATTTCCTACCATCTTCCTTAGGACAGTGTCTGAAACCACATTAATATTGATCTTTCCATCCTCTGCAGTCACCTTTACTTCACAGTCTCCCTGGTGTGTTGGAATCTTGTAGACTCCTCCATCTGCCATCCATTCCTTCTTTAATTCCTTTCCTTCCTCTTCAATGAGAATGGTTTTCCTTAATTCTTTGATTCTTTGGTCATGTTTATAGATGAGCTGGGCAATAGCCCAATGAATTCCTCCCCGAGCCGAATAATAGAGTTCTCGTTCTTCTTTCAGGTTCTTAGAAATATTTAAATCGGTTCTCGTGCCAAAACAAAATTCCACAGCGAGAATCGATAAAAAGGTGATCACCCAGATCACCATTATTAATGCAAATCCTTTTGGGTTCACTCTGTACCCCCCCTCAACAATCGTTCTCTGATGGTTCTTCGTCCAAGTCCTGGGATAAGAGTTCCAATTTCTTCAAATTTTATCGAAGGAAGGACTATTTGGATCGAAGTAGTTATGGGTTCGTTCTCGCCTTCCAATTGAAAGGAAATCCTGATCGCTCGAGGAAGAGGATCCAGTCCCTTTCCCTCCCACTCCTCCAGCCATGTCCCCTCTTCTTCATCCTTCTCTTTCTTAAGATATTCAAAGGTCAATTTCGAGATCCCATTTAGGGTGAAGATTAGAGAATCTTCTTTGAGCGGGGTTTCAAAGAATTCCTTTCGAAGAACCCTCCCTTCGTAAAGTTCGAGTTTTTCTCTATTTTTCCAGAGGTATGCCGCATAGACCAGCCCTTCAGCCCTCCTACTTCTCATCGAATAATTGGAAACAAATCTTAACGCATCGGGCTTCCCCTCAAAAGCCAAATAGTCTCCTTCTGCCTTCTCTGTCTTCACCTTATAGGGGAAGATGGATTTTATTTGATGAATCATCAGGTTTTGAAGAGTGCGAATTCTCAAGGTGCGATCATTTTGCTTTTCCACCTTTTCCCATGAGGAGAGCGAGAGCCTGAATGTTCCCAAAACCATAAGGAGGATCAAGCCGAAAAGAACTAAGCTGATCATCACTTCGAGGAACGTAAATCCTTTAACTCCCTTCTTCATTTCTCGTCACAAAGTAGGATTCCATGGAAATAGACTTTTCTTTCAGGCCTGACTTCCAGAATACCTTTACCCTCACTTCCATTAAATTTGCGGGTGGTTTTATCTTCGAGAGAACTTCCTCTGGAAGGAGATCCACTTTTTGTCTGGATACCTCCCAGCGAAACTGCTCATTGAATTGTCCCTCTTCTTTTCCTTCTTGAAAAGAAGGAGTAAGGGCAATCTCTTCCATCTTCAAATGGGCGTATTCTACTGCCTTTGAATATTCAGATGCGATTCGTTCCGTTCTTAGCCCTCCCGAAAAAAGTTCAATGATTCCAAGAAGGCCCACTCCAATAATGGCCAATGAGACCACTATTTCAATAAGGGTGAATCCCTTTTTCATTGGACCACCTTCCTCCTCCGACCAAAATTACGCGCGTTTCACTTCCACACTCCCTGTAAGGAGATCCAGGAGGATTTCAAATTCTTTGTCCCCAGGTCCTGAGAGAAGAATGGAGCCTCCACTCGAACCTCCTTCAGGGTAGAATTCAAAAGAAGGGTGGTCTAAAGGGAATCGAACGGATATCCCTTTTACCTCTTTGATTTGAATCCCTTCCGGGATGGGGATATTTTTTAATAGTTTTTTCTCGACCTCCCCTTCTTCAGAAAGGGTTTCTACCGAGAAGACCTTTATAGATTTTGAATCCCTTTCAAGGGTGACGATAAATACCTTACTCTTATTGATGGCCTCGGTGCGATAATATCTCAATAAAGAGGAAATTTTTTTAATCGTCGCCCTAACCTCAATAGACTGTTGGATTTTCTGTATGGAAGGGAATACTATCACAAGGGAAAAGAAAAGGATGGTAAGGACGACCATCGATTCAAGAAGGGTAAAACCTCTTTCTCTCATCTTCCTATATCTTTCCAACTTACGATATCTTCATCCTCTCCTTGCCCCCCCTCGACGCCATCCCTTCCATAGGATATAAGATCGTAGTCTCCATGTTCCCCTGGAGATCGATACACATAAGGCCTTCCCCATGGATCCAGAGGGATTTCCTTTGGAAGGTATGGACCATCCCATTTTTCCACTCCAGAGGGCTTTTCCCTCAATGCTTTTAATCCTTCTTCAGTCGTAGGATACCTTCCTACATCGAGTCGGAAGGCATCAAGGGCAGTTCCAAAGAGTTCGATTTGAGCTTTCGCTGCCTTCTGTTTGGCTACCCCCACTTTCCCAAAAAGTCTTGGACCCACGAGGGCGGCAAGAAGACCAATGATGATAATGACGACGAGGATTTCAACAAGGGTAAACCCCTTTTTTCTGGCTCTTTCTTTCATCCTTTCACCCTCTTTTTGTTTTTATCAGAAGGGGATCTCATTAATACTAAAAATGGCAAGAAGCATGGAAAGGACAATAAAACCGACGATTCCACCCATGACAAGTATCAGAATGGGTTCTAAAAGGGAGATCACCCTTTTTAACGTAGTTTGAATGTTAGCTTCATAAGTCTCGGCAATCTTGATCAGGACCTCATCCAATTTTCCCGTCTCTTCTCCTACATGGGCCATCTCAATAGCTAAGGAAGGAAATACACCGGTCTCCTCCATTGATTTTGAAAAACTTTTTCCCTCTCTCAACCGATCATGGAGGTAGAGGATGGAACGGGAGATGGCCAGATTCTGAGGGATTTCCCTAACAAGGTTTAAGGCAGAGAGAATGGTTACCCCACTCTGCAAAAGGGTCCCAAGAGTTCTTGAGAAGATCGCGACCTCCCGTTTTTTTAGAATGTCTCCAAAAAGAATCCATCTCAACTTCAATTTATCCCATAGGAGTTTCCTCTCGGGATCCATGTTGTAAGCCTTTAAGCCCAAATAAAAGAGCAAAAGGAGTCCCACTCCCAACCACCAATAATCTCTTATCATTTGGCTTATCGTAAGAAGGATCATTGTTGGGACAGGAATGGTCTGACCCAGGTCTGAGAAGATTCTGGCAAATCTGGGAATCACAAATGTCATGAGGATGATCACGGAAAGGCCGCTCACTATGGTGAGGATAATCGGGTAAAGCATCATAGAAAGAATTTGATCCCTTAATTCTTTTCGGCTTCCCAAGTATTGGGAAAGACGATTCAGAACGGCTTCGAGGAATCCCCCTGACTCCCCTGCTTTCACCATATTGATGTAGACCTTAGGAAAAATATTCGAATGATACCCCAGGGCTTCCGAAAGCGATTTTCCTTCCTTTACTTTTTGAAAAATGTCTTTGATCACCTCTTTAAATTTCGAGTTCTCCACCAACCCGGACATCACATTGAGACTCCGGTCAATGGGAAGTCCTGCGGAGAGAAGACTGGAGAGCCCCTGAGTAAATATGAGAAGATCGTTTAACCTAACCCGTTGAAATTTTAATTGGATTCCAAAAGTTTTCTCTCCAGCCTTTTCAATCCTGATAGGAATATAATTCATCTGATGAAGAGTCTGAATCACCGCCTCTTCGTCGCGTGCCTCAATGATCCCTCCTATTGTCTTTCCGTTTAAAGAGGTGGCTTTATAGAGAAATTCGGTCAAGAGATCCTCTCCTCTTCATGGGTGACCCTCATTACCTCTGAAAGAGAGGTCACTCCACTTTTTACCCTTAACCATCCATCTTCTCTGAGGGTCCTCATTCCCTTCCTTCTGGCCATCTCTTTAATCTTGCTCGCATCCTTTTCCGAAAGAATAAACCTCCTCATCTCATCATCCATGATAAGGAGTTCAAAAATCCCTGTCCTTCCAAAATAACCTGTGTAGGAGCAGTGTTCACATCCTTTTCCCTCCATCACCTTTACTTCTTCTTTTTCCTTTATCCCAATTTCTTCAAGAAGAATAGGGTCAGGTTTTGAAGGAACCTTACAATGGGGGCAAAGCACTCGGACGAGTCTCTGGGCAAGGATGCAGAGGATGGTGGAGGTGAGGAGGTAGTCTTCCATTCCCATATCGATGAGGCGGGTAATTGCACTTGGGGCATCATTCGTATGAAGCGTACTCAAAACGAGATGACCAGTAAGGGCAGAATGAATGGCAATATCTGCGGTCTCGGAATCTCGTATTTCACCAATGAGGATAACATCAGGGTCCTGTCTTACAATGGATCGTAAAGCATTGGCAAAACTTAATCCTATTTGAGGTTTTACTTGAATTTGATTTACCCCTTTGAGTTGATACTCTACCGGATCCTCTACGGTAATGATTTTCTTTCCAGGGGTATTAATCTTTTCAAGAGCGCAATAGAGGGTGGTCGTCTTTCCACTCCCGGTAGGCCCTGTTACGAGGATAATCCCGTGGGGACTTTCAATCAGTCTTTTAAATTCTTTTAGCTCATCCTCCGGAAAACCAAGTCGTTCAATATCCAGAACAATGGAGCTCTTGTCAAGAATTCTGAGGACAAGGCTCTCTCCATAAATGGTCGGGACAGAGGAAACCCGAAAATCTATATCCTTTCCTTTCACCCGGAGCATGATTCGACCATCTTGAGGGAGTCTCCTCTCAGCGATATTCAATTTGGCCATGATTTTAACCCTTGAGAGGACAGCCGGCTGAAAACGTTTAGGAAGGGATTCTACATCATGAAGAACTCCGTCGATTCGATATCGAACTCTTAGCTTATCCTCAAGAGGTTCAAGATGGATATCACTGGCTCTCATCTCGATGGCCCTTGAGATAATGAGATTGACAAGTCTAATGACAGGGCCTTCCGATGCCATATCTTTCAGGTGGTCAACATTCTCCTCCTCTTGCGGAACATAATCGGGAATATTGTCTATATTTTCAATAATCTTTTCGACAGATGAAAACCCAGAACCATAATGGTTTTCGAGAGCCCTTAGAATATGGGATCCTCTTCCAAAAAAGGCCTTTACTTTCTTATTGGTAGCCACCCGAATGGCATTAATGACATAAAAATCGAAGGGATTCTCCATGGCTACAATAATTTCGTGATCAGTTAAGCGAATAGGTATAAATTTTGACTCTTTCATAAATTGGAAGGAAATGGTATTGATCAGGATGGGTTCTTTGGGGTAATCCTCCTCTCTTAAAAAAGGAATTTTATAAACCTCTTCGAGGGTTGAAATATATTGCTCTTCACTGATAAGGCCAGATTCAATGAGACGATCTCCCAGGGATATAGATTGGGAATCTCCTTGGGATAGGACCGTCTCGATATCCTTCTCTTGAATAAGACCTTTTTCAACGAGTAGATTAATAAAAGAAGGGAGCGGATTATTCATTGAATGCTCTTTTCGAAAAGAATATTAGCATAATTATGAAATATTATCAATTAAATAAAATTTCATTACTTGACTAAAACAAAAAAAGATATAAATTTCCTGTAGTTTGGTAAAAAATTATAACATATTGAAATAAAAAGTCTTTTAAAATTTCTAATGACTTCATTCCTTCAAATTTTAAAATGCCTGCTTTCGCAGACATGACAAAAATTTCTGAACTTCAGTAAATTTATATGCAATATTTGTGACAAAATATTCAGGTTTTTTGAAAAATTACTGGTAAAAAAATTACCATAGGTGTTACAATTTTATCCATATTTATTCATCTGAAAATTTTAAAGGCTCCATTCTATCATCCTGAACTCATCTCAAGGCCTTTCACAGCAATATGACATTAGGCCTATTCCCTAATGAGATAATATAGAATTAGGAAAAAATTTTTAAATATAGGGAATTTTAAAAATTAATTGGTATAAAAATTGCTAATAAAAAAACAAACAAAAATTATGGAGGTTTGTTATGAGAAAAATTTTATTTATTATCATTCCCGTTTTAATGTTACTGGTTTTCTCCTCTTATTCTTCTGGGCAGAACTTCTATGGTTGGTGGAAATGTTTTTCAGGTGGCGTGGAAATAGGAGATTTTGTCACAGGAGAATGGGTAAAAACTCAAATTACTATTAAGAAAGGTTCTTATTTATATATCAATAACACAAATAAAGCCTATTTAATCCAATGGGATGATGACGGTCAGAAATTCTTCATCGAAAATGAGTTCTCATTCTTTGAAAGAAATAATATAATTGTTTTTAGGGGTCCTTATAGTTTTGATGACAATGGCGAGCTATTGTCTTCCTCGACAGCTATCCTCAAGACCTCCCTTCCCGCCCATCTCCCTACAAAAATAGATGTGACTTATACTCGTTACGATTTAAATGAACTTTATGTAAAAAGATTCAATCTGAAATTTACAAGAATTCGTGATCTTACTACCATCCCAAACGAAGTAAAAACATTGATTCCGTAAGGGGATTCTAACTTTAAGATGGGTCTTTCTCTCCTATTTTGGAAAAAAGAAGTCCGATATTTTTAAGGATTTCTGGATTCTCTGGTTCGAGTTCGAGGGCCTTAAAATATTCTGAAAATGCCTCTTTTATGAGATTTTTTTCGCGGTAAATGTATCCCAAATTATTGTGAAGAGCTGGATAAAATGGATTTATAGAGATAGCGTTTTTAAACTCCTCGATGGCCTCCTCGATCTTCCCCGCCCTTAGATAAATCACCCCAAGATTATTCTTCGCCTCAATAAAGCAGGGATGAAGTGAAATACTCTTTTTATAAGACTCTATAGCTTTTTCATAATCTTTTAATTCTCCATAAGTCTGACCCAAATGAAAGGAGATATCAAAATGATTTGGGCAAAACCTCTTTCCTTTCTCAAAATGGTAAAGGGCTGCCTTCCAATCGTTTAATTCCATATAAAATCTTCCTGCTTTTAAATGATAATCTCCAAATAGGGGTTTAATGGAAAGGATAAGACCTAAAATAATAGATAGGAGAGTCACTCCCTTTAGGAAATACCAAAGAAAAGGCCTTCCCCTCAATCCAAGAAGGAAGGGTTCCCTAATATTCCTTCTTCCCTGATAAAGAATTTCTAAAAACCCCACAGAGGACCAGAAGGTTATTCCGGAAGCAGGGTTCTGAAGATTGAAATCAAATAGACACTGGATCAATGTGGAAAGAATTCCAGCGGTTAAAGCCATTGAGAGGAAAAAGGAGTGATTCAATTTTTCTTTCCTAAGCAAATCCCACGACATCTTCATGATTCGAAGGAGGATGAACATAAATATCAGAAAGCCAAAAAGACCCACCTCTGAAAAAATTTGAAGATATTCATTATGAGCTTCTTCAACTCGAGTATTAAGGCCTGAAATGGTCCATTCTTTTTGGTCTCGGTAACGAGGATAGATATATTTAAAATTCCCAAAACCCACGCCCCGCAGGGGGTGGTCTCGAATCATTCTGAATGTATTAAGATAGATATAAAGTCTCGCTCGAGCGGAGAGTCCCTTCTCTTCATCCATCATCCCTAATCGGTAAAAAAAACTATTTAACCACTGAGGGTTCATTAAATGGACTCCATTGCTTTTGATTTGAAGGCCTCCAGATGCAATGGGAATTGGGACTCCTTCTTCGATTTTAGGATACTCTATGGAATGACTTTGGAGGCCTTTTTCGGGCAGATCTCTCAAATAGAGGGTTAAGGAAAAGAGAAAGATAAAGAAGGCCAAAGGGAAGCCAAAAAGTAAAGAGAAGGAGGTTGTTTTTCTGATTCTTCCTTGTTTCCAATTTTTTAAAGCCTTGTAGACAGAGAGAGAGGAGAGGATCAGAAGGGAGAGCAAAAATCCTACCCATGCTCCTCTACATTTGGTAAGGATTAAATGGTACCCCATGATAAAAGTGGACAGGAGAAAAAAGGCTCGCTTGACCCAATGATGGGAAAGGAGAGAAAAAATGGTAGATAAGGGGATGACGATAATCAGAAATTGGGCCACCTGATTTCGGTGGCCAAGGGTCGAGAGAGGAACCCGTGGAATAAAATCATAATTCTTCAAAAAAGGTTCAATCCCAAAATATTGCAAGATTCCGTATGAGCTCATCAAGGCACCAGCCAAAACGAGGACAAAGGCCCAACTGTAAAGTTCTTTCTCCGAGAAGTGATTCACAATAATGAAATAAAGAAGGATATAGGAAAAGACTCGCCAGATAAGGCTAAGACCCCCGGACGCAGAAACTGCCCAGGTTAAAGATAAAATTGAGAAGAAAAAATAAATCAAAATAGGAAAGAGTAAATGGCTCCTTTTTATTGAAATTTCTCCTGAAAGCGTCATCCCCAAAAACCAAAATCCCATCATAAAGAGGACAAGCACTTGGATCATCACGATCTTAGGAAGGCTATAGGTGGTAAAGGCCAATCCAAAGTAAAGAATCACGAAGGGAAAGAGAAAATAGAAAAAAGATTTTATCCAAAAGGTAGGAGGAGTGAATTGGAGAGGCTTTTCAATAAGCATTTCGATTCACAAAACCTTTAAAGAGGGTGAGGAATAATATCTTAATATCAAAGGCAATAGACCAATGTTCAATATAATAGATATCGTATTCAATCCTTTTCTCAAGAGAGGAGTTTCCTCTCCAGCCGTTCACTTGCGCCCAGCCAGTCATTCCTGCTTTGATTTTGTGCCGAAGCATATAGTTGGGAATCACTTCTTTAAAACGTTCAATCAATTCGGGTCGTTCCGGTCTTGGACCTACCAGGCTCATCTCTCCTTTTAATACGTTCCAAAGCTGGGGGAGCTCGTCGAGGCTTGTTTTTCTGAGGATTTTTCCTAAAGGGGTTCTTCGGGGGTCGTCCTCTTTTGCCCAGACAGAACCGGTTTCTTTTTCTGCATCGACAATCATTGAACGAAATTTAATCATCTCAAAAATATTGCCATCCAGTCCCATCCGCTTCTGTTTGTAAAAAACCGGTCCTTTTGAGGTGATTTTGATGAATAATGAAATTAATAGAAAAAGGGGACTCAAGAGAACGAGACCGAATGAGGAAATCAGGACATCAATCAATCGCTTAAATAGCTTTCCCCACCCCAAAAGAGGTGTTTCTCGAATATTGATAATCGGTAAGCCATCAATTTCTTCAATACCCCCCCTCAACTGAAATAAATCATAAAGATCACTGACAATTTTTATATCCACAAATTCATCCTTCAGGGAGATCAAAAGGTCTTTGATTTTTTCGTGTCTGTGGAAAGGGAGGACGATAAATACCTTATCTACCCCTCTTTTTCTGACTATCTCAGGTAGATCTTCATAAGTCCCTATCACATCAATCCCCCCTATGGTTTTCTCAACAGGATTTCCTTTCTCTGAAAGGATTCCGATGGGTTTTAGACCAAGTTCAGGGTGACGATGGATAGCTCTTAAAAGTTTTTCTAAGAGTTTTCCTTCCCCGACCAGCAATACATACCGAAGATTCTTCCCTTTTTTACGAAGGAATCGAAGGATTCGCCTGGAAACCCACCGGGATAGACTCAGATTGATAAAGCCGATTACCCAGAAATAAAGGATCGTTAGTCTTGAGTATCGGTATTCTTTGAAGAAATAGGCAAAGAATATGAAAAGAAGAAGAGAGATAGTAATGGCTTTAAAAAGTTCCTTTATTTCCTTCGAAATGCTTGAAAATCTCATGGGGCGATAAAGGTTCATGAGGTTGAACACCGCGGAACAGATTAAGATAAGCAATAAGAGGAGAGGAAGGTGTTGTTCCCAGGGCGGGATATCTTTAATGACTTTAATGAGAGGGAGATTGAACCGAATAAGATAGGCCAAAATCCATGAAAAAGCGATCAGAATGAGATCAGATATAAATAGAAGGGTAATAAAAATTTGGCTATGTTCTTTCAGCAAGAGGATTCTCCTTCTTCACCTTTTAAAAGATTCGTATCGTTTCCAGATAGAGTTGGATATTTCATCTTTAAATCTTTTTTTATCGAATCGCAAGGCATTCTTTCTAATCCCTTCTTGGTCAAAATGATTCGCTACCCTTTCAAAGAGGGAGACGGCCTCTATGATCGATTCTGGGGTAAGAGAGTTAAAAAAGATCCCAGTAGCCCCCTTTTGAGGATAGGGGATGACGGTCTCAAGAACCCCACCTCTTCCATAGGCAATCACAGGTCTCCCACAGGCTTGGGCCTCAAGAGGAACGATCCCAAAATCTTCTTCTCCGGGGAAGACCAAGGCTTGGCATCTCCTGTAATATTCTCGAACTTCCTCGTCCTTTAACCAGCCTAATAACTCTACATTCTTCTTTACCCTCTTTTTCAAAGAGGGAAGCAATGGGCCGTCTCCGATGATGAGGAGCCTTTGGCCTGATCGGTTAAAGGCTTCAATCGCTAAATCCACTCTTTTATAAGGAGCAAGGGCCGCTACCATTAAAAAGAAATCACCCTTGGAGGAGGAATCATAGGAAGGAGTAAAAAAATCACAATCCACAGGAGGGTAGATGAGGGTAGAATCTCTCCGATAATATTTTTTAATTCGTTGTTGAACATGTTGAGAGATTGCGAAGAATTCATCTACTCTTTGGCTCGAACTCACATCCCACATCCTGAGATAATTTAAGAGAGGGGTTAACAAGAGCCTTTTTAATCCTTTTTTTCCACCGAAGTAATCTTGCTCCATATCCCATATATACCTCATGGGAGTGAGACAATAAGAGAGATGAAGCGTATCAGGCATGGGGATAATCCCCTTAGCCACACAGTGGCTGATACTGATGACCAGGTCATACTCCTTTAAATTAAAGCTCTCAATGGCCATGGGGAAAAAGGGAAGGAAATACCGATAGAATCTTTTTAAACCTGGAATCCCTTGGAGAAACGAAGTTTTTATGTTTAATCTTTTTATCCTTTCACTTACTTTCTCTTTAAAGATAAAAAGGGTATAGAGATCTGCTTCAGGATAGATTTCGGAAAGAACCTCGAGACACTTCTCTCCCCCCCGCATTCCTGTTAACCAGTCATGAATAAGAGCGACTTTCAAATCGACTCTCCATTCCAACTCAGAACATTTAAGAAACTCTCTTCCATTGCCTCGATATATTTTTTAAGGGGAAATTTTTCCTGGACAATCTCTTTTGCTTTTTGACCCATCCATTGACAAACCTCAGGATGGTCAAGTAAGAAATTGATTCGCTGAGCCAACTCTTCATCATTATTGGGGTTTACCAGGAATCCATTGACTCCATCAATAATCAATTCATGGACCCCTCCCGTGTTTGAAGCGATTACAGGTTTTCCAAAGGCCATCGCTTCAAGGAGGGTCAAGCCAAAGGCTTCGGGAGAGATAGAAGGAAGCACTAATATGTCAATTTTATTATAAAGAGTATAGATATCTTTACAAAAGTCCATTAGGGAAACATTCTCTTTTAATCGTTTCTTTTGGATGATCTCCATTAGCTTCGTCCTGTAGGATTGGTAGCCCTCAGGAGTATCCCCTGCAATGAAAAACTTTGTGCGGGGGAAGGAGGAAAGCACTTTCGGAATCGATGAAAGAAGAACCTGATGCCCTTTTTGAGGGACAATCCTGCCAAAACACCCTATTTTTACTTCCCTTTTTTCTTTCTCCATCCATAAAGGGAAAGGGTTTGACTCATTTTGGCCTTGTAATGTTTCTATATCCACGCCATTATAGATTATTTTAATTTTCTCTGAGCGGATCCCATGGTGGATCAGAGACTTTCGCGTCTCCTCCGAGACGGCAAGAATTTTTTTGGGAAGACGATTCCCTAAACACACAAGCAATTTGATGAAAAGGGGATGGAAGTCTTGATCGCTGAGGATATCATGAAATCTCCAGATCAAAGGGGTTTTTAGCCAGAGAGAGACAAGACTCCCATAGAAGTGGGCTTTGATCGTATTGGTCATGAGAAGATCAAATTTTTCTTTTTTAATGGCATTCGTTAATCTCAATATAAAAATCTTAAAAGAGAAAAGATAGGCGAGCAGCAGAAAGAAGGAGCTTACCAGATGGCTTCTTTTCATTCTTCTCAAAGGGGAAGGAAGTGGAATATAGAGCGTCTCTACCTCCATTTCTTTCAACACCTGAAAGAGTCTCCCTTTGGCAGAAAGAATCATTTTAATATGAAATCGATCGAGGTTATAATTTTTTAAAAGGGTAAGAATGGAGGTCTCTGCCCCTCCAATCTCGGCACTATGATCCAGAATCCCGATGATGACCTTTCTTTTATCTTCTGAAGAATCTTTCTCCATTCTTTATAATTTAATCGTAAAACGAATGGCCCTTGTCATCCTTTCCACCCTCTGTTGCCAGAGATTCTCTTTGGCTAATTTTCTTCTTTTGATTTGGTTTTCGATCCTATCTTCCCTTAATAATTTTTCGATCTTTTCTTCCATCTCAGAGGGCGTGCTATAAAACTCCACTACTTCCTTAAAGTCTTCAAGATCCCTAAGGGGAGAGGAGACGATGGGTTTTCCGGAAGCGAGATATTGATAAAATTTAGTAGGACAGATCATCTGGGTAAATTCGTTTACTTTAAAAGGAATGAGACAGATGTCGAAATGGAAAAGATAGTTTGGGATAAGTTCGTATTTTCTCTCACCGAGAAAGTAGATATTGGAGTTGTTTCGAAGGGTTGAAAGTGTCTTCGATGCCAGGGGACCTATTAAGACAAAAGACCAATCCCTCCGTCTTTGGGAAATTTCTCGAAGGAATTCGCCATCTACCCATTCTCCAAGGGTTCCGATAAACCCAATGAGCGGTTTCGGGATACGTTTAAGGTCATAAGGCTCCTCGAAATGACTTTTCTCAAACAGGGAATAATCTACCCCGTTTGGGATAAGAAAACAATTTTTATTAAAAATGGAAGCCTTTTCCTTTAAGCCCTTGGACGAGCAAAAGACAATATCTACGGATCGAAGGAGTTCTTCTTCCAATCTCCTTAATTTTTCTTTATTAAACGGGAGAGAAGGAAAATGAACATAATCATCACAGACATCATAATAGGAAATCGAATAGTTCAGATGATCGAGAATTTTTTTATAGAAAGGGAAGGAAAAACCAAGGCCGAACTCATTCAAAGATAGTTTTTTTATCCAGTACTCTATTTTCCGAAGAAGAAGATAGCTGTTGAATCGATAAATGATTTCATTTGATCGCCCGAAAGGGAGGAGAGCTGGTGGGGAGTAGATATAAAGCCTCTCATGGATTGTTTTTAAGGATTCCTTATATCCGAGATTTATTCCCTTCCTCCTGAGATTAAAATGGCTCAGGAAAGAGAGGGGAGGTTCAATAAAAAGGACCTTAAAGGTTTGGCTGAGTCCTGAGATGAGATGCTGTTCTCGCTGGATGAGACCCTCCCAGCGATTGACCCCGAGGTGAACTAAATTGACGAGAGCCTTTCCCACTTTATCTCAACTTTTTTAGGTATTGAACAATTCTCTTCGCAGATCTCCCATCCCCAAAAGGATTGCCTTTTTGGGCCATCCTTCTATACTCCCCCGGATCATCAAGAAGCTTTTGAGCTCCCTTCACTATATCACCTTTCTTTGAGCCCACTAATTTGGCCACTCCTGCCTCGATCGCCTCGGGTCTTTCAGTTACTTCTCTCATCACCAGAACCGGTTTTCCGAGAGTAGGAGCTTCTTCCTGAATCCCCCCTGAGTCTGTAAGGATAAAGTAGGAGTGAATCATGAGAAAGACAAATTCCTCATACGAGACAGGAGGAATCAGATGAATCCGATTACAATCCCCTATGATCCTTCTTACAGGCTCCTGGACATGGGGGTTTAAATGGACAGGGTAGACCATTCTTACATCCGGATTTTTTTCGACAATCTCCTTGAGCGAGAGGCACATCTCTTCAAACGGTTTTCCAAAACTCTCTCTGCGATGGGCAGTGACAAGAATCAGCCTCTCTTTATTAAATGGAATGCCATATTTATGCCAAAAAGACTGTTCAATCTCCTTTTTTTTCTGGGGCTGGGAAAGTTTCTTTTTTATATACAAAAGGGCATCGACTACCGTGTTTCCCGTGACCCATATCCTCTCAGAAGGGATTCCTTCTCTGAGAAGATTTTTTCTTGCCCTCTCAGTAGGGGCAAAATGGTAATCGGTGAGGATACTTGTAAGATGCCGGTTCATCTCCTCAGGAAAGGGTTGGTATTTATTGTAGGTTCTAAGGCCTGCCTCGATATGACCAATTTTGATCTTCTCATAAAAGCCCGCAAGACTGGCCGCAAAGGTGGTAGTGGTATCGCCCTGAACAAGGATGAGATCGGGTTTGACCTCTTTGAAAAGAGTTCTTAACTTTCTTAAGACTTCCGTAGTAATTCCATAAAGATTCTGCCTCGGCTTCATCATGTTCAGGTCATAATCTGGCATAATCTCAAAGAGCCTCAATACCTGATCCAGCATCTCGCGGTGCTGGGCAGTCACACAAACGAATGTCTGGAAGTTTTTCTTCTCTTTTTTTAATTCATCAATCACCGGGGCAAGCTTAATCGCCTCCGGTCTCGTTCCAAAAATCGCCATCACCTTCAATTCAATTCAGCTCCTAATGGATAATCTTTAAAATAATTTTGATTTTACTTTTTCATAATTGTGTAATACTTGGAGTAAGTATTGAAATCTTTTTTTTAATGGATATTCCCCTATATAAAAGAAAAATTTAATAAGAGATTTAATTAGATTCTTGAAGTCTGATTTTATTCCTTTATTATTCTTCATTAGTTCTCGCTCCAGATATACCCAGACCTTGGCTGAGGATCGCGTTGTTTGAAACATATGTTTAAGATGGATTCTTTCTTTTTTAATGAAGTGGGTTACAATGGCAAAAGGATTATAATAGAGATCATATCCTTGAGCGGAAATCCTGTAAGCTACATCAAGTTCTTCTCCGCCACCAAAATCTTTCCCTTTTCGTCCAAGAGTAGGTTTAAATCCCCCGATATCGATTAATAAGTTTTTTAAAACTGAAAAGTTTGCTCCATAGGGAAGCTCAGCTGGACTTGTAATCTTTTTTATTGATTTTGTATGAAGGTCAAATCGACTAAAATAGGAAGAAAGGTTATCTGAATACCACCAAGGAAGTTCATGGGGAAGCTCAAGATTAATCTTACCCCCAACGCATCCTGCAAATGGGTAAGTTCTGAAAGTTTTTAGGACTTCTGTAAGAAGGAATGGATCCGCTAATACATCATCATCCAAATAAGTTAAGATATCGGCTTGTGCTACATCCACACCTCTATTCCTCGCATAAGAAAGGCCTTGTTTTTTTTCAAGAACTATTCTTCCCTTACATTCCGGGTTCTGGTAAAAAAAGTCCTCCGCTTTTTTTTCAGTCATATCAGAAGAATTGTTATCGATTACAATAATTTCGTAAAGCTCCTTGGGCAACCTTTGGGAGGCGAGAGAACGCAGACAATGCGTAATGAAATTTTCTCTATTATACGTGCAAACAATGCATGAGATAAGGGGTTTTCTATTTTCTACCAAAGGAACTTTTCCTTCTTTTTAAAAAGTTCAATATTGGCCTTACAAATAATTGGATAAAGTGAATAAACTATTTTTTCTGAAAAGAAACAATTTTTTTCCTTAAAAAAGGGATGATCCCTGTTTTTGCAGGAAACAACCATATTGAATTGATTTTGAAAACTCTCTTCCTTTTCTGAGTAATCCTCGAAAATGAACATGACAAAAAACGCAGATGGATTTTCCTTAATGATTCTTAAAATTAGACCTTTTTCCAAATAAGAATAGATCCAAAGGATTAATGTTTTTTCACCCACAAATTGGGTCTGGGCAGGGGGGATGGTAATTTGTTTAACTTTATTTCCGTTTTTTTCATAATATCTTTTGATAGGCTGAAGTGATTCATTATTTCCAATGAGATATATATCAAACTTTTTTAGGAAAAAGTTTCTTCTCCTCTTTTCAAAATCCATCAATCGCTCAGTTTTTTCCACTATTTCAAGCTCTTCTTTTCTTCCAGTGAGTGATTTTTTATGGACCCTATTGAAATATAAAACATCTTCTATACCGAGGTGCTTGATTTTAAAAAAAGAGTTAATATTCATCCAATAATCATAATCTTCTATTGTAAACATATTTGGATCATAATCTCCTAATAACCTTCCTACCCAAGAACGATACATAAAACAAGGGCCAATATAATTGTTTCTAATTATATTAAGATGAGATGGGTCTTTCGGCAGTGAAATGTGATTAGAGCCCGGAGGAGTCTGGTAACCTGGACAATAGTCCGATCCAAATAAGGGGTTCCCTTCTTCATCGATAATGGCGTAATTCGAATAGACCATCTGAACTTCTGGATGATCTTTTAAAAACTTTACTTGAAGTTCGAGGCACCTTTCTCCCATAAGATTATCGGCGGATGTCCATGTATAGAACTCTCCTTTGGCAACTCTGAATCCATTAGATAAGGCACGAGGAAGCTTTTGATTTTCTTGCTCGATGAGAATGACTTTTGGATGTTTAGTATATGTAGCAAGAATCTGGGGGGTTTCATCTGTTGATCCATCGTTGACAATAATTAGTTCAAAATTCTGATAGGTTTGAGAAAGGATGCTTTCGATAGCTTTCCCAATAAATAAACCTCCATTGTATACAGGAAGGACAATGCTCACAAGATCTGGGATATGAAAGGCAGAGAACCTCCAAAGCTCCACAGGTAATCCATGGCTTATTTCTGCTTTAAAAGAGAAGAAGTCTGTAAAATCCTTTTTCCCTAAGAGCAGAGATTTTTCTTGGGGTGTTTGTTTTAAGTTGACAGGGATAATCTTGTCGAAAAAGAATCTCTTGTAGGGTTCAGCAAATCTCTCGCGGATAAATTTTGGAACGATTCGATGAATCCTTTTGAAAAAACGGTAAAAAAAACCCTTTAGTCGTTCTGTAAGACTCAGCCTCACAAGAATATAATCTAATTGTTTTTGGATAATAACATAACGGTCATCCAGCTTTACCAATAGGTCTTTTCCAAAATCCCTACTTATCTTAGATAAAAGTTGGTCTTTCTGATGTATTATTTCATTTTTTTCTTCGATCTGTTTCTTTAAAAAGATTTCTTTTGATTTTTGATAATCAATATAAACTTCTAATAATTTTTTATGATAGGAATGGATCATTCTTTCTATTGAAAAATCAAAAGCCTTTTTATAATTTTTTTCTCCCTCCTTTTTCCAAAACTCCCTTTGCTCAACAAACGATTTCATTGCCTTATAAAGATCATCTCTATTGATGGGAACCTCCTCTCTTGAGAGTTTATCAATACTCGAGAAATCAAGATTGAGAATGCTTTCATAAGCATTCCTTACTAACAACCCGCCCCCTGAATCTTCCAAAAACTCCCTTGCATTTCCAGTTTCTGTTAGGATTAAGGGAAGTTTAAAACTCATCGCTTCAAGCGCAGATAGACAAAATCCTTCTATAAAAGAAGTTAAAATGAAAGCATCGGAGATCTTAAAATAGGGTCGTAAATCTTCAACGAACCCTAAAAATATAAAGTTCTCTGAAATTTTTTGGCTTTCTAGTTCATTTTTTAAAAAAATGAAATATTCCTCATTTAATATATCCCCTACCGATAGAACCTTTACCCATGAATATTCACCTGCTAATTTCTTCAAGGCTGAAAAAAGAACATTATGTCCTTTTAATGGATTTATTGAAGCCACATGGATGAAAACGTAATCGGTCTCATCCAAACCCAAGTCTGATCTGGTAATCTGTTTTTTAAATGGTCTTGATGTAAATTCTTCTATATCAATCCCATTTGGAATGACATCAATTTTCTCCTCAGGAATGTTGAAACGATGAACAGTGAAATTTTTTACTTCCTTAGAGACGGCTATAAATTTTGTAATATACTTTATATTTTTTCTAAACTCGCTAAGAATATTTTCCGGAAACCAGGTATAAAAAGTATGGATCGTGTAAAGATAGGGGATGCCCATATCAAAGGCAATGCTTGCGCCAAAGGTTGAATGATGAGAAATAATGATATCAATTCTATAGGTATTTAGAATTTCTCGAAATTCATTCGCCTTGTCGAACGTTAATATTTCAACGGGTATCCCTATCCCCTTGCATTTTTGGGCTAATTCTCCTCCTTTTTCAACACAAACAATCACTACTTTGAAAAGATTTTTATCGAGGCCTTTAGAGAAATCAAAAATAACATTTTCCATTCCACCTCTGTTGAGGGAGGGGGTTTCTATTAAAATATTTATTTTATTTCTAAAAAAAATTTCTGAAGGTGTGATGATTCTATTTTCCAAGGATATGCTCTTTAATGACGATTGGCCATCCCTTAGTATTCTTTCTCCCATTTCTCTATAAAGGATGGCCACTGGTACAAGAGAGGATAATCCAGAATTTTCTACATAAGAAGAAAGTTTTAAATACGCCTGACCATAATCCGCCCCATCTCCTTTTTTAAGATTGGGAAATATTTCTTCGATGGAAAGATTTTTGTAAGCCTTCATTAATATTTTAGCTCTTTCCATTTCTGTCTCATCTGTTGCCCTGTAAGTTAGATTTCCCCCATGCCATCTTAACTTTAGGAGGGGAGTTTTTACAATTTTCAAATCATAATATTTTAAGATTCTCATCCACATATCGTAATCTTGAGCTGTTTTTAGAAATTCATCAAAAAATCCCACCTTCTTAAAACATTCCATTCGGATTAAAGCCGTGGGGGCACAGAGAAAATTCCTTTCAAAAAGGGCCGGGAAAATCTCCTCTTTTTTTTCAAAAGGAGTTTTAAACCAATCCACAATCGGGTCGTCTATAACCTCCTTTCCCTCACCATCAATGATGATCGGATATGAAAAAACAAGACCGATTTCTTTGGATTCTTCCATCACCTTTAGTTGAATTTCTAATTTCTCGGGGAGCATGACGTCGTCGGAGGGGAGGAAGGTAAAGTATTCCCCTCGAGAAAGTTCGATACCGCGATTCAGGGTGGCACTCAGGCCTCGATTCTCCTGTGAATAATATCGAATTCGGGGATCATTGAATTTTAAGATTTCATCTTCTGTGCGGTCGGTTGAACCATCGTTGATGATAATTAGCTCGAAATCCTTAAAGGTCTGGTCGAGGACACTCTGAATGGCCTCACCTACATAACGCTCATGGTTGTATGCGGGGATAACGACACTGACCTTAGGACTAGCCATTGTCTTCCTCCGAAAATTAAACTTTCCTGCAAACGAGGACTAACTCGTCCTCTCGGGACCATATCTTATTTAAGACTTCGGAAAGTTTTTCCATTTCCTGGTTAAACTTCTCAATTCTTTGATTGAGTTCGTGTATAAATTCCTCAGAAGCCTCTGAAGATTTAGAGAAGAAACCTTTCGAACGGGGGATCGGGAGGGGGTCGATCCTTGGGGTCTCTAATCGATTCGGGGCTTCCTCCTCATTGGAGGAGACAACCCTAAATTGATAATGTTCACAAACAGCCTGAAGGAGATTTCCGGTATAAAACCTTACGTGTTCAGGATCGCGCCAGAATCCAAAAAGATGAAGCCGAATGGAGGCTGGATTGGGGGTGACTATTACAAAGACCCCCCCTCTCTCTAATCTTTCAGAAATCAATTTAATGAGTTCCTTCACCCTTTCGAAATCCAGATGCTCAAGGAAATGGGAACAGAAGATCCCATCATAGGATTCCTTATCATTTTTGAGAAAATGAAAGATATCTTCTTGGATTACTTTTAAACCCCTTGACAGGGCTTTTTGGACAACCCCTTCGTCCCGGTCCACTCCGATTCCCTCGATTCCTTCCTCTTTTAATAATTCAAGAAATATGCCCGAACCACAGGCGATATCGAGGACCTTTCGACAACGCTTAAAGAATCGAACTCGGGGTTTTTGAAGCATCCTGATATATTCTCTATCCACGAGTCTGGATTCATAATCAGAATAACGGAAAGGTTCCATCTTTATTTCCTCAGGAGCTCTTCATAGAGAGCGATCAGTTCGGAGGCATGTTCTTCCATCATCTTTTGTCTCTTCATATTCCTTCTCATTTCGTAGATTAATCTCGGATATTCAATGAATTTTGACATACATTCGGTCAGTTCCCGGACGTCGCCAGGTTTAAAGAGAAAACCATTTATCCCATCTCGAATGGCTTCAGGAATCGCTCCAATCCTCGATCCAATGACAGGAATCCCCATGGCATTAGCCTCCCGAATGACAAAAGAGAAGGTTTCGGGACAGAGGGAAGGTAAAACGACTACATCCTGGTCTTTCAAAACCTCTGAGAGAAGGGATCGATCAAAGGAGCCTTTAAATTCCACCGGAAGCCCATTTGAGCTTTCGTAAAGTTCTTGATAATAACCAGCATTCCAGCCCGTTTTGTCCCCAAAGAGGGTTAAAAGGAGTTTTTCCCTGGGTAATCTTCTTAAAGATTCAATGAGGAGATGAACCCCTTTATGGGGAAGGATACTTCCATAATAGCAGAACCTTATCCTTTTCTCGTTTACTTCCGTTTTCAAAGAAGGCTTCACGGGTTGAATCCCCCAGGTCATCCGCCTCATTTTTTTTCTAAATTTTTTATAATACTTTAAATACATTTTAAGAACAAATTCGGATGGAACCAGGATCTGATCCACTCTTTTCAGCACTTCA
>Ga0129301_1000348_pt1 | contig 25168 bp, 24 predicted proteins | sample ConPoolayeHmetaG_FD_94489 | JGI IMG/M metagenome (GOLD analysis project Ga0129301, IMG submission 94489) | Hot spring microbial mat communities from California, USA to study Microbial Dark Matter (Phase II) - Cone Pool mat layer H metaG ...
ATTCCTATGAAATAAGCTTTTTTCTTTCTCATAAGAACTAAAAATTTACTCGAATACCAAAATTATTCAAAATAGCTTTTAATTCTCCTTGATAAAACATTTCTAAAAATTCTTTATCTTTCAATAAATATTCTTGATTTCCTCTTTCAATCAGATATTTCAGTTCTTCTTGATCATCTGACCATTTAAATCCGTTAAAAAACTCCACCCCTTCAAATTCCGCTTTATATAAGGCGCTTTTATCGTAACAAGTTCCTAAATAAATGTATTTCTTGCCGCTTTCTTTGGCCCAAATAACTGCCTCTAAAATCATTCTTGCACCTAAAGACTGGTGAAAATAAGCCAAATTATAAAAAGAGTGAGCGTAATGAACGATATTTGAACTTACAAAACAAACAGCATAACCAATTTCTTCTCCAGTTAATCTTTCCTTAAAGACAAAAACATAATTATAAATTCCTGATTTAAAAATACTTCTTATACCGGCGGCTGTAATGCTTAACTTACCGAACTTTGAAACCATATAATCCTTGCAAAATTTTTGGATTTGAGGAGTATAATTAAATTCTGATAAAGGCATCAAATCCGACTCAAAATTTTGGGTCTTTCGCAAGATTCTTCTGTTTTCTGAAGAAAGTTCAAATTTTTCTAAGTCTACCCTTAACGATCTGGCCAAATAATAAACATTTTTAATACTTCTTATCGGCAAAAAACCGTTTTCATAGATTTTTTCCACCTGGTCTGCTGGTTCTTTCAACAACCAAACCTGATAAGGAAAATGATATTTTTGATAATTAGATTTAAATTCAGAAAAAAATAATTTCATAGGATACTTTTTAAAGCCTTTCTGACTGCTTTGTGTTCAGACCAGGGATATTCGGTTCGGCCAAAACACATTGATTTTTCGTGACCCTTGCCGCAAATAACTATTATATCCCCTTTTTTGGCCAATTTTTGAATGGCAAAGTTAATTGCTTCCTGGCGGTCGGGAATTTTGTAAAAATTTTTCCCTTCAATTCCGCCCGCTTTAAGACAACCCTTGGAAATCTGATCAATAATTTTGTTAACATCTTCCGTTCTTGGGTCTTCTGCTGTCAAAACCGCCAAATCAGCCAGCCGACAGGCAATTTCTCCCATTTTTGGTCTTTTTTCTTTATCCCTCAAACCCGCACATCCAAAAACCACAATCACTCTAGACTTTACAGACTTTATAGCCTTTAAGACTTGTTCTAACGCATTTGGGGTATGGGCAAAATCAATAAACACCTTAAAATCTTGCCCCTCGTTTATTTCTTCCATCCTTCCGATTACGCCCTTAAAAGATGAAAGCCCTTCGCGGATGAATTGAGCAGGAATTCCCAACTGGGAAGTAGCCGCAATTGCCGCCAAGCAATTATAAAGGTTATATTCACCAGGTAAATTTGTTTTAAATTTAAACTTTTTTGGGGTGAAATCGGCCTCATTTTTAATCCCATAAGCAATAAACTTTGAACTTTGAACTTTGAACTTTGAACTAAGGAATTTATATGATTCATCGTCTTTGTTTACAATGGCAATTTTAGCCGCTTCTAAAAGTTTAGCCTTGGCAGCAACATAATTTTCGTAAGTTTTGTGGTAATCCAAATGTTCATGGGTAACATTAGTTAATACCCCAATTTCAAAAGGAACCCCCAAAAGACGATATTGGTCTAAACCATGGGAAGTAACCTCCAAAACAACGTATTCAATTTTTTGGTTAACCATCTTGTGAAGAAGTTTTTGCAATAACCAAGGATTTGGAGTAGTAACATGGAAGCCGGTATCAATCTCTTGATTCCCAATTTTTGCAGAAACAGTAGAAATTATTGCCACCTTTTTTCCCGCTAAATCAAGGATATGGTAAATAAGGTTGGCTGTTGTTGTTTTGCCATCTGTTCCGGTAACCCCTATCACTTTAAGTTTTCTGGCGGGAAAATAATGAATCGTGGCCGCCAAAAACGCCAGAGGGCAATGCTTTCCCACATTGATTAATTTTTGGGGGATTAAAGCACGAATTTTATCCACAATCATAATTATACTTTATGAAATCAAAATTAGCTTGGGGGTATTCCCCAAATTTGAAAAATACCTTTAGCAATCTCAAACCATAATGGAGCGGCCGTTTCTGATCCCCAAGGAGAAGTTTTTGGCTCTCTTAAAGTCACCAACATCACAAATTTTGGATCATTGGCCGGAGCAAAACCAACAAAAGAAGCAATCGTCTTTTCTTCATCATAATGTCCGGCTACTGGGATTTGAGCTGTTCCTGTTTTCCCAGCAATTTTATGTCCTTTTGGTTTTGCCCATTTCGCTTCCCCTTTTTCCACCGCATTGACCATCATCTGGGTAACAACTTTTGCGGTAATTGGTCTTATTATTTGTTTTTCTTCTCCATTATTCAGCCAGATTTCCTTTTCTCCATCTTTAATTTTCTTTACCACTTTTGGAGTAATCAACTTTCCTCCATTGGCAAAAGCAGCAATTGCTCGGGTAAGTTGAATCGGGGTAACAGCAATTCCTTGACCAAAGCTAGCCGTAGCCAAATCAATTTCTTTCCACGAGTTTTTCTCTCTTATAAAAGAAGCTGATTCTCCTTCCAAATCAATACCAGTTTTTTTACCAAAGCCAAATTTTTCCCAATAATTAACAAAATTTTTAATACCAACTTTCCGGCCGACAAAAACCATACCCACATTGTCTGAATGTTGAATAATCTCCGTCATTGTTGAATTCGGATAGTACTTCTCATTCCAGGTTTTTATTAAATGTTCGCCAACCATAACGGGGCCAGAGCAAGAATCACAAACAGTGGATGGGTTCACCAACCCTAAATCAATCGCCATCGCCATCACAATCGGTTTAAAGACCGATCCTGGCTCAAAATTAAAAGAAACAACTGGATTTGGAAAATTACTTTTGTCTTCTTTGGCAAAATTTGCAGGATCAAACGAAGGAAACGAAGCCATTGCCAAAATACCCCCAAATAAAGGATCCATTACGACTACCGAACCGGAAATTGCCCCATATTTTTTAATTCCCTCTTTAAGTTCATTCTCCACCAAAAATTGAACGCTTCTATCAAGATAAAGATATAAATCCCGACCTGCTTTTGACTGCCTCCCCCATTCTTGACCAATAATAATTGGCCGACCAAACAAGTCCCTTTCCCAAAAACGCCAACCGCTTATTCCTTTTAACTCCCGGTCGTAAAATCCTTCAAGCCCAAAATAACCTTTTTCATTGCCATTTTCATCACCACCGACAAAGCCCAAAAGATTAGCTGCCATTGAAGCTTCAGGATAAAACCGGCTCCATTGGGGTTCAAAACCAATTCCGGGAATTTTTTGATTCTCCAAACTTTCCTTAACAGTTGGGCTTATCCCTTTGGCTAATGGGTACCAATTAATTTTTTTGTTTGAAACAACCTCAAAAAAACTTTTCTGGTCTTGGGGCAAAATCTGGTTAATTTTTTTATAAACTTCTTGAGGATTATCTATCTGATTAGGCTGAATAAAAAGAGAATAAACTCTTTTACTTAAAACCAAGGGGAAATTATCAGAAGAAAAAATCGTCCCCCTTGGAGAGGAGATTTCCTCTTTTTCAAGGTGTTGATTTCTTGCCTCCAAAAATAACTTTTGAAAGCTACCAACCTGCCAATAAAAAAGCCTAATAACCAAACCTACCCAAGCAAGGGTAGAAACACCAAGTAGAATCTTAATCCTTCTCACTTATTGGTTTTGGGCAATAACTTTTTGAGAAGAGTAATTAGAAAAGGCATACCTTGTTTGAAATCCTAAACTCACAGCGCGTTTTTGAATCTCGGCAAGAGAAGAGAGTCTAGCAATTTCCCCTTCAATTTCTCGATTTTGAGCCTCCAAAATTTGGATTTTTTCTTCAATCTTACCTAATTCTATTCCCGAAGTTCCCAACAAACTACAAAAATAAAGCTGGGCTATTCCCAAAATAATCGCGATTACCAAAAAAATTATTCCTGGATTTTTCTTCATATCTTTTCCGCCGCTCTAAGTTTGGCACTTCGAGCTTTCGGATTTTTAAAAACTTCAACTTTATTAGGAACCATTGGTTTTTTAAACAAAATTTTCAAATTCCCTTTTTCGGATTCTTCTTTTAAGAAATTTTTTACTATTCCGTCCTCCAAAGAATGAAAACTTAAAACTACCAGTCTTCCTCCAGGCTTTAATAACTCCGCTGCCTGGGGAAGAGCTCCCCTTAAGTTATTCAATTCATCGTTTACAGCAATCCGCAACGCCTGAAAAATCCGGGTAGCCGGATGGGTTCGGTCAAACTTTCCCCTCTTGGGAACCGACCTAACCACAATTTCGGCCAACTGATTACAAGTTTTAATTGGTCCTATTCTACGGGCGCGGCAAATAGCGCGAGCAACTGCCCGAGAATGGTGTTCTTCACCCAATTTAGTAAAAAGTTCATAAAGTTCCCCTTCATTTAAACCGTTAATTAAGTCGGCGGCGGTGACCTTTAATTCCGGATCCATTCTCATGTCCAAATTAGCCTCGGAATTAAAAGAAAAACCTCTTTGGGGAGTTTCCAGCTGGTGGGAAGAAACTCCCAAATCAAAGAGAATGCCGTCAACTTTTTCAATGTTCAAAGAATTAGCAATTTTTTTAAGATTAACAAAATTATTTTTAATTAGAGTCCACCTGGAAGCGCCTACAGGGCAGGCTTGGCTTAGGCGCTTCCGGGTAAACTCTATCGCCTCAGGATCACAATCAATTCCTATCACTCTTCCTCCTGCCTTCAAAATCGCTTGAGTATGCCCTCCTCCCCCAACCGTCGCATCTATATAGATTCCCTCTTTTTTAACTTTTAAAAGTGCTATTGTTTCTTTTAAAAGAACCGGTTTATGGTATTCCTCCCCATAATTCATAATTCATAGTTCACAATTCATCTCAATTCCCCCAACTTTTCGGCAATCTGGCCAATATGTTCTTCCAAATATTTTTGATGTTCCGCCCAAAGCCGACTGTCCCAAAGTTCAATATATTTGTTCAAACCTAAAAAAACAGCTTCGTCGGACAATTTCGCATATTCCCGCAAATAAGGAGGAATAACAAATCTTCCCTGTTCGTCAAGCTCAACTTCCGAGGCTCCTCCTAACAAAAAACGGTTCGTGTCCCTGGCCGAATCAAAAATAAACGGTTTGTTTTCCGTCCCTTCTATTAAAGCCTTCCAATTTTCCTGGGAAACGATAATCAGACTTCCTTCATAACCCATAGTTACCACCAATTTATCGCCTATTTCTTCGCGAAATTTTTTCGGGAAAGAAACTCTACCTTTGGAACTAACTTTTGACCTATATTGGCCTAAAAGCATTTTTACCACCTTTCACCACTTTTTACCACTTTTTTCCATTTTGAAACACTTTCAAGTGGTTTGTCAAGTCCCAAAATTGCTTTGTTCCCGACTTTAGTTGGAAATTCCTCCAAAAATCACAACAGTAAGAAAAAAGAGCAACTCTTCAAGGTAAATACTGAAAAGAGTTAAGAAAGGAAAAAAATCGGTTCTATTTAACCAACACAAAAATACCTGTTTTGGAAACAGAAGCAGAAATCCAACCTTCGGAAAATAAACCAGTCAACTCCTGCCATTTTCCATTATCCCACAAAAGGATTTTAGCTGACTGGTCGGTAGTTTTGAAAGACACAGTTCCTTTTGTCGCAATTGAAGGAAAAATTCCATATGGGGGCAGGGTCGCTTTTCCCGCTGTTTCGGCTGGCAATCCGAAAGTAGAAATTGACAAAAAATATGAATTTGGGTGTAAATTGCTGGAAACAAATTTGAAATTCCCATCACCAGTACTTAATCCCTCCTTTCCCTCAATTCCCTTTTGCAACCTGAAAGCTGATTCAAACTTCTGGCTTCCTGAATCACTTCTTAATTTTAATGTTAACATTCCCTCGGAAACATTCTCATCAAATTTATATTTACATTTTCCAGTTGTGCAACTTTCTGAACCGAAAAGAATTTTCCTTTGAAAACTAGAATCCCCTTTAAGTTCAATTGACCCAGCAACTCCCCTTTCAATCTTATTCCTCGTTTCGCCGGCAAAATAAATCAATTCATAATCAACTGATTTTGTTCCTGATTTAATATTTTTTACTTCTAAATTTACCCAATGCCCATCAGAGGTTGGAACCAAACTGACAAAAGGTCTTTCTAAGATTGATTCTTCCAATGGTTTTGCCGGAGTAGGAGTCGCTTTTTCAGCCGGAGGAACGGTCGTTTTTTTAGGAATACAGCCAGTAAAAATAAAGCATCCAACAATTAACAACAAATAATTAGCAATTAGCAATTTGTTTTTCTTCACTTTAATAATTTTTGAAAATAACCAACTAACTTGTCAATACCCACTCTTTCTTGTTTAGTTGTATCCCGATCTCTCACTGTTACGGTTTCATCATCCAAACTTTGAAAATCAACTGTCACGCACCAAGGGGTACCAATTTCATCCTGAGAATAATATCTTTTACCAATATTCCCTCTTTCATCCCAGGCAACAAAAAATTCGTCTTTTAGATTCTCATAAATTTTTCTGGCCAAAGTTACCAAATCAGCTTTATTAGCCAGCAGGGGAAAAACCGCTATCTTGAAAGGGGCAACTTTTGGATTAAGTTTGAGAATCACTCTATCTTTTTCCTCCCCATAAGCGTTAACCAAAATCGCCAAAATCGATCTTTCCACCCCAAAAGAAGGCTCAATAACATGGGGGTAAAAATCTTTATTCTCTTCCGTTTTAAATTTTAAGTCTTTTCCGGAAAAATTGGCGTGATTTTTCAAATCAAAATCTGTCCGATAAGCAAGGCCGTAAAGTTCTTTAAAACCAAAAGGGAAGTTAAACTCTAGATCTTCCGTTCTTTTTGAATAATGGGACAGTTCCTCGGCGGAATGCCGCCGCCACCGTAAATTGGCTTTGCTGACTCCAAGACTAACAATCCAGTCTTCCATTAAATTTCTCCATTCTTCAAAATATTTTTCCCAATCTTTTTCGTAAATAAAATATTCAATTTCCATCTGCTCAAACTCCAAACTTCTAAAAATAAAATTTCCCAAAGTAATTTCGTTTCTAAAGGCTTTACCGATTTGGGCAATTCCAAAAGGAATTTTTGGGTGAAACGAGTCAACAATGTTTTTAAAGTTAACAAAAATAGCCTGAGCAGTTTCCGGTCTTAAATAAGCAACCGATGCGGAACTTTCAACCGGCCCGATGAATGTTTTAAACATAGGGACAAATTTTTTCGGTTCGGTGAAACTGCCACCACAGTCAGGGCATCTTTTTACCCCATTCAAAAAATCGACACGAAAGCGCTGGTGACATTCACGACACTCTACCAAAATGTCAATAAAATTTTTGGTATGTCCTGAAGCTTCCCAAATTCTTGGGTTTAGAAGAATCCCTCCATCAAGTCCAAAAATGTCTCCTCGCCTGTGAACAAAATTTTTCCACCACTCTTTTTTGACATTGTTTTTCAATTCAACCCCCAAAGGCCCCCAATCCCAAGTGTTAGCCAGTCCCCCATAAATTTCTGACCCAGGATAAACAAACCCTCTTCTTTTACACAAAGAAACGATTTTGTCCATTAAATTGTTTTCTGCCATAGATAGTATTCTAATGAAACCTCAAAGATTATTCAACCTGAGAAACTTTTGCCAGAAACTTTTTAGCAGAAAGTTTTTTTTCAATTAAATTCTCTATGTAAGCATCCAAATCAATTTTAACCGCTTTTCCTTTTGGCCAAAAACCTAAATGCTGTAGCAAAAAAAGTTCAAAATTGTTAACTGCTAATTGGGAATTGTTAATTGAAGATAAATTTGCCAAATAATTTACCAAGATTTTATAGATTTCTTCACTTTCCACTCTTTCTGCGGTCAGCTTATCCACCAACTCACAAAGTCGGTAGGCAACAGCGACTTTTTTTAAATTCTTCCTCCAGTCTTTAAAAGAATTAATAACCTCTGCTTCGGTAACAATATCTAAATTTTTTCCTCTGGCCAAAGATATTTTAACCTGATTAAAAAGTTCCAAATTGCCACCCTTTTTTGAAGAAATTTTCCTTATTCCCCGAGCAACAACGGAAATTTTTCCAAAATGCTTGGTAAAAACAGTCAAAACTCTATCCGCTTCTCCAAAATTTTTCCTCTTTAAAATTATCCCTTCGGTCCTATAGGAATTCATCAAACTTTAAATTTCAGCTCTTTATCCGTTCTTAACTCAAATTCCTGCTTTTGACCATTAAAATCAATTGAATATTCATATGACTCCACCCCTGGTTGTTTTTGAATCAAAAGCTTAAAATCTTCTCCTTTCTGGACCTTAAAAGGAAGTTTATATTTGAAAACAACTTTGGCGGTGCTTTTTGGTCTTAAAGGGTATTTATCTCCAAAAAAACCTTCAAAAACGGTTTTTCCCAATTCATTGTAAGTCTTTATCTCGGTTTCAAAACCATTGGCTTCAATTAAAGTAGATCCTTCAGGCACATAAAGCCTAACCCAATCCCGATAGTCGGCGTTTAAACAAAGTCCTCCTTGTTCCAAATTGCAATTTGAGGCAGAGGCAGGATTTCTATAGGTAATGCTTACCGTTTTTGTAATCAATCCGTCCTGTCCAACTTCAAATTTTTGCTCAATTGCTTGTTTGATGAACAAATTAGATTTAGCCCCGCTGAAACTGGTGTCATTTAGGTGAAAATAATCTCCCTCATAATCCTTGATTCTTCCCCCTAAATTAAAAGTCTCAACTGCTTTTTGCCCGCTTTCCTCAAAAAGATAAACTAATAAATGTTTTTCATAAATTGATTTTAGGGCCGCCTCCACTAACAAAGGCATCTTTGCTTTTGGTGCTTGAAATGCGTTTAGCAACACCGAATGCATTAATGGCCCAATTACTGCCTTTCTTGAAAGATTTAAAGTGCTAACAGGTTTATCTGCCAACTCCTCCAGCCGGTAAACTACCTGGGGGCAATCGCATCTTTTATCAATTTCTGCCGAAAAATTTCCCCACTCGGGGACCCCCACCGGACCAGTAATCTTCAAAAGTTCCACTAAGACTTTTGTGTCAACCGCCAAAATGCCATTAATTTTTCCTATCCCGGCAATTTTTTGATAATAAGTTAAAAATTTTTCCATTGAAAGGCGAAAGTCTGGTGACAAATTCATATCCCTTAAACGCCAATGGGGTTTAATCCCCTTTTTCGCTTCTTCTTGGTAGGGGAGTCTGACATATTTTACCAAGGCTTCCGGTGCCGGCTCAGTTCTACTTATCAAGGAATCTAGGTAATAAATATCCTGCGACAAAACCGGCGTTATCTTGCCTTTGTCGACCTTTAAAATCCCATAAGCGGTCATAAAACCTCCGGTTGGCCTCAACTCTCCGTCATTTTGGAAAATAACAAAATAAAATTTTTCCCCTTCTACCCCCAAAAGCGAAGGCATAATTTCCAAAAGTGGTTTGGCATCAGAGAGTAAATTCGTTGCCTGATCAGCAGCCAATCTACCAGCAATTATCCAATCTCTGAGTTTCATTCCTCTAAAATTTTTGGGGTACCGGTTGGGATTTATATAATCCAGCTCATTTTTTACCGTTCTCATTTTCAGGGCGATTTCATCAAATTGGGGTTTTATTTTATCAATGGTAGTAATTATGAAGGTAATTCTATCCATGGTGGTTTTTCCACTTTCGGTGGAAGTCTTAGCTCCTGACAGGCCAAGAATATCAGCATACGGAGTTAGGGCTTTAACTACCAGCCTTGCCCCCTCCAAACCAGCTGTCCCCGCTTTAACTCCGTGTTGGACATCGGAAACGTAGTTTGCCAGAACTGGAAGCATTTTAACTAAACCAAGCCTGCCAATCTTTATCTCTAGCCGTTTTAAAGTTTCTTCTGTCTTACCCAAAGCCGCCTCAATTTTTACTAAATCTTGTTCTTTGACCGCCTGTTTTATCTGGTCAAAATTGCCCTGAAGAGTTCCTTTTTCCGCTAACAAACTCCGACCAGAAACTACCAAAATAATTCCTGTCACCAAAACTACCAAAAATAAAACCCCAAACGCAGCTAAAATAATTTTCATAGGAGCTATTTTCCCCCGACCAAAAGTTGGAGTCTCAATCTCGGTCTGGAGTTCATTTGTCTCAAGATTAATTTTTTTTAATTTTTCATTTTTCATTTTTAAATTTTAATTTACACTGCTCCTTTTCCGGAAATCATCGCCCAGGGTGTTTTCAACATTATTAGAATATCATAAACAATGGATTTTCTTCTAGCATATAGAACATCCATTTTTATTCTTTGGTCAAAATTCACCTCAGAGCGGCCAGACACCTGCCATTCCCCAGTGATTCCCGGTCTTACTTTTAAAACTTCTTTCACTAGAGCTTTGGTATGAGGATATTTTTTCTGTTGTTCCACAAGTTCATCAGGATAATAAGGTCTTGGCCCAACAATACTCATTTCACCTTTTAAAACATTAATTAGCTGGGGAACCTCATCTAGAGAATGCTTTCTGATAAATCGGCCAGCTTTTGTCACTCTTGGGTCCTCGTGCAGTTTATAACTTGATTTTTTGTACTCCTCTAGTAATTTTTTGAACTTTGGATCGGTGTGAAGAAGCCTATGAGCATTAGGGATCATTGATCTTAATTTATAAAGATGAAAAAGTTTTCCTCCTTTCCCTACTCTTTTTGGGGTATCAGCAAAAACTGGTCCGGGAGATTCGATTTGGACAGCGATTGCGCAAATTAAACAAATTGGAAAAAAAACAATCATTCCTACAAGGGAAATTACAATGTCCATAAATCTTTTTATTGGTTCATAAAACATTTTATAAATACTCCTCTTTACCCTTTTCTTTTAGCATAGTAACAATCTTTTTGACATCTTGGGCTTTTTCCTTACTACAAACCAAGACACAATCATTTGTCTCCACAACAATCAAATCGGAAACTCCCACTATCGCCACTAAACGATTCTGGCTCTCAACTAGACAATTTTTACTATCTACAGCCTGGCACCAACCTTTCTTACCAAAGGTTTCCATCACATTTCCCTGCTTGTCTTTCTTTTTAAAGTCATAAATAACCCTCCAATCACCTACATCACTCCAGGTAAATGTAGCCGGCACCAAAAGCAAATTATCTGCTTTCTCCGAAATTGCGTAATCTATCTGGATATTTTCCGCTTTCCGGTAAACTTCTTTCAAAACCTTCGCCTCATTTTTGGTCCCAAGATTTTCAAAAACTCTCTTAAGAAATTCAAAGGTTTTTGGGGCATGCTTGGCAAAGGCCAACCAGATAGCCTCTGTCGACCAAACATAAAGATTAGCATTCCAATAATACCGACCAGTTTCCAAGAACCTTTTTGCCATCGGTAACTCTGGCTTTTCTTTAAAAGAATTTACTTTGAAAATGCCCTCAGGCATTTGTTTCATTTTTTCCCCAGCCTCAATATACCCCAAGCCAGTATGGGGAAATTTGGGTTTAATCCCAACCGTAATCAAATAATTTCCCTGCAAAGCGGCCTGAGTAGCAATGGACATTTGGGAAACAAACAATTCTTTTCCCTCTATCAGCTGGTCAGAGGCAAAATTAACAATAATCGCTTGAGGATCAATTTTTTTAATATAAGCTGCCCCCACCCCCATGGCTAAGGCGGTATTTCTTCCTTGTGGTTCAGCAATAACGTTTCGCGGCAAAATCACTTTCCCTTGGCTGAGTACTTCATCTACATAATCTGAAAGGGTAATAACAAAAATTTTCTCATTGCTCGTCAGCCATTGGGCTCTTTCCACTGTCTGGGCAAAAAGTGATGTTTGGCCAAAAAGATTTTCCAAGAACTGCTTTGGTGTCTTTTGCAAAGAACGAGGCCAAAGACGGGTACCTCCACCACCACATAAAATTAAGACAAAAAGATGCTCCTTCAGCGATTTTTCCATTTTGACTCTACAAAGTCTTTAAACTTTTTAAGGAATTCTTCTAGACTAAATTTTTCTGCCTGTCGTCGGCACTCAGCCGGTTGGAATTCTTCCGGCCGAAAATTTTTTAATTTTTCTACCAAAGCCTCTGGGCTTTGGGGGTAGAAAAGTTCACCAGTAATGCCTTCTATTACAGTTTCTGTTGCCCCTCCCGCTTTAAATGCGATTACCGGTTTTCCGCAGGCTTGGGCTTCAAGCGGAACTAAACCGAAATCTTCCTCCTGCGGAAATATTACCGCTTGACAATTTTGATAGTAATCTACCAGTTGCTCATCTGTCAACTGGCCTAAAAACTCGATATTCTGTTTGGCCATTCTTTTTAGTCTTCTCATTTCCCTTCCTATTCCAACTATTTTCAAACTCCACCCCAAACGATTGAAAGCTTCAATTACCAAACAAACTCTCTTATAAGGAACTAACCGCGACACTACTAAAAAAAATTTTTCATTTTTAATTGTAGTTTTTAATTTTTCATTTTTAATTTTAAATTTGTTTATATCGATTGGCGGATAAATCACTTCGCTTTCTCTGCCATAATATTTTCTAATTCTTTCCTGAACTGTTTTAGAAATTGCCAAATAGAAATCCGGTCTTTGGCAAGCAACCAAATCCCATTTTCTTAAATATTTAACCATAGGTTTCATAAGTAACCTAAGCCACCTAGTCTTAAAATATTCTTCATACCCGCTCCAAAGATATCTGGTTGGAGTTAGACAATAACAAATATGTAAAGTTTTTGGTTTGGTAATAATGCCTTTGGCCGCTTCACTGGTAACGGAAATAACTAAGTCAAATTCATCAAAATTAAAAGATTCAAACGCCAGAGGCATAAGCCAGGGGTAAAATTCATGGCCAGTCTTTGCCAAAGGAAAATTTTGCAAAAAGGAGGTCCGGACTTCGAAATCTTTTGCCCAAGAGGCACCGACCGGATCATAAACTGAAGTATAAAGTGGAGCTTGCGGCCAAATTTTATGCAAGGCCAACAAAACCCTTTCTGCCCCACCCCATTTATTAACCCGATCGTAAACCAAAGCCACTCTCATTTTTGCTCAAATGGATTATTTTTATTAAAATCCGGGTTTAAACATTTTACTGACCCTCCAAATTCTTGAATCCATCCGTTTTTAAAACCAAAACCCTCAACCAGCTTTTGGGCAGCTATAAATTCTTCTTTGTTAATAGGACGGCTAAGTTCGCCATATTCAAACGCTTTATAACAAGGATTATACTGGCTCATTAAAGAAAGATGAACTTCCCCAGAAATTGAACTAATAAATTTTAAACATCCTTTGGTATTTTCCATCGCATTTGGCAAGATTAAATGTCTGACAATTAGGCCTTTTTTGGCAATACCATTTTCTATTTTTAAATCCCCAACTTGTCTTTGCATCTCCAAAATCGCCTTTTGGGCAATCTGGGAATAATTTGGGGCAGAAGAATACTTTACCGCCAGCTTTTCAATATCATATTTATAATCAGGCAAATAAATGTCAACCAACCCCTCAAGTTCTTTTAAAGTCTGGACTTCCTCATAAGCATTACTATTCCACAAAACAGGAATCTTTAACCCATTTTTCTTGGCTTTTTTAATAATTTCTAAAAGCCAATATGACCAAATTGTGGGAGTAACCAAATTAATATTGTGGGCTCCCTTTTCTTGAAGTTCCAGCATTATTTCTACTACTTCATCTTCCTCATAAACCCCACATCCCTCACATCCCTGAGAAATCTGCCAATTCTGACAAAAAACACATTGCAAATTGCAACGACAGAAAAAAATTGTCCCCGAACCGCGAAAACCTGAAATAGCCGGCTCTTCTCCAAAATGGAGTCCAAACCAGGAGATCTTAATCTTATCTCCTGCCCCGCAAAATCCCCTTTTTTTATCTGTCCTATCTACCCCACAATTTCTTGGGCAAATATCACACTTTCTGATATCCATCTAAAGTTTCTAAAGCTGTTTTTTTCCACGAATAATTTTTAGCCAGCTTTAGTCCAGCAATTTTCAGTCTTTTTTGAAGTTTTTTATCGGTTAAAAATTTGCTTATCTTTTCGGCAATATCACCCGGATCCTCCGGATCGAAATATAAAACAGCATTCTCATAAATCTCTTTAAAAACCGGAATATTCGAAGCCAAAACCGGCAAGCCACAAGCCATCGCCTCCAATCCTGGCAAACCAAAACCCTCTGATTTGGAGGGAAAAACAAAAGCGGTAGCGTTTTGGTAGAAAATTTTTAAATCCTGATCAGGAACAAAACCAACTAATTTGACATATTTTTCAGCCCCTATTTTTTTAATTTTCTGTTCTAGTCTTTCGCTAAATACACTTCTTGCACAAACGACAACAAGATAAATTGTTAATTGCTGATTGCTAATTGTTAATTGATTTACAATTTTTACTGCTTCAATTAATTTCTCAACATTTTTGTGAGGATAAACATTACCCACATATAACAAATATGGCTTTTTAACTTCATATTTTTCAAGTATTTTTTGGAATTTGGAATTTGGAATTTGGAATTTTGAATTAACCCCTTCATACGTTACTTTAATTTTACTTTCGGGAATTTTATACGCTTTAACTAATTGAAGTGCCACTGTTTTTGAAGGAACAAAAATTAATTTTGCTCTTTTTACGGCCAACCAAAAAACCAGTCTGTATCCAAGGTACTTTAACCAATAAAAGTAGGGGTTTCTTGTTGTCGTCTCCACTCCTTTTGACGTATGCTTAATCAAATCATGAATAGTCACAACAAACTTTCCCGGAAAAAAAATGGGAACATTAAAGTGGGGGTAATGCATCAAATCCAGTTTTTCTTTCCAAACCAAATAAGGCATCAAAAACTGTTCTTTTAAAGAGTAATGTCTTGCTTCAACCAACACGAATTTGGAATTTGGAATTTGGAATTTGGAATTTAAAAGAGGATTATCTTTCCTGACGAAAACGGTGTAAAAGTTAACTTTATCAACCGAGAGTAAATTGTTAATCAAATTCTCCACATATATTCCAATTCCTGTATCTTTTGGTCCAAAGAGCCTGGCGTCGACTCCAATCTTCATCTTAATTTATGAGATAAAATTCTAAAAAAGCCCTTAATTCTTATTCCCAAAAGAACTAAGGCAGTCATCCAGTTGGGATATTTATCCTTGTAAAATTTTTGGTAAAAAATCTCCATAGCTTTAATTGAGGCTTTAGCTGTCTTGATTCTTGTTTCTTTAGTGGCCGGAGAAATTTTTTTTGACTCTCTCCTTAAACCTGAACTCGCCCCCTTATGATGAAGCAAAAGTGGTTTGGGATAAAACATCACCTTCCATCCTGCCTGCTTAATTCTGTAAAAATAGTCTAAATCTTCTCCATAAAAAAAATAACTTTCATCCCATTCCCCAACTTGTTCTATTACTTCCCGCCGAACAAGCATAAATGTCCCAAAACCAGCATCTATCTCGTGAGGTCGTGAAAGATCCTCATAAAATTTATGGTATTGGCCAAAAATCTCTGATTTTGGGAATAGTTTTTCTAAACCTAAAAAATATGTTAAAGAAGCCCACGGGGTAGGAAATCCCCGATGGCAATCAGGGTCCATACCTCCGGAAAAAAGCATCGTTTTGGGCGTCATAGCCCCAATCTTCGGATCAGATTTCATAAATTCTATTGACTTTTTCAAAGCTCCAGGAAGAAGTTGGGTATCTGAATTCAAAAAGAGAACCAGTTCTCCCCTGGCCTCCTTTAGTCCAAGATTGTTTCCTCCAGCGAATCCCAAGTTTTTGGGACTGCAGATCAAGTTTACCCAAGGAAATTCTTTTTTAACCATCTGTGGGCTTCCGTCGGCTGAACCATTATCCACCACAATTATTTCAATTTGAACATTGGGAAATGAATTACGAACTATGCTATCCAGGCACTCTTTCAAAAGGTCTTTAGTATTGTAGCTTAAAATAATAACTGAAAGGTCAATTTTTGACATTTCCCACTTGACGATAAATTTTATCTAAAATCAAGGCGATTTTCTGGTAATTATATTTTTTCTCTACCAGTTTCCTGGCGTTCTTAACCAGTCTTTTGTAAAGATCATGGTCCTCAAGCAAATTCACTGTTTTTTCAGCTAATTCCTCCCAAGTCCGACCAATTAAAACTTCTTTATTTTCAACTGCGTCAATTCCCTCAATTCCCACTTCGGTAGTCACTACCGGAACCCCAGCCGCCATTGCTCCCAAAATCTTCAACCTCGTTCCCCCGGGTCCTTCCAACGGAGCAACAAACACGGTTGCTTTACAATAAGCTTCAAGAACGCTTTTGGTATTGGAGGTAGGCAAGTCAACAATTTTTACATCTTCTGAGCCGAGATTGCTAATTTTTTCCTTCGCTCCCTGACCGACAATCCAACACATTGCTTTGGGAATTTGTTTTTTAATCAGAGGAAAAACTTTTTTGGCCAAATTTATGGCCGCTTCAGTATTTTGAAGCCAAGAAAAATTTGCCTGAAAAAAAATAATTAGATTTTTTTGTTCTTTTTTCTTTCCCCAAATCCCCATTAAGTCCTCTCCGGCACCATTAGGAACTACCCTAACTTTAAGAGAGGGTACCAACTCCAACATTTTTTTTCTATCAGATTCGGAAACGGCCACAACCTGATCTGCCTTTTCCCAAAATTTCAGCTCGCATGCCTTAATTTTTAAAACGTCAAGATATAAAAATGGCTTAACCAAAAAGTTTTTAACTTTATTGACATAATGCTGATAAACCTGAAATTCAATAGTTTGATCAACTAGTAAAATTGGAACATTAGTTTCAGGAAGATGGGGCATAACATAAAAGGTTTCGGCGTGGATTAAATCGTATTTTTCCTTTCTTAACTCTTCTTTAACTGCTTCTTTTTCTTCCCCAGACAAATTCCTAACAACCAAAAATGGATAGGAGCTAAACCCGGTTTTAAGAATATTTTTTAGGGTCCAAGGTTTTGCCGGCCGATTAAAAACTCTAACTTTTTGACAGTATTTTTCTAGTTCTGGAATATTCTTTTTCTCCTGTTCGTTTTTTATTAAAGAAAATAGAGTAATCTGATGCCTGTCAGCTAAATTTTTAATTAAATTATAAGAACGAACCTGCCCCCCAGATGAGGGCGGATAAGGAAGATATGGGGTTAACATCAAGATTTTCATAAAAGATTAATCAGGATATACATTAATATATGCTCCTTTAGAGCGATATAAAGATATATTGGCTATTTCTCTTTTGTTTTGTATATCGAACTAATATAATTTTTAATTTTTATTTCTTCTTCTAACAAAAGGTTATGAAGTTTTGTTAAAAGGTCTTGATCTTTTATTATCCTTTCAATCATCAATTCAGTCCAATTTATAGACTCTTTTAGGGAACCTCTTGCGTTGTAGCAAAACTTAATCCTTTCAAGATAATGAAACCTTCCATAACTTTCCGCAATATTTGCACCGATTGAATCGTTAGAACAAATAAACCGATCACCAAATATTTTCTTTTCCTCATAATTCAATCCTTTATAAATCTCCCAGGCGATTTTGCTTATTTCTCTAGCTTTCTGGTAAATTTCTAACTCTTTTAATTCAATATACCTTTTATCCATCTATATCCATCTATATCGGCCCGCAGGGCCATATATCTATTTATATTTTAAAAACAATATACTGATCTGTCTGGTTTAATACTTGGTAATTTTTTAGCATATATTTTCCAAATTCTGAATTTTTATCAAATTTAGTAGCAACATAATAGGAGGCGCCCATTTTTCTAACCTTTTCAATTGTTTCCGGCTCATTGGGCAAACTTGAAGCAAAACCTCCTGTCCATCCCCAACGGTTACAATTATACAAAAGAGTGGCATCATTACTGTCTCCCGCAAGAATCAGCGAGTCTTTTGGAGTATTTTCATCTATCCATCGACCGGCTAAATCAACCCCGCTTTGAATATTATAAAAATCCCTAATATAGTACCAAGAAAAGGCAATCATGAATAACGAACAAAGAACCATGAATAATGAACAGGTGAATTTAGAGAATCGTTCTCCGCTTTCAAAAAGTAAAAAATTAGCCCCTTTGGCTAAAAAAATACAAAAGACAGGAATTAAGGGAATTTGATAATAGTCGTGGGTAACGTTGCCGGCGGCAAAAACGGTAATAAAAATCAAAACAGCCAACAACCAAAAATGAAAAAACCAACCTTCTTTTTTTGGCTTAATTATTAATCCCAAAACCAAAAGAGCCAATCCCCAATAGCCCAAAATTAACTCCCCAATTCTTTTGGCAAAAATCCAGTAAAAAAAGGCTCCTTTAAATCTGATATTCCCCTGATTTAAAAGCCATAAATTGGCCGGAATTCCTTCAGGAAAATGGGAAATCCACCTTCGCCACCATATCATAGGAACAAGGGAAACTAACAACCAAAACCAAAATTTTTTTAGCTTTAAAAAGGCTGCCTTGTATTTTTGAAAAAACAAATATAAAACAGGCAAAATCAAAAACAGGGGAAAAACCTTTTGGGAAAAAGACAAAATTGAATGAAAAATGAAAAATGAAAAATGAAAAATCGAGTTTTTTTCTAACCACTTAATAGCAAAATAAAACATTCCCAAAGTAAAGAAAATAATCATCGGTTCCGGCAGAATTACCCTTGAATAAAAAATGTTGAAAGGTAGAATTGCAAAAAAGAAAGAAGCCAAAAGACCAACAATTTCGCCAAAATAAAAGCTGGCAATTAGATATAAAAAAATTATTGAACCTAAAGAAAAAATTACGGATACCAATCTTGCCCATCTTTCTTTTACCCCAAAAATTTTATAAATCCCGGCAACGATGCTGTTGTAAATCGGCGGTTCAACCAAAAAAAGCCTTTCATTGTTTGGTTTTCCGGGATGAAGGGGCACCATATTGTCAATTTTTGGTTTTAAAAAATTCCATCCCTCCTTAACAAAATTTCTGGCAACAGCAGCAGTATCCGCCTGTCTCCAAGAATGATGATCAGCAAGGGGGATGTCTATTTTATAAAGACGCAGGATAAATCCCAAAATTAAAATTAGAAATAAAAATAAAACAGTTTTTCTCACTTTGAACTTTCAAGATCAACGATCTTGAGTGCTATTCCCATCATAATCCAAAAAATATAGGCAAGTTTTGAAGCCTCAAACACATCAATAAAAGTAGCATTTAGAAGATAAGCAAAAGAGGCACACATTATCGCTACAACTAAAGAATATTCAATTCCTGTTTTTTGTTTTCTGATAAATTTCAGTCCTTTTCTAAAAATCTCAATTAAAATCAAGGCAAAAGACAAGGTTCCCAAAATTCCCGTTTCTCCCAACATTCTTAAATAATCGTTATCTGTAGCCAGAGTAATTGAAGAATAACCAGTTCCCAAAAAAGGATTCTTGGCAAAAGCCCTAATAGCCCTTGGCCATTCAACCTTTAAACGAATATCTGTGGAACGGGAAACAGCCAATTCTGTTGGTTCCACCGGCTCTTCAACCGCAACGGGCAACGGTGTGGGCGTAGAAGTCGGAGTCGGTGTAATAGTAGCAGTAGGTAAAATCACTTTAGGTCTAACTGTCACAAAGACAGTAGGAAGAGGGATCTCGGTTGGTATCGGAGAAAGAATAGCGGTTGGAACAACCTCTTTTGGTTTAACCTTTACCATTCCTGAAAAATAACTTAAATATTTTGGGCTTATTTTAAATGTGCTTTGATATCTCTGACTAAATTCTGTTGACAACAACATTCCTAAAAGACTAACAATAACAAAAAACGGAATTAATAAATATCTTTTGAGGCGTACAAGAAGAATCACTATGGCGATCAAATACGCAGGAAAAGAGATTCTTGAAGAAGTCAAAATCAAGACATAAAGACAAAATAGCCAAAAAAGAAAAATTAGAAGCTTTAATAATTTTCCTTTTACAATCACTAATCCACTGACAGAAAGAACCAAAATCATCGCCAAAAAAGCAGCCAAATCATAATGACCAGCAAAAGTAGAATTGACCCTAGCCCAAACCGAAAGGCGAAGAAAAGTTCCCTTGGCAAATTCCTGATTCATGGTAGAAACTACTGGCCAAGAAAAAAATTTCTGCCCAACAGCATAAACCAAAACCCCAAAAGTAGCCACCGCCAAGGAAGCTGCGTAGATACCAACTTGCTTTACTTTCTTGAGCGAATCATAGGCAACAAAAAACACCATCAAATACTCAATTCGTCTTAAAAAATGAAGAAAAGCAACCTTGGTAATAACATTTTTCGTTATTAAAACCGAACTTAAAAATGATAAAAATCCGATAAAAAAATAAAGTAAGAAAAGCTTGGTTGTAAATCTGGAAGCCCACTCCTTTATCTTTCCTCTTTTTAGTTTGGAATATCCCCAAAAGCCTATGGTAAAGGCAACTAAAAAGTCCTCCAACCTGACGGCAACGCTTGCCTCGGAAATAAACCAAAGTGGGAATTTAGGATAAAGAGGAACAAAAAAAAGGATAAATCCAACCAGAACCAAAAATATATTTTCTTTAAACCAGTCTAAAAGCTTCTCCATAAGTCTCCTTCAAATAATTATTGTTGGTAAGATAACCAATTACCAAGGCTCCAATAGCCTTTAATTTTAACATAAACCTCAAAATGATTAATTCCAGAACGGATCTGTGTTTTTTGTAAAAATGAATTAATCCCCGATAAATGTTTAAAATTGGCTCTTTTTTTCCGGTCTTGGAACTGCCTCTTCCAAGGTGAATAATCTCGGCGTCTTTCAAAAAATAACTTTTCATCCCCGCCTTCTTGGCCCGGTAAAACCATTCCACCTCCTCCATATACATAAAAATTTTTTCGTCAAATCCGCCAACTTTCTCAAAAACCCTCTTTCTTGCCATAAAGGCCGCACCCATTAACCAATCAACAAATTGTGAAGTCTCCGGCGACCAGCGGACATATTTGCTTCCCCAATGCTCTTTAAAAAGCATAACAAAAACTACGGGGAGATTAGGAAATCTCCCGCAATTAGCCTGAAAACTTCCGTCAACATTTAAAAGTCTTGGTCCAACAATATCAATTTGTTTATTCTTCTCTAAAAAATTGACCAATTTATCAATTGCCCCTTTTTTAATAACAGTATCCGAATTTAGGATCAACACATATTCACCTAAGGAAGCCCTAATCCCCAGATTATTCCCTTTTGCATAACCCAAATTTTTTTTGCTTCTAATAAGTTTCACCTCGGGAAAATTTCTCTCAACCATGCTTGCACTCCCATCGGTCGAAGCATTATCGACAACAATTATTTCTATTTTAATGTCGGTGGGGGTACAGTTAATGACACTTTCGAGACATTTTTTTAAAAGATCTTTGGTATTGTAGCTCAAAATTATTACCGAAAGGGTTTTCACTTTAATGTTTTAAAAATTGTCCTGTAAGCTTTGAAAAGAAATACAAAAGCCAAAAATATTCCCCACCAAATAATTAGCCTTTGCCACCAGGCAGAATACTGAACAAATAGAGTAACCTTACATTTGTAAACTTTCTGATTGACAATTAAAATATTTTTAACTCTCTGTTTTGGGGGAGTAAAAGGATCTTTTTCCCACTCATATCCATTAATATACAAAGAACCCCTTAAGGGATGAACAATTTCCTCTACATAAGTGCTAAATTGGGTCGGTCTTAAAACTTCTCTGATTCTTTCGGGCGGATGATTTAGTTTGTAAGTAATCAACGGTATCCCCAAAAAGGAGGATTTTGAAAAATTCTTGAAATAAAAATCAACGATCTCCTTTCGGCTTAAATCGGTATAATAAGCAGAAACTCCTTTTATCTGAACGGTATCGCCGGGTTCGGTTGATCTTAATGAATTTGGTAAAGGGGGAATTTCTGAAGGTGGCGGCAAGAGCAAGTAAAAATTTCCCAAAAAAAAGAATAAAATTGCAATAAATTTTATAATTTTCATTGAAACAGCCTTGACCTTCCTAACTTATAACTAAGATTTTTTAACTTTCTTTCTCCAATTTTTTTTGCCGGAATTCCGCCAACTATTTCAAACGGACCAACATCTGAAGTAACTACCGCTCCGGCCCCCACTACCGCCCCTTTCCCGATCTTCACTCCCGGCAAAATTATTACCCTTGGTCCAATAAAAACATAATCTTGAATTTCCACAGGAGCGACTGTTGCCTTAAAATCTGGCGCATTAATGTCATGTTCGGAATTATAAATTAAAGCCTGGGAAGCAATATCAACATGGTTGCCTATCTTTAAAGGCGCTCTTCCGTCCAAAAAAGCAAACTCTCCGATTATTGTATCGTCTCCAATTTCTATACCAGAAGGTTTAAAAAAACGACAGCCTATATGAATTTTTGACTTCCCTATTTTTAAACCAGCACGCTTATAAACGAATTTTCTTACAAACCAAAAAGGGCACCATCCTACGCTATCAACAACTAAAAGCTGAAAATCCAACCACCAATTATAAAACCTATTCAAGATTTTTTTAATCGCTTGTTCAAAATTTAATTGGTTTCCGTCTTTGTCGGTAAATTTAATCCCCTTTTTGGTTATTTTTATATTTTCCGAATAAAGCATAAACAAAATTTCTAATTCCTAATTTCTAATTTCCCAAAAGTTTCTAAAATTTTTCTGGCGCATTTTTCCCAGCTAAACTTTTCAGCCTGCTTTTTTCCTTCGATCTTAACTTTTTCAAGCTCGGATGAGCTTAATTTTAACACAGAAGCCAAAGTTTCGGCAATTTCATAAGGCTTTTCCGGATTGAAATAAAAAGCCGCCTTGCCGCCAACTTCGGGCAAAGAAGAAGTATTGGAAATCGCCACTGGCACCCCTAAACTTAATGCCTCTAAAACCGGGATCCCAAATCCCTCATAAAAAGAAGGCAAAACAAAACACTTTGCTCCGGAAATCAAGTATGGTTTATCTCTTTCTTCAATAAAATCAGTAAAAATTACCCGTTTTTCTAAATTCAAATTTTTGACTTTCTCAAAAATTTCTTCATATAACCAACCTTTCTTTCCAGCGAGAACCAAGGTGATATTAGGATATAAAGATATAAGAATATTGAACGCTTCAATTAAATGAAGTAGGTTTTTTTTGGGTTGAAGAGTTCCCAAGTATAGCAAATATTCTCCGTTAATTTTGTATTTCTCTTCAATCTTATCCATTTGACATTTGACATTTGACATTTGACATTTTTCGTATCCCGGATATGCCACCGTAATTTTTTCTTCAGGATAATTATAAATTTTTATAATTTCTGATTTGGAAAATTCGGAAATAGTAATAATATGGACAGCTTTTTTGACTGAATATTTCTCCCATCTTGTCAACTGGTATAAATCTTTTTTAGCAAATTGTTCAGGATGCCGGTGATGCCATAAATCCATTATGGAAATAATTGTGGGTACAGGTGAAAACCTTGGAGAGTAATGAGATGGGCTAAAGAACAAATCTATATTTTCCTTTTGAGTAAATAATTTAATCGGCAAGGCAATTTGAGTCCATAATTTACCCGGACCAAAAACTTTATATTTAAAACTCGGTCTTTCTAAAGGCAAATCAGGCAATGGAGTCTGCTTAAGATAAACAATATACTCGTTTTTTTTATCAATTCTTTCAATCTCTTTAATAACATTAAAAGCAAACTGTCCTATGCCTACCCGGCTTTCCTGATTTGCTTCATTGCCGTCGATTCCAATAATCATTGCTTCTCCAAACGATAAATAGTATATCCATTATCAAGTAACCAAGTTTTACCAACTTTTTTTGGCCCAAATTCCAAAATCTCCATAATTGGTGATTTAAGCGGATCTTTTATTGAATCTTCATCGATAACATATAAAAATTGGGCTTTCTGGTAATCCTCAGGGAGCCAATCAAGGGATTTTTTGTCAAAAAATGTTTCCACAAAATAACGATAGTCAACCGCGTTATGGTCCCAACGATCCGGATCAACTTGATTAGTAGCCAGATTAAAAGCAAAATTAGGCGGATTATCCTGGGCGATAACTTTAGCTACTGCCAGCAAGTCTTTAATCGTTCTTTGTGGCTTATCGAATGTCTTCACCCGGCTCAAATTATAATCAACGACAAATATGACTCCCAGAACTATCACTGCCTTTAAACAACGACCTTTCCAGAAATATTTTAAAGTAAAGCTTAAAAGTAAAAATGGCATGGGAAACAAAAAAGTGTAATAAAAAAAATAAAATTTACCAACATAAAATCTTGAAAGAAAAATACCCACCAAAATCCAACTCCAAACTAAACCTAAAGCTAGCTTTGTCCTATTTGTCCTATCCGCCCTATCCGTCCTATTAAAATAATAAAGACTCAGGGTAATTATCAAAACCGTCAAAGCCATTCCCCACCACTGATATTCAAATTGAAACGGTTTGTGAGCCACGACTGAAATTGGCGTCGCCTTCAGTAAAAAATCAGAAATTTTTCCTGAAAAATCTAAAGGTCCACCAGCCAGTCGAGTAAAATTTCCCGACAACAAAACCGAAAAAACCACAGAAAAAGAGGTTATTATCGGACCCAAGAAACTCTCTTTGCTTATCCCAACTCTTTTTTCATAAAAAAAGAACCTAATAAAATCTTTAAACAAAATATGATTATGGCGAAAGTCAAAAATAACCACCGGCCACAGAAAAAAAGAAAAAGCCAAAAAAGAAATTAAAATGTCCCTAGCCCTTTTTGTCTTTTTAAAATAATAAAGCCAGGAAACAAACAATATAGGAATAACCACCGGTGCTCCCATATGAAGGCTGATGGTATACCCAAAAATGGCAGAAGCGATTATCAAATCTTTAAACCTCCACGATTGCCACAAACGCCATAAAAAATAAATAGTCAACAAGGCAAAAAAAGGCAAAGTGTTCAAATTCCATGCCCTCCGAGAAAGTTCAACTATTAAGGGCATAGTAGCATAAATTGGAGCAATCAATGTCCCCGCTGGCTTGCCAAAAAACTTATCAGCCACAAACCAGATTAAAACCACCGTCAAAACCCCAAATAAAGCGGTATAAACGTCCAAACCAACCGGGTTAAGCTTAAAAAGCCAAAGGAACGGCATAGCGCTATAATAATAAAAAGGCGGACAATAAACCCCGGGGTATGACGTTTGAGTTCCCAAAAG
>Ga0129301_1000350_pt1 | contig 25157 bp, 21 predicted proteins | sample ConPoolayeHmetaG_FD_94489 | JGI IMG/M metagenome (GOLD analysis project Ga0129301, IMG submission 94489) | Hot spring microbial mat communities from California, USA to study Microbial Dark Matter (Phase II) - Cone Pool mat layer H metaG ...
AAGCAATCTCCCGCCTGAAATCCGCTCCCGACACCGCGCCGGCCGCCGTCACGCGCGGGCGCTTCCGCCTTCCTGCCCGAGAGCGGCAAGTCGCGGGACGAGCGCGCGCAGCAGCGCGCCCAATGACGCGCACGCCCGGGCGGCCGCTTCGATCACTTCCCGGTGGCGGATCGCCTGCGGCAGCATCCCTGCCGCCATGTTGCTGATGCACGCCAGGCCCAGAACCCGCACGCCCAGGTGCCGGGCCGCGATCACCTCGGGAACCACGGACATGCCGACCGCATCGGCGCCGAGGATGCGGCACATGCGCACCTCGGCGGGCGTTTCGTAGCTGGGCCCGAGCAGCGCGATGTAGACGCCCTGCCGCAGCGGGATGCCCAGCTCGGCGGCGGCGCGCAGGGCGAGGTCGCGCAGCGCCCGGTCGTAAGCCTCGCTCATGTCCGTGAAGCGCTCCGCGAGCTCGCCGCCGCCCGCCCCGGCGAGCGGGTTGGCGCCCAGGAGATTGATATGATCGACGATCAGCATCAGGTCGCCCGGGCCGAACTCGGCGCGCAGCGATCCGGCCGCGCCGGTCACGATGAGGCAGTGCACGCCCAGGCGCGCCAGCACGCGCGTGGGATAGGCCGCCTGGGCCGGCGACCAGCCCTCGTACAGGTGCACCCGCCCCTGCAGAACCGCGAGCGCGGCGCCCTCGAGTTCACCGATGATCAGGTTGCCCGCGTGGCCCTCCACGCCGGGCTGCGGGAAATGCGGCAATTCGCGGAACGGGACGACCGTCCTGTCATGGAGCATGTCCGCGAGCGCGCCCAGACCGGATCCCAGGATGAGGCCGACCGCCGGCCGGCGGGCGCACCGTTCGCGGATTGCGGCGACGGTTTCCTCCAGCATCGTTCGCACGGACCCACCCCGCTGCAAGGCGCATGCGCGCGCCCGCCCGCACCCCGGCGGCCCCGAAACGTGCCGGAGCAGCTCGGGCTAGGGCCGCATGCTGCGCATCTTCTTGCGCAGGCGCTTGCGCGCCAGAGCCTGCTTGATGCGCTTTCTCTCTCCGGGCTTCAGGTAGAAGGAATGCTTCTTGACATCCTTGATGATGTCTTCCTGCTGGACCTTGCGCTTGAAGCGCCTCAGCGCGCTCTCGAGGGATTCCCCCTCGTTGACCGTGACTTCCGCCAAGCTGAACACCTCCTTTGTGCGGCGTGAGCCGATACGTTATCCCCGGCGCGCACCGCTGTCAAGCCGGCGCGCCGCAATGCCGTTACTGCCGTTTCCTCGCCCGACCCGGAGCCAGCCCGGGGATTTCCGCCGGCGCCTCCAGCTCGCGGCGCCTCTTTTCCAGGCGGGCGACCTCGCGCGCGATGCGCTGCTCGTTTTCCGGCGAGGGATCCAGGCGCCGGATCGCGGCGATCGCCTTGTCGAAATCGTACAGGCCCTCGTATGCATCGGTCATGCCCAGGATCGCCTGCCGCCGGCTTTCGGGATAGGGAGAGCGCGCAACTTCCTGGAACGGGCCCAGGGCTTCCTCGAACCGCTTCTGGGCGATGTAGACGGCGCCGATCTTCAGCAGCACCTGCTCCGCCAGGCGCCCGCTCACCCCCTCCTCGCGGATGTGCAGCAGTTCGCGCAGCGCCCGGTCGAACTCCTCGCTCTTGAAGTAGAGATCGGCGCGCCGGAAGCGGATTTCCGCGGCATCGGCCAGTTGCGGCATGGCCAGCAGCCGGTCGTATTCCGCGATGGCGCGCGTCGCATCCTTCAGCTCGTCGGCGTAGATCTCCGCCAGGCAGCGGCGCGCCTGGTACTCCTGGGGCGATCCGGGAAACTCCTGCGCCAGGTGGCTGTAGGTGCTGATGGCGCTGCGGATCTGGCGCAGGTTGCGGTAATAGATATTGCCGATATTCAGCAGCGCCTGCGCCCCGTTCTTCCCCTTCGGATCGCGGGCCAGAACCGCGCGGTTCAGCATGATCGCCTTCTCGTAATCCCCCTTGCGCCAGCTCGCTTCCGCCGATTCCATGACGTCGGCCGTACTGGGCCTGCAGGCGGGCAGCGCCGCCAGGCAGGCGAGCATGGCGAGCAGCGCCGGACGCCTCATGAGGCCTCTCCTTCGCCGCCGTTCTCCTCGCCTGCGGTCACGGTGACGCTGGTGACCTGGTCGCCCTCCTCGAGCTCGATGCACTTGACGCCGATCGCCGCCCGCGTCTGCGTGCTGCGGATGTCCTCGGCGTACAGCCGGATGAGCTTGCCCTGTGCGGTGACGATGACGACGGCCGAGTCGTCGCGCACGTGACAGGTATTGACCACCGGGCCGTTTTTCGGCCCCACCCGCAGATTGATGATGCCGCAGCCGCCGCGCCTCTGCTTGCGATACTCGGACACCGCCGTGCGCTTGCCGTAGCCCCTCTCGGTGACGGTGAGGAACTGGCCGTCGCCGCTGAAGGCCGACATGCCGACCACCGAATCCTCGCCCGCCAGCCGGATGCCGATCACGCCGTGCGCCGTGCGCCCCATCGGGCGCACGTCGCTTTCCGCGAAGAGGATGGCCTTGCCCTTGCGGGTCGCCAGCAGCACGTCCTGGGAGCCGTCGGTGAGCGCGCAACCGATCAGCTCGTCGCCTTGGGCCACCGAGATGGCGATGATTCCCGAACTGCGCGGGTTGGCGAACTCGGCCAGCGCCGTCTTCTTGACCATGCCGTTGCGCGTGGCCATCATCACGTAGCGCTCGGCTTCGAAGTCGCGCACCGCCAGGATGTCGGCGATCTTTTCCCCTTCCGCCAGGTGCACCAGGTTGACGATCGCCTTGCCCTTGCCCGCCGCCCCGACGTCGGGGATCTCGTAGACCTTGAGCCAGTAGACCTGCCCGCGGTCGGTGAAGATCAGCAGGTAGCTGTGCGTCGAGGCGACGAACACGTGTTCGATGAAATCCTCCTCGCGCGTGGTCATGCCGATGCGGCCCTTGCCTCCCCGCCCCTGCGGGCGGTAGAGCGCGGCGCTCGTGCGCTTGATGTAGCCCGAGTGCGTCACCGTGATCACCACGTCTTCCTCGGCGATCAGGTCCTCGAGCGTGATCTCGACCTCCTCGTCGACGATCTGCGTGCGCCGCGCGTCGCCGAAATTCTTCTGCAGCTCCCTGAGTTCCCCGACGATCACCCCCTTGAGAACGGCCTCGCTGCCGAGGATCTCCTTCAGGCGGCCGATCAGCTTCAGGGTCTCCTCGTAATCGGCGACGACCTTCGCGCGCTCCAGGCCCGTCAGCCTCTGCAGGCGCATGTCCAGGATTGCCTGGGCCTGCGCCTCGCTGAAGTGCAGCTGCGTCACCAGCCCTTCCCGGGCGGCGGCGGGCTCCTTCGAGGCGCGGATCAGGGCGATCACGGCGTCGAGCATGTCGAGCGCCCGCTTCAGCCCCTCCAGGATATGGGCGCGCTCCTCCGCCTTGCGCAGCTCGAAGACCGTGCGCCGGCGCACGACCTCGCGCCGGTGCTCGATGAAGCAGCGCAGGGCCCCGCGCAGGTCGAGGATGCGCGGCTGGTTGCTGACGATGGCCAGCAGGATGATGCCGAAGCTGGTCTGCATCGGCGTCAGCTTGTACAGGTTGTTGAGCACGACCTGGGCGGGCTCGTCCTTCTTGAGCTCGATGACGATGCGCATGCCCTCGCGGTCGGATTCGTCGCGCAGGTCGGCGATGCCCTCCAGCCGCTTGTCGCGCACCAGCTCGGCGATGCGCTCGATGAGCTTGGCCTTGTTCACCTGGTAGGGGATCTCGGTGACCACGATCGCCTCGCGCTCGCGCGCGAGCTTCTCGACGGCGGCGCGCGCCCGCAGCACGATGATGCCGCGCCCGTTCTCGTAGGCCGCGCGGATGCCGCTGCGCCCGTAGATGAAGCCGGCCGTCGGGAAATCCGGGCCCGGGACCGCCGCCATGAGCTCGTCGAGCGTGGCCTCGGGATTCTCCAGCAGCAGGACGGTGGCGTCGATGATCTCGCCCAGGTTGTGGGGCGGGATGTTGGTGGCCATGCCCACGGCGATCCCCGAGGATCCGTTCACGAGCAGATTGGGGAATTTGGCCGGCAGCACCAGGGGCTCGGTGAGCGAGTCGTCGTAGTTGGGGCCGAAATCGACGGTCTCCTTGTCGATGTCGGCCAGCATCTCGTTCGCCAGGCGCGCCATGCGCACCTCGGTGTAGCGCATGGCCGCCGGGTTGTCGCCGTCGACCGAGCCGAAGTTGCCCTGGCCGTCGATCAGCGGGTAGCGGATCGAGAAGTCCTGCACCATGCGCACGATGGTGTCGTAGACGGCGCTCTCCCCGTGCGGGTGGTACTTGCCGATGACGTCGCCCACGATGCGCGCCGATTTCTTGTAGGGCTTGTCGTAGGTGTTGCCGAGCTCGTTCATGGCGTGCAGCACGCGCCGATGAACCGGCTTGAGCCCGTCGCGCGCATCCGGCAGCGCCCTGCCGATGATGACGCTCATGGCGTAGTCCAGGTAGGACCTGCGCATTTCGTCGATGATGTTGACCGGGACCTGTTCGAGGGCGGCTTCCATAGGCGGCGTCAGATGTCGAGATTGCGCACGTTGAGGGCGTTTTCCTCGATGAAGCGGCGCCGCGGCTCCACGGCGTCACCCATCAGGATGGTGAAGATGGCGTCGGTCTGCACCGCGTCGTCGATCGACACCTTGAGCAGCGTGCGGGTTTCGGGGTTCATCGTGGTTTCCCACAGCTGCTCGGGATTCATCTCCCCCAGTCCCTTGTAGCGCTGGATCGTCAGGTCTCTCTTGCCCAGCGCGAGCACGTAGCTCAGCAGCTCCTCGCGCGAGCCCAGGCTGCTGCTGTGCCCGTCCTCGCGCACGCGGAACGGGGGCCGGGCCAGCGGCGCCGTCTCGGCGTAGAGCCGGAACAGGCGCAGCCACTCGGCCGAGGAGAGAAACTCCCAGTTGACCGTCAGCGTGCGCCCGTTGCTCTCCTTCTCCAGTTCGAGCGAGTGCAGGCCGTGCTCCTCGTCGCTCAGGGCGCGGTACCGGTAGCCGATCTGCTCCAGGATGCGCCCGAGCTCGCCGAGAAGCTCCGCGTCCTCGAAGAGCTGGCGCAGGGTGAAGCCGTTGGCCAGCAGCGCCCCCTCGCCCGCGACGAATTCGAGCAGGCGGTCGAGAAGCTCCTGATCCTCCAGGCGCCGGCAGAGCTTCTGATAGACGGACGCGTGCTCGTGGACGCGCCGCAGCAACCCGACGAGCTGCGCGCCGCTGAGCTCCAGCCCCGTGCTCTCCACGGTGACCGCCACTCTCTCGGTGGCGCGCTGCATCAGGAACTCCTCCATCTCGCGTTCGTTCCGCAGGTAGCGGAAGCTCTTCTTGTGGCGCACCCCGTACAGGGGCGGCTGGGCGATGTAGACGTGCCCCTTCTCCACCAGCACCGGCATCTGGCGGAAGAAGAAGGTCAGCAGCAGCGTGCGGATGTGCGCCCCGTCCACGTCGGCGTCCGTCATGATGATGATGCGCTCGTAGCGCAGCTTCTCCAGGGAGAAGTCGTCGGGGCCGATGCCGGTGCCGATGGCCGAGATCATGGTGGCGATTTCCTGGTTGCTCAGCATCTTGTCGAAGCGCGCCTTCTCGACGTTCAGGATCTTCCCCTTGATGGGCAGAATCGCCTGGAAACGCCGGTCGCGCCCCTGCTTGGCCGAGCCGCCGGCGCTGTCGCCCTCGACGATGAACAGCTCGCAGTACCTGGGATCGCGCTCCTGGCAGTCGGCGAGCTTCCCCGGCAGCAGGGCGGTCTCCAGCGCCCCCTTGCGCCGTGTGAGATCCCGCGCCTTGCGTGCCGCCTCGCGCGCACGCGCCGCCTCGACCGCCTTGATCAGGATCTTGCGCGCGACCGCCGGGTTCTCCTCCAGGAAGGCGCTCAGCCCGTCGTTGACCGCCGCCTCGACGATCCCCTTGATCTCGCTGTTTCCCAGCTTGGTCTTGGTCTGCCCCTCGAACTGCGGGTTGCGCAGCTTGACGCTCACCACCGCCACCAGGCCCTCGCGCACGTCCTCCCCGCTCAGGTTCTCCTTCAGGTCCTTGAGAAGCTCGTGCGCCTGCGCGTAGGCGTTGATGCTGCGCGTCAGCGCCGACTTGAAGCCCACCAGGTGCGTCCCCCCCTCGTGGGTGTTGATGTTGTTGGCGAAGGAAAAGACGGTCTCGCTGTAGCCGTCGTTGTACTGCATGGCCACCTCGACCGTCACGTCTTCCCGCGCGGCCTCGAAGTAGATGCACTTGGGATGCAGGACGTTCTTGTTCGTGTTGAGGTACTCGACGAACGCGCAGATGCCGCCCTCGTAGTGGAACACCTCGCGCCGGTCCGTGCGCAGGTCCTCGAGGACGATCTCCAGCCCCCGGTTGAGGAAGGCCAGCTCGCGCAGCCGGCCGGCGACCGTGTCGTAGTTGAACTCCAGGCTCTCGAAAATCTCCGGGTCGGGCTTGAAGGTGATCTTGGTGCCGCGCCGCCGCGTGGTTCCGGTCGCGCGGAACTCCGTGACCGGGACGCCGCGCTCGTAGCTCTGCTCGTAGACCTTGCCCGCGCGCCAGATCTCCAGGTCCAGCCGGCAGCTCAGGGCGTTGACGACCGAGACGCCCACGCCGTGGAGCCCTCCCGCGACCTTGTACGAATGATCGTCGAACTTCCCGCCCGCGTGCAGCACGGTCATGACCACCTCGGCGGCGGGTTTCTGCGAGGGCTCGTGGATGTCGGTCGGGATGCCCCGGCCGTTGTCGACCACCGTGACGCTGTTGTCGATGTGGATCGTCACCTCGATGCGCGTGCAGTAGCCGTTGAGCGCCTCGTCGACCGAGTTGTCCACCACCTCGTACAGCAGGTGATGCAGGCCCTCGCTCGAGGTCGAGCCGATATACATGGCCGGGCGCAGGCGCACGGCCTCCAGGCCCTCGAGCACCTTGATCTTGTCCGCTCCGTAGTCCTCTTCGATCGGCTTGGCCTCCCGCGGCCCGCTGCTTTCCGCGCCGATCCGTCGCGCTGTCGCGTCGTCCATGGGCTCGCCCGCAAATGCCCCTTCCGGCATGCGCCGTCCGGGAATAAGCTTACTCTTTACAACAATTTATTGGCGATCCAATAAACGAGTAATTATACCACAGGCGGCGCAGCCCGGGGAGGGTAAATTTTCGCAAAAGCGATTGGAAATGAACGGGTTAGCGAAGGGGGCTCCTGCTGCGGCGGCTCAGAATTTCATGGGCATGACGACATAGCGGTATTCCAGGCCCTCCAAGCCGACGGGGCCGAAGAGGCCCTGGGTTTCGGAGTCGCGCAATTCGACCATGACTTTTTCCGTGCCGCAGACATTCAGGAATTCGAGCAGGTATTGCGGATTGAAGCCGATCTGCACATCCGGTCCTTCGTATTCGATATCGACGCTCTCGCGCGCCTCTCCGGCCTCGGCGCTGCTCGCCGTGATCTCGGCCTTCCCGGGGCTGAAGTAGATCTTGATGGCGCGCAGCTTTTCGTCGGACATGACGGCCGCGCGCCGGATGGCTTCGCCGAACGCCCGCGCGCCCAGGACGATGCGCTTGTCGTTGTCGCGCGGCACCACCATCTCGTAATTGGGAAACTGCCCCGCCAGCATGCGCGACACGAGCTTCTTGCCGCTTCCGGCCTGGAAGAACAGGTGGTTCTCCTCGCGGACGAATTGCACGGTTTCTTCCTGATCTCCCAGCAGACGCTGGATTTCGAGCACGGTCTTGCGCGGGATCAGGGCGCGGATCTCCCGATCGACATTCTCGTTTTCGAGCTTGGCCGAAACCATGGCCAGCCTGTGGCCGTCGGTGGCCACCATGCGCATCGTGCCCGGCACGAGCAGCAGCAGCGCGCCGTTGAGGGAGTAACGGGATTCCTCCTCGGTCGTGATGGCGAACACCGTCCGATGGATCATTTCGCGCAGCGTGCCGGCCGGCAAGGGCGTGCCGCTCGCGCTGCTTTCGGGAATCGAGGGGAAGTTCTCGCGCGGAAGGCCGGCGACTTTGAACTCGGCGGCACCCGACTTGACCTCCATCCAGTCGTTCTCCAGCAGGACGCACTGGATCTCGCTCGATTCCGGCAGCAGCCGGACGATATCGAAAAAGCGCCGCGCCGCCACCGTGCTGCTTCCGGGCTGCGCGATCGCCGCCTCGCACCCGCAGCAGATGCTGACGTCCAGATCCGTGGCCGTGATCCCCAGCCGGCCGCCTTCCGCTTCGAGCAGGATGTTGGCGAGGATGGGGATGGTGCTGCGCCTTTCGATGACTCCCTGGACCAGGTTGAGTTCGCCCAGCAACGCATCTCTCTTGACGGTGAATTTCATGCTCATGGCTCCTTGGCGCTTTTTCGGACCGCGCGATTATAACAAAAGGCGCGCGGCGGGCGTCAGCGATCTTGCGCTTCTTCTACCGCAAATTTTCCATATGAATAGACAGTAGAAGAAGAAGGTGCGGTGGATTTGTGGAAAAGGGCGCCAAATCCGTTGCCCGGGCGCAGTTGGCATGCACATGCGGCGCGGCGCGCCGTTCACAGGATGCGGCCGGCTGTGGACGGCGCGGCCCGGCGTCCGGCGCGCGCGGATTTCCACAGGGTGCGCCTGTGGGAACTGTGGAAAACGCGCCGTGCGCTCACAGCAGCGACTGGCTGATCTTGGCGATCGCTTCGTCGATCTCGCGGTCCCGGGTTCGATCGCTTTCGATCTTGCGGATGGAGTGCAGGACCGTGGTGTGGTGCTTGCCCCCGAAGTCGCTGCCGATCTGGGGAAGGGAGAGGCGGGCGAGCTTCTTGCAGAGATACATGGCGATCTGCCGCGGGCGCGCGATGCGCCGCGAATTGTTCCTGGAGCGCAGGGCGGACGGGTGGAGGTTGAAGTAGCCGGCCACCGTGCGGATGATCAGGTCCGACGACACGGGGCGCTGGGGTTCGGAAACGATGTTCTTCAGCACGGCGCGCGCGTAATCGACGTCGATGGCGAGCGGATCGACGCCGTCGATGGACGCCCGGGCGGCCAGGCGGATGAGCGCGCCCTCGAGTTCGCGGATGTTGGAGCGGATGCTGGTGGCGATGTACATGGCGACGGCGTCGGGCAGGGTCAGCCCTTCGGCCTCGGCCTTCTTCTTGAGGATGGCGAGCTTGGTCTCGAGATCCGGCGCGTGGATGTCGGCGATCAGCCCCCACTCGAAGCGCGACTGCAGGCGCTCCTCCATGGAGGGTATGTCCTTGGGGGCGCAGTCGCTGGTCATGACGATCTGCTTCTGCGCGTCGTAAAGCGCGTTGAAGGTGTGGAAGAACTCCTCCTGGGTTCTCTCCTTGCCGGCGATGAACTGCACGTCGTCCATGAGCAGGACGTCGATGTTGCGGTACTTCTCGCGGAACTGGATGGTGCGCTCGTAACGGATGGCGTTGACCAGTTCGTTCATGAACCGTTCCGAGGAGAGGTAGCTGAGGCGCAGGCCGGGGTTCTTGACCTGGATGAAGTGCCCGATGGCGTGCATCAGGTGGGTCTTGCCCAAGCCGACGCCGCCGTAGATGTAGAGCGGGTTGTAGGCGCGCGACGGGTTCTCGGCCACTGCCAGCGCGCCCGCGTGCGCGAGCTGGTTGCTCGCGCCGACGACGAAGGAAGCGAAGGTGTATTTGGGGTTGAAGGGAACGCCGCCGGGGCGGGGCGGCTCGGCCGCGGGCCTGGCGGGCTCGGCGGCGGCAGGACCCGTCTCGACGGAGACATCGAGCTGCAGGGGCATGCGGGTCGTCTCCCGGATCGCGTCCAGAAGCAGGGGCGCGTAGTTGTCGAGCAGCCACTGCTTGAAGCTCTGATTGGGAACCTTGATGCGCACGCAGGTTTTGTCGGCGCCGCAGAACTGCACGGGGCGGAACCAGGTATCGAAGCACTGCGGGCTGACCCGTGCCCGCACCACCGACAAAACCTGAGCCCAGACGTCCATACGGCCTTTCGCTCAGGAATGAAACGCGCCCATCGGCGCCGATGATAACGTAACGAGCCCGCCAGCCTTCGAGCCCCGCCGTTTCCACAGAGTTTTCCACAGCTGTGGATAAAGGTACACCCATTGAGCAGAGGCCATGCTGCCGCGCGCCTGCTGCCCTCGAATCGACTGCTAAAGATCTTTTGGATTTCTCTCGGCGGTACCTCGAATGCTGCGCGAAGCAATTCGACCCAACAACGCACGTGAAATTAGCATGGGGGTATGGGGCATGCAACAAAAAAAACGAAAAAATTAAATTTTTGTGAAGAGCCGCGAAACCCGCGCCGGACGCGGGTTTCGGGCGATCGCGGCGCGCCGATCCGCGCGCGGCGCGCCCGCCGCGCGCCCGCAAAAAATGCACCGCGCTCCTACAGAGCGAGACCCTCGAAATAGGGCGTCAGGCGCGCGTAGGTCTGGCCGAGCGCCTCGGGCAGCACGCGGGTTTCCGAGACGGTGGAGACGAAGCTGGCGTCGCCGACCCAGCGCGGCAGCAGATGCATGTGCAGGTGGCGGTCGATGCCGGCGCCGGCGGCGCGCCCGATGTTGAATCCCATGTTGAAGCCGTCGGGCCGGTACTCGCGCGCGAGCGCATCCTCGCAGATGCGGGCCAGCTCCATGAAGGAGCGCAGCTCCTCGTCGTCGGCTTCGCGCAGGCACGCGATGTGGCGCTTGGCGACGATCAGCAGATGGCCCGAGGTGTAGGGATAGAGGTTGAGGACGACGAAGAGCCGCTTGCCGCGGTACACCACCAGGTTCCGGCGGTCGTCCCCGCTTGCCAGTATGTCGCAGAAAGCGCAGCCGCGGTCCGCGCTGCCGACGCTGCTGACGTAGGCGTAGCGCCACGGCGTCCAGAGTCGGTCCATTACGGCTGGTTGATGAGATCCTTGATCTCTTTGCCCGGTTTGAAATAGGGCACTCTCTTGGCAGGGACCAGCACCCCGGCGCCGGTCTTGGGGTTGCGCCCCTGACGCGAAGAGCGGTTGCGGATGCGGAAGGAGCCGAAGCCGCGCAGCTCGATCTTCTCGCCGCGCTGCAGCGAGTCGGTGATGCAGTCGAGCACGGTCTGCACGATGACTTCGGCGTCCTTCTTGGTCAGCTGCGACTGGCTGGCGACCTGCTCTACCAATTCTGCTTTTGTCATGAGCGATCATCTCCAAAGATATTGGAACCGCACGGGGGACTGCGAACGATCCTGGTTGCCCAGCAGCGCGGCGCGCGCTTCGCCCAGCACGAGGTCGAGGAGCGAAAGCCTGCGGCGCGCGGGCTGGACGATTCTGGGTTCGCCGCGGATGCCGGCCATCCGGGCCGCCTCGGCGACGGCGTCCTGGAGCGTGCCCACGGCGTCGACCAGGCCGTAGCGCCGCGCCTCCTCGCCGGTGAAGACCCGGCCGTCGGCCAGCTTGCGCACGGCGGCCTCCTCCATCCGGCGGCCGGCGGCCACGGCGGCGACGAACTGCGCGTACATGGTATCGATCAGGCCCTGGAAGTACGCCCTTTCCGCCTCGGTGAGCGGGCGCGTGGGCGAGCCCGCGTCCTTGAACTCGCCGCTCTTGATGACGACGTCCTGCAGCTTGGCCCAGCGCAGGAGGTCGCCGTAGTTGTACCATTCCGCGATCACGCCGATGCTGCCGGTGATGGAGCCGGGGTTGGCGTAGATCTTGTCGGCGGCGCAGGCGGCGTAGTAGGCGCCCGAGGCGGCGACCGTCGACATGCTGACGACCACGTGCTTGCGCGTGCGCGCGCGGAAGCGGCGCACGGCCGCGTAGATTTCCTGGGAGGCGGCCACGGTGCCGCCCGGGCTGTTGATGCGCAGCACGACGGCGCGCACGCCCGGCTGGTTGCCGTAATCCTCGAGGCGCTCGATGAAGTCCTTGGAGTCGACGATGATCCCCTCGAGGTCGAGAAGGGCGACCCGGTCGCCCGCGAGCGCGAACGGCACGCCGCGCCCGGCGCCGAGATAGAGGGCGGCGGCGGCGAGGCAGAGCATGAGAAAGATCAGGGCTGCGGCTCCCAGTACGATGCGGAGCATGCGATCGGAGCTTGTTGCCGGCATGGCTCGGCTCCCTGGTTGCTCACGGGCGCGCCGCGGCGCGGCGCCCGGACGCGGCTAGTCCTCCGTATCCCGCGGCTTGTCGCCCGCGGGCGTGCTCCTGCGCAAGCGCTGCAGCTGATCGCCCAGGCGTTCCGCCATCGAGGCGCTGCCGGCATCGGCCGTCGCCTTGTAGGGCGTGAATTCCAGCCTGGGCTCCTCTTCCTTCATGGCCTTGAGGCTCAGCCCGATCTTCTTCTCCTGGAGGTTGAGCTTGACGATCCTCATTTCCACTTCCTGGCCGACGCTCAGGAACTCCGCGGGCTTCTCGACGTGCTTGTCGTCGAGCTCGGAGACATGGCACAGGCCCTCGATCCCCTCGGCCAGCTCGACGAAGGCGCCGAAATTGGTCATGCGCACCACGCGCCCGCGCACGACGTCGCCGACGCTGTGCAGGTTGAACCACTCCTCCCAGCGGTCGGGCTCGAGCTGCTTGATGCCCAGGGAGAGCTTCTGGTTGGCGGCGTCGACGCTGAGCACCACGGCCTGCACCTCGTCCCCCTTTTTCAGCACTTCGGAGGGATGCTTGATGCGCTTGGTCCTGGAGATGTCGGAGACGTGCACCAGGCCGTCGATGCCCTCCTCGACCTCCACGAACGCGCCGAAATCCGTGATATTGCGCACCCGCCCGGTGATCACGGTGCCCGGGGCATAGCGCGCCTCGATCAAATCCCACGGGTTGGGCTCGGTCTGCTTCAGGCCGAGGGAAATGCGGCGCGCCTCGACGTCGATGTCGAGCACCACGACGTCGACCGTGTCGCCCACGCTGACGATCTTCGAGGGATGCTTGACGCGCTTGTTCCAGGTCATCTCCGATATGTGGATCAGGCCCTCGACGCCGGGTTCGAGCTCGACGAAGGCGCCGTAGTCGGTCAGGCTCACGACCTTGCCCTGGGTGCGGATGTTCTTGGGGTAGCGCGCGTCGGCATGGAGCCACGGATCTTCGGTCAGCTGCTTGAGGCCCAGGGAGACCCGTCCCTCCTCGCGGTTGAACTTGATGACCCTGACCTTGATCTTGTCGCCCACGGCGAGCAGCTCGGACGGGTGGTTGACCCGCCCCCAGGACATGTCCGTGATGTGGAGCAGGCCGTCGACGCCTCCCAGATCGACGAAGGCCCCGTAGTCGGTGATGTTCTTGACCACGCCCTCCATGACCTTGCCTTCCTCGAGGGCCTCGAGCGTGCGCGCCTTCTCCTCGCGCATGGATTCCTCGAGCACGGCCTTGCGCGACAGCACGATGTTGCCCCGCTTCTTGTTCACCTTGATGACGCGCATTTCGAATTCTTCGCCGCGCAGGCTGTCCAGGTTGCGGATGGGGCGCAGGTCGATCTGCGAGCCGGGCAGGAAGGCGCGCACGCCGATATCGACCGCCAGGCCGCCCTTGATGCGCTCGATCACGCGGCCCTTGATGGGCTTGCCCTCGCGGTAGGCGCGCTCGATCTCGTCCCAGATCTTCATGCGCTCGGCCTTCTCGCGCGAGAGTACGACGTAGCCGTCGGCATCCTCGGTCTGCTCCAGGAAAACGTCGATCTGGTCGCCGACCTTGACGTTGATCTGGCCCTTGTCGTCCTGGAACTGCTCCAGGGGTATGATGCCCTCGGACTTGAAGCCGACGTCGACGACCACGCCGCCGGCCGAGATGGCGATCACCCTTCCCTTGATGACCTCTCCCTCGGAGAAACTCTGGGTCCTGCCCTCGTAGGCGGCCAGAAGGGACTCGAAGTTGTTGTCTTCTTCCGTACCCCGGGCATCGGGAGCGGCCGAGGGGGCCGCCGGCGTCTCATCCGGCGCCGGCGGCGCGGACGGGGTGCGGGGATCACTGAGATCGAAGGACATTCATACCTCCCGGTGCAGGCCCGCCCGCGGCTCCGCGGCCGGCCTGGTAGCGATAGCTGGGATTTTTCAGTATTGTTTCCGGATCCGCAGGGGACAAGAACAGGTCAGGCGCGCTTTTTCGATCTTGTGTGCGGGCCGATTGCAAAGGTGTACATTCCTCGAATCGCTAGAAATAGAAGCTATTCTTATACCGCCCCGGGCCGGGCTTGTCAAGTGCCAGCATGTCAACAGATAGGGGAACGGCCGGCACGCGCGCGACAAAAGCCGCTTCCCGCGCCCAGAATGGCTGCTATAATAAAAGTTTTGCCGATCAACCCGGAGCGGAATCACCGAGAGGAAGGCAATGAAAGAGGGCATTCATCCCAAGTATCACAAGGTGCTCGTGACATGCGCCTGCGGCAACCAGTTCGAGACGGGCTCCACCAAGCCGGATATACGGCTGGAGATCTGCTCGGCGTGCCACCCGTTTTTCACCGGCAAGCAGAAGCTCGTCGACACTGCGGGGCGCATCGAGCGCTTCCAGAAGAAATACGGCGCGCAGCCGCAGCGCTAGCGGCCGCCTGAAGCGGGGGCGCTGGTGCGCACGGGGAGCACGGGGAAAGGCGGTTCGCCCGAGGACGTCCTGGTCGGCGGCCAGGCGGTGATCGAGGGGGTCATGATGCGCACGCCGCACGCCTGCGCGGTCGCGGTGCGCCGCGCCGACGGCACGATCGAGAGCAGAACGGAAGGCGTGCGCCGCCTGGCGGACTGCTGGAGGCCGCTCGCCTGGCCGGTGGTGCGCGGATTCGCCGTGCTCGTGCAATCGCTGGCGCTCGGCATCCGCTGCCTGAACTACTCGGCCGGCATCGCCATGCAGGACGCGGAGCGCGCGGCGGGCGAAGGCGCCGCCTCCCGCAGCCGGCGCAAGGAAAACGCGCTGGTTCTGATATCCATGGCGGCGGCGGCCGCCGCGGCCGTCTTCCTTTTCGTCCTCGCGCCCCTGTGGATCACCACCGGACTGAAGGCTCACCTGGCGGCGCTGCACGACTGGCTGTTCTTCAACCTGATCGACGGCCTGATCCGGGTGGCGTTCTTCCTCGGGTATCTGCTGCTCATCAGCCGCCTCAAGGACATCGGCAGGGTGTTCCAGTACCACGGGGCCGAGCACAAGGTCGTGCACGCATGGGAGGCGGGCGAGGAGCTGACCGTGGAAAAGGCGCGGGGCCGCTCGCGCCTGCACCCGCGCTGCGGCACGAGTTTCCTGCTCTTCGTGATGGTCGTCAGCATCGTGGTGTTCAGCCTCGTCAAGCTGGACGCCTTCTGGGCGGTCTTCCTCTCGCGCCTGCTTTTGATCCCCGTGATCGCCGGGCTTTCCTACGAACTCATCCGCGTGTCGGCGAAGCGTTGCCGGAGCGGCTTTTTCCGCCTGGTGGTGCTGCCGGGGCTGATGCTGCAGCGCGTCACCACCCGGGAGCCCGACGACGGCCAGCTGGAGGTGGCGGTGGTTTCCCTGCGCGCCGCCCTGCAATTGGACGCCGCGCGCGCATCCCAGGCCGCGGCGTAGCGGGCGCCGCCCGCGAGCCCTTGTGACCTCCGCCGGCGCAGCCGATTCCCGATGGCGGGCGAGGTGCCGCAAGCATGATCGACAAGCTGACCGCATTGGAAAAGAAATTCGAGGAGCTGAACGCCCAGCTCGCAGATCCGGCGATCTTCGCCGATCCGGTCGCCTACCAGAAGCACGCCAAGGCCCACAGCGATCTCGGGGAGATCGTGGGCAAGTTCCGCGAGTACAAGGAAGTGCTGCGCGAAATCGGCGAAACCAGGGCGCTGCTCCAGTCCGAGACCGACGAGGAACTCGAGCGGCTCGCCCAGGAGGAGCTGGCTTCGCTGACGGAGCGCGCGCGCGCCTGCGAGCGCGAACTGCGCCTGCTGCTGATGCCCAAGGATCCGAACGACGAGAAGGACGTCCTGCTCGAGATCCGGGCCGGCACCGGCGGCAACGAGGCCACGCTGTTCGCCGCCGAGCTCTTCCGCATGTACTGCCGCTACGCCGAGCGGGAGGGCTGGCGCGTCGAGATCGTGAGCGAGAGCACCTCGGAGGTGGGCGGCTACAAGGAAGTGATCGCCATGGTGGAGGGCGAAAGGGTCTACAGCAAGCTCAAGTACGAGAGCGGCGTGCATCGCGTCCAGCGCGTGCCGGCCACCGAGGCCGCCGGCCGCATCCACACGTCGGCGGTGACGGTCGCCGTCCTGCCCGAGGCCGACGAGGTCGAGATCCGCATCGATCCCAAGGACCTGCGCATCGACACGTTCTGCTCGTCGGGGCCCGGCGGCCAGTCGGTGAACACCACCTATTCGGCGGTGCGCATCACCCACCTGCCCTCCGGCCTGGTGGTTTCCTGCCAGGACGAGAAATCGCAGCTCAAGAACAAGGCGAAGGCGCTGCGCGTCCTGCGCTCGCGCCTGTACGACATCGCCCTGCAGGAGCAGAGGGAGGCGATCGCCGCCGACCGCCGCAGCCAGGTGGGGACGGGGGATCGCAGCGAGAAGATCCGCACGTACAATTTCCCGCAGAACCGGGTGACGGACCACCGCATCGGCCTGACGCTCTACAATCTCGGCGCCATTCTGGACGGCGATCTCGGGCCGATCATCGACGCCCTGGTGACCCACTACCAGGCGGAAAGGCTGAAGCAGGCGGTTTGAGCGCGGGCGCCCTGAAAAGGCCGCGAGCGACCATGCAAGCGAACGATCACGACGGTTCCGCGCCGCCCACGTTCCGCGCCGCACTCGCCTGGGCGACATCCCTGCTTGCGCAGCATGGTGTCGAATCGCCGCGCCTGACCGCGGAGCTCCTCCTGGCCCATGTCCTCGGGCGGGAGCGCGCCCGGATCATCAGCCGCCCCGACGACACCCTCGGGCGGGAGAGCGCGGCGCGTTTCCGGGATCTCGCGCGGCGCCGCGCGGCGGGCGAGCCCCTGCAGTACCTGACGGGCGAGCGCGAGTTCTACGGCCTGGCCTTCGCCGTCGGACCGGCGGTGCTGGTGCCGCGCCCGGAGACGGAGATCCTGGTCGAGAAGGCGCTGCAGTGGGCGGGCGGGCGCGGCGCGGCGCGGCCCCTGCGCTTCGTCGACGTGGGGACGGGAAGCGGCTGCATCGGGATCGCCTTCGCCAGGCACCGGCGGCACGACCGCGGCTGGCTGGTGGAATTGTCGTGGGAGGCGCTCGCGGTCGCCCGCAGCAACGCGCGGCGGCACGCCGTCGAGAGCCGGCTCGATTTCGTCTGCGGCGACCTGCTCTCCTGTTTCGCTCCCCGGCCGGTGTTTGATATCATTCTCGCCAATCCGCCGTACATCCCGCATGCCGAGATCGATGCTCTGCCGGCGACGGTCCGGGATTACGAGCCGCGCATGGCGCTCGACGGCGGGGAATCGGGGCTGGCCGCATACGAACGCCTGGCCCCGCAGGCGGCCCGGTGCCTGGCGGACGGCGGGCGGATCTTCCTGGAAGTGGGCGCCGGCCGGGCCGCGGCGGTGGCGGCCATTCTCCAGGCGGCGGAGTTCGAGGTGCTCGAAATCGCAGAGGACCTGCAGGGAATCGGGCGCTGCGTGATCGGCGCCAAGCACGGGGGAGCATAGTTCCGCCATGGACAAGATCAGGGTCACGGGCGGCGTGGCGCTCGCGGGGCGCGTGGAAATCTCGGGCGCCAAGAACGCGGCGCTCCCCGCCATGGCGGCCGCGCTGCTGACGCCGGACACGGTGGAGCTCGGCAACGTCCCCTATGTGCGCGACATTTTGACCATCCGCCGCCTGCTGTCGGAGATGGGAGTCGACTGCCGCGTGGAGGAATCCGGGGAGGCGCGGCTGCGGGCCGCAGGCCCGCTTTCCGACGAGGCCCCCTACGCGCTGGTCAAGACGATGCGCGCCTCGATCCTGGTTCTGGGCCCGCTGGTCGCCAGGCTGGGACATGCGCGCGTCTCGCTGCCGGGCGGCTGCGCCATCGGGGCGCGGCCGGTCAATCTGCACCTCGCGGGCCTCGAGAAAATGGGCGCGCGCTGCGAGGTGGTGCACGGCTACGTCGAGGCCAGGACCGACGGATTGCGCGGCGCGCGCATATTCATGGACACGGTCACCGTGACCGGGACGGAAAACCTGATGATGGCCGCCTGCCTCGCCCAGGGCGAGACGGTGCTGGAAAACGCCGCCTGCGAGCCCGAGGTGGTCGATCTCGCCGAGATGCTGCGCGCCATGGGCGCGGAGATCGAGGGCGCCGGGACGCGCACCGTCCGCATCCGGGGCAAGAGCGCGCTGCACGGCTGCCGCCACCGCATCATCCCCGACCGGATCGAGGCCGGCACCTTCGCCGTGGCGGCCGCCATTACGCGCGGGCAGGTGGAGATCGCCCACTGCCGGCCCGATCACATGACCGCCACGCTCGAGCAGCTCGAGCGCAGCGGCGCGCGCGTCGAGACTCTCGGCAACGACGCGGTGCGCGTCACCGGCGCGGCGCCGATCCGCTCGGTCGACGTCGCCACGTCGCCCTACCCGGGATTCGCCACCGACATGCAGGCGCAGTACATGGCGCTGATGACGCAGGGGGACGGGGTGGCCCTGATCACCGAGACCATCTTCGAGAACCGCTTCCTGCACGCGCTCGAGCTGAACCGCATGGGCGCCGACATCACGATCGAGGGGCGGACGGCCGCGGTCAAGGGGGGCAGGAGGCTGACGGGGGCCGCCGTGCTGGCTTCCGACCTGCGCGCCAGTGCATCGCTGATCCTGGCCGGCCTGGTGGCTGCGGGCGACACCATCGTGGACCGGGTCTATCACCTAGACCGCGGTTACCACCGCATCGAGGAAAAGCTGGCGCGGCTGGGCGCGCGCATCGAGCGCATCCGTTGACCGGCCGCTCGGGCCGGGGGCGGCACGCGCGGGAGGACGTGGGATGAAGGGGTGCATCTTCTGCGGGATTGCCGAGGGAGAGCGGCCGGCCAGAGTCTGCCACGAGGATGAGCAGTGCGTTGCCTTCCACGACATCCATCCGCAGGCGCCGGTTCACATCCTCGTGGTCCCGCGCCGCCACATCGCGTCGCTCAACGCGGCGCGCCCGGAAGACGAGGCGCTCCTCGGTCACCTCGTGCGCGTCGCGGCGCAGCTGGCCGGGGAAAACGGCATCGCCGCCTCCGGCTTTCGCACGGTGATCAACACCAATGCGGAAGCCGGCCAGTCCGTGTATCACTTGCACGTACACCTCCTGGGCGGCAGGAGGATGCGCTGGCCTCCCGGTTGAGGCCGGGAGGCGGCAATACCGTCGGTTCGGGATCGGACATTGCAGCGTGCCGCCGCGCGGGAAGCGGCATGACGGGAGGGCGAGATGAGCGCAGAGGAAAGGCCGGTACAGATCGTTGCCGACCATTCGCAGAAGTCCCCCAGGATCTATGCCAACTATGTGCAGGTGAGCATGTCGCCCATCGACTGCACCCTGACCTTCTGCGACGTGATCGGCCCGCAGAGCGAGGAGGAGGCGCTCAAGGTTCAGAAGACGGGCATGCTGCCGGCTCCGGTGGTGGCGGTGCTCGCCATCCCGTCGCAGATCGTGGACGGGCTGATCCAGGCGCTGCAGGCGCAGAGGGACAAGCAGTCGGGCCGGGCCACGACGCCGAGCGGGACCACGGTGCAGTGAAAATCGAAGGGATTGCGCCCATGCCGCAGCCGCCGGTTTTCGCGGTCGGTTCGGAGAATCCGGTCAAGATCGGCTCGGTGGTGCGCGCCGCGACCGCCTTCTGGCCGCAGGCGCGCGTCGTGGGGGTGCGGGTGGAACCCGCCGTCGGGGCGCAGCCCATGGGGGACCGCGCGATCTACGGCGGGGCGCTCGAGCGCGCGCGCCTGGCGCTGCTCCGCGTCGCCGAAGCCGACTACGGCGTCGGCCTGGAGGGCGGCATCGCCGAGGACGACGACGGCATGTGGGTCTATGCCTGGGTGGTGGTGGCCGAGCGCGGCGGCCGCATCGGAAAGGGGCGCACGGGCCAGTTCCTGCTCCCCGAAGGCGTAGCGCGCCTGATCCGCGAGGAGGGCCTGGAGATGGGCGACGCCGACGACCGCTATTTCGGCCGCACCAACTCCAAGCAGCAGGAAGGAGCCATCGGCCTGCTGACCGACCGCAGGCTGACGCGCGAGGACTTCTACTTCCAGGGCGTCGTCTTCGCCCTGCTCCCGTTCATCCACCCCGCGCACTACCCGGCGCCCGCCCGGGCGCCGGGCTAGCGGATCATGGGGATGTCGATCCCCTTGCGCCGGGCGAATTCGATCGCCTTGGCGTAACCGGCGTCGGCATGGCGCGCGACGCCGAGGCCGGGGTCGTTGGTCAGGACCCGCTCGATCCTCTTTTCCATCTCGCGCGTCCCGTCGGCGACCGTGACCTGGCCGGCGTGCAGCGAATAGCCGATGCCCACGCCGCCGCCGTTGTGGAACGAGACCCAGGAAGCGCCGCTGGCGGTATTGAGCAGGGCGTTCAGCACCGGCCAGTCGGCGACGGCGTCCGAGGTGTCCAGCATTCCCTCGGTCTCGCGGTAGGGCGAGGCGACCGAGCCGCAGTCGAGGTGATCCCGCCCCATGACGAGCGGCGCCTGGATCTTGCCGCGCGCCACCAGGTCGTTGAGGCGCAGGCCGAAGGCGGCGCGCTCGCCGTAGCCGAGCCAGCAGATGCGCGCCGGCAATCCCTGGAAGCGGATCTTTTCGCGCGCCAGGCGGATCCAGCGGCAGAGCGACTCGTTTTCCGGGAACATCTCCAGGACGAGGTCGTCGGTGACGGCGATGTCGGCGGGATCGCCCGACAGCGCCGCCCAGCGGAAGGGCCCGCGGCCCTCGCAGAAAAGCGGCCGGATGTAAGCGGGCACGAATCCCGGGAAGTCGAGCGCGTTGGCGACGCCGGCCTTGAGCGCCTGGCCGCGGATGTTGTTGCCGTAATCGAAGGTGACGGCGCCGCGCGCCTGCAGTTCGAGCATGGCGCGCACATGCACGGCGATGGAGTCCATGGCGCGCCGTATGTACTCGTCGGGGTTCGTGCGGCGCAGCCGCTCGGCTTCCTCGAGGGAGAGCGCCGCCGGCACGTAGCCGTTGAGCGGGTCGTGGGCGCTGGTCTGATCGGTGAGCGCATCGGGGGTGAAACCGCGGCGCACCATTTCCGGCAGGACCTCGGCGCAGTTCCCCACCAGCCCCACCGAGACCGCTTCGCGCCGGCGCGCGGCCTCCTGCACGATGCGCAGCGCCTCGTCCAAGTCGTAGGAGATCCTCTGGCAGTACCCCGTCTTCAGCCGCCGCTGGATCCTCTGGGGATCGACCTCGACTCCCAGGAAGGCCGCGCCGAGCATGGTCGCCGCCAGCGGCTGGGCTCCGCCCATGCCGCCGAGGCCGCCCGAGACGAGGATCTTGCCGCTCAGGTCTCCGCCGAAATGCTGCCGGGCGACGGCGGCGAAGGTTTCGTAGGTGCCCTGGATGATCCCCTGGCTGCCGATGTAGATCCAGCTGCCGGCGGTCATCTGGCCGAACATGATCAGCCCCAGCGCCTCCAGGCGGCGGAATTCCTCCCAGTTCGACCACTGCCCGACGAGGTTGGCGTTGGCGATCAGCACGCGCGGCGCGTAGTCGTGCGTGCGGAAAACGCCGACGGGCTTGCCCGACTGCACCAACAGAGTTTCGTCGTTCTCCAGGCGGCGCAGGCACTCGACGATCGCGTGGTAGCACTCCCAGTTGCGCGCCGCCTTGCCGCTGCCGCCGTAGATGATCAGTTCGTCGGGCCGTTCCGCGACCTCGTCGTCGAGGTTGTTCATCAGCATGCGCAGGGCGGCTTCCTGGTGCCAGCCCTTGCAGGTGAGCCGGCTGCCGCGCGGCGCCCGGATACGTTCTCTGGCCGTGGTTTCCATCTCGTGACCTCCCCGGCGGGCTCGGACAGCGCCCTCCGCATGCTTCATGCTATTACAAGCGCGCGCGAGGCTGCAAGCCGCGCACCCGGAGCCCGCCGTTCTGCTATAATGACGCGCACTCGGGCCGCGCTTCTTGCTCGGCGGCCTGGAATGACGGACGCAGGCACGGCCCGGATCGGGCCGCGGAAGGCTTGCAGAACGAGAGAGATTCCATGGCGGGCAGCGAACGTCGCGAAGAACAACCGGGCCTCAACGACACGGCAGGAAACGGGGGCGCAAGGGAGCCCCTCGAGGCCGGTGCGGGAGATCCTATGACCACGCTGATCAAGAACGGAACGATCGTCACGGCCACGGACATGTACAAGGCCGACGTGCTGGTGAAGAACGGCATCATCGCCGAGATCGGCAGGGAAATATCGAAGATCGCCAGCGAGATCATCGACGCCGCCGACAAGTGGGTCCTCCCCGGCGCCGTCGACGCCCACACGCATCTGGACACCGTGTGCGACGGCATGACCACCGTCGACGACTTCGAAACCGGATCGGCCGCCGCGGCCGCCGGGGGCACGACCACGGTCGTGGACTACGTCGAGCACGCCCCGGGACGCAGCCTGCAGCAGACGCTGGAGGAATGGAAGGCCAAGGCCGCCCGGCGGGCCGTCATCGATTACGGTTTTCACATCGCGCTCGCGGAAGTGAGCGAGGCCGTGCTCGCCGAGATACCGGAGATGGTCGCCGCCGGGGTGACGAGCTTCAAGATCTCGCTCGACGGCGCCGGCGAGCGCCGGCTGGGGGACGCCGAAGTGCTGGAGTTTCTGCAGCGCGTCAGCGCCGCCGGCGCGCTCGGGTGCGTGCATGCCGAAAGCGGCGGCGCCATCGCCTGGTTGCAGCGCAGGCTGGCGGCCGAGGGCCGCACCTCCGCGAAACACCTGTCGGCCATGCGCCCTCCCGAGGTGGAGGCCGAGGCCTGTGCGCGGGTGATCGCGCTCGCCGAACTGGCGCGCGCTCCGGTCTACCTCACGAACCTGTCGTCGGCCCACGCCCTCGAAAAGGTGAAGGCCGCGCGCGATCGCGGACAGGCGGTGTTCGCCGAGACCTGCACCCACTACCTCGTGCTCACGAGCGAGCGCTACGATGAGGTCGACGGCACGAAGTACTACTGCACGCCGCCGCTGCGTCCCGCCTGGCATCAGGAGATCCTGTGGCGCGGGCTGGCCGCGGGCGACCTGCACGTGATCGCCAGCGATCACACCGCCTTCAATTACGCCGGCCAGAAGGATGCGGGCAATGAAAACCTGGCGCTGGCGCCCCGGGGCTTTGCCGGAGCGCAGGAGCGGGTGGCGGCCGTGTGCTCGGCGGGGGTGCACTCGGGAAGGATCTCCCTCCACCGTTTCGTGGATCTGATCGCCACCACCCCGGCCAGGCTCTTCGGCCTGTTCCCCCGCAAGGGGACGCTGGCGGTGGGCAGCGATGCCGACATGATCATCTTCGATCCGAAGGCCGAGCTGACGCTCTCGAAATCGCTCGGCCTGTCGCGCGTCGACTACTGCGCCTTCGAAGGCATCAGGGTGCGGGGAGCGCCGTGGCTGGTTCTGCAGCGCGGCCGCGTCATCGCGCGCGAGGGCAAGGTCATGGCCCGCCCCGGCAGCGGGGAATACCTGGTGCGCAACCGCTTCGCCGGCGCCTGAGACGCTGGGCCGATCGATACGCTCGGTCCGGCACGCCGTACCGGACCGCCGGCCCTCCGGGGCTCGGCTGATCGATACGCTCCTTTCCGGGGGTTCGCCTGCGGCTCACCCCCGGCTACCAGCTCAGGGCCCCTGCCGGGGCCCGATGGTAGATCCGGCACGCCGTGCCGGACCGATGACTTATTGCCTCAAGCCGCCGCTCCCGCGCGGCGCGCGGGAGCGCCCGCCGGGCCGCGACATTGCTGCTTCGTGGCACCTGTAGCGCGCCCGCTTCCGGGGCGAGCGCGCGTATGCTATCGTAGGGGCCATGGCACGATGCGACCGGTGCGGCAATGATTACCCCGAGGGATACCGCTTCTGCCCGCTCGACGGCACCGCCTTCTATCCCGGCGAGTCCGCCGATGACGGCATGCCGGTACCCGCGGAGGCCGGCGAAGCGCACATCAGCGTGCGCACGCTGCTGATCGCGATCGCGGTCCTCGTGTTCGCAGGCGCTCTGGCCTTCGGCGGAGCCTTCTTCTACCTCTATCTGCGGCCGAAGTTCGGCGGCCTGGAGATCAAGACCACCCCGCGGGATGCCATCGTGTACCTGGACGGCAAGCAGGTAGGGGTGACGCCGCTCATTCTCCAGGACCTGCGCTCCGGCGGGCATCAGATAAGGATCGTGAAGGAAGGCTACCGCGAGCTGGTCGAGAGCGTGCAGGTGATCCCCTACTGGACAGAGTCGCGCCACTGGACGCTGGAACCGGTCGTGCCCCAGCTCACCAACGAGCAGCTCGCCGAGGTGGAGGAGCTGAAGAAGAAACTGGAAGGCGCCCTGAAGGAGGGGATCCTGCTGCCGCCGCCGGAGGACTACAATGCCCTCTATCTGGCCAACAGGATCCTGGCGATCGATCCCGCCAATTCGTACGCGAGCGAGGCCAAGAACAAGATAGCGGAGGAGCTGCAGCAGAAGGCGGACGCCGCTTATGCCGGCGAGGACTGGCTGGCGGCCGAGAAGCACTACAGGAATCTGGCGCTCATTTTCCCCGACGACGTCGCCATCAACCAGCGCCTCAGCGATATCGGGGAAAAGATCGAGCAGAGCATGAAGGACCGCGAGCGGCGCATCCAGGAATGGATCGACAGAGTGGAGGCGGCTTTCAAGGCCGACGCCCTGTTGCCTCCCGAAAAGGACAATGCGCTCGATGCCATCCGCAACATCCAGCGCCTGGACCGCAGGAACGCCTATGCGCGCGACGCGATGGCGCGGCTGCGCGAAGCCCTGCAGACGCGCGCCGACGGCCGGATGAGCAGCGGCGACTGGGCGGGTGCGCGCAACCAGTTCCGCCAGATACTCCAGTACTTCCCCGAGGACGCCTACAGCAAATCACGCCTCGAGCAGGCCGAGGCCCGACTGGCCGAGAGCACGCGCGCCGAGCAGGAGCGCCTGGCGCGCCAGCAGGAGGAACAGCGTTCGAAGCAGGAAATCGAGACCCTGCGCCGCTCGGCGCTCGCCGCCTATCACGCCGGCGAGCACGCCCGCTCGCTGTCCCTGTGGCAGGAGTATCTGAAGCGCCAGCCCAACACGGCGGAAGCCTATTTCTATCTCGGGGCCACCTACCTGGAGCAGAACCAGCTCGACAGCGCCATCCTGAATTTCGAGCGCTGCGTGTCGCTCGCGCCGGACGA
>Ga0129301_1000351_pt1 | contig 25140 bp, 19 predicted proteins | sample ConPoolayeHmetaG_FD_94489 | JGI IMG/M metagenome (GOLD analysis project Ga0129301, IMG submission 94489) | Hot spring microbial mat communities from California, USA to study Microbial Dark Matter (Phase II) - Cone Pool mat layer H metaG ...
AGCTCGCCCAGAGCACCTTCACGCGCTACCAGAAACTCTTCGCGGCACGTTCCGTGGCGCAGCAGGAACTGGACGAGGCGCGCGCGCGCCGCGACGGCGCCGCCGCCGAACTGGCGGCGCGCGAAGCCATGGCGGCGGGCGCCCGCGAGCGCATCCGGCAGGCCGAGGCGCGCATGGCCCAGGCCGGGGCGCAGCTCGGGCGCGCCGATGTCGTGCTGGGCTGGACCACGATCGCCGCGCCGGAATCCGGCAGGGTGGCGCAGAGGCTCGTGGATCCCGGCAGCGCTGTCTTCCCCGGAACGCCGCTGCTGGTCGTCGAAACCGCCCGCGAGCTCGAGGTCGTCTCGAGCGTGCCGGCGGCTCAGGCGGCATTGTTGAAGCGCGGTCTCGGCGTGCGGGTCGCGGCCGCCGGTCCCGGTCAGGCGCCCACGACGGCGACGATCACGGAAATCGCTCCCCTGTCGGATTCCGCCACGCACACGGTGGAGTTCAAGGCCGCTCTCCCCGCCGGCCTGGCCGTGCTCCCCGGCACGTTCGTGCGCCTGGAAATCCCCGCCGGCAGCCGCCGGGCCCTCCTGGTGCCGCGCGCGGCGCTGCGCGAAACCGGACAGCTCGCGGGCGTCTTCGTCGTCGACTCCTCGGCACGAGCCCGTTACCGCCTGGTCAAGACCGAGCCGTACGACGCCGACAGGTTGGAGCTGATCGCCGGGATCGAGCCGGGCGAGCGCGTCATCGTCGATCCGCCCGCCCGGGTTCTGGACGGCACGCCGGTGGAGGTTCGCCCATGAACGCCCTCGGCCCTGCAGGCAAGGTGGCGCGCGCCTTCATTCATTCGAAGCTCACCCCGCTCGCCCTGCTCGCGGCCGTCTCCCTGGGCGCGGCGGCCGTCGTTCTGCTGCCGCGCGAGGAGGAGCCGCAGATCGTCGTGCCCATGATCGACATCATGGTCGCCGTGCCGGGCGCGAGCGCCGCCGAGGTGGAAACGCGGGTGGCGCGGCCGATGGAGCGGCTGATCTGGGAGATCCCCGGGGTGGAATACGTCTACACGACCTCGAGCCCGGGCATGGCCATGGCCGTCGTGCGCTTCTATGTGGGCGAAGACGAGGAAAAGAGCATCGTCCGGCTCAATCAGAAAATGTTCGCCAACTACGATCTCATCCCCCCGGGGACTTCGCTGCCCCTGATCAAACCGCGCTCGATCGACGACGTGCCCTTCCTCGCCCTGACCCTGTGGAGCGGCGAACTGGACGGCTTCGAGCTGCGGCGCGCGGCCGCGGAACTGCGCAACGTCATCCAGGAAATCCCGGGAATCAGCGCGACACAGCTGATCGGCGGGCAGCGCCGCGAGTTTCGTGTCGAGCCCGACGCGGCAGCCATGGCGGCGCGCGGCGTCGCCCTCTCGCGCCTGCGCGCGCTGCTGACCATGGAAAACCGCGCCGCCGATGCGGGCGCGCTGACCGGCGCCAACGAGTCCATCGGCGTGCGCCTGGGGGGCTACTTCCGCTCGGCCGAAGAACTGGCGGCGCTGGTCGTCGGCGTTCACGAGCAGGCACCGGTCTACCTGCGCGATGTGGCCCGCATCGTCGACGGCCCGGAAGAACCCCGGGACTACGTCTTTTTCATCCCGGGGCCCGCGGCGGCGGCCAAAGGAATCCCGAACCCGGCGGCGGCCTCGGCCTCCGGCGCCGCGCGCAGCGCATCGGCGCGCGTAATCGGAAACAGCCTGTTCCCCGCGGTCACCATCTCGGTGGCCAAACGCAAGGGCAGAAACGCGGTCACGCTCTCCGAGGAAGTGATCAGGAAAGCCGAGGAATTCCGGCTGCGCCATCTGCCGGCCTCCGTGCACATGACCGTCACGCGGGACTACGGCGAGACGGCGGCCGAAAAGTCCAACGAGCTGCTGCTCCACATGATGATCGCCGTCCTGTCGGTGACGCTGCTGATCTGGCTCATTCTGGGATTCAGGGAAGCCGGCGTGGTCGCGGTCGCCATTCCCGTCACCCTGGCGCTCACGCTGGTCGTCTTCCTGCTTTACGGCTACACGCTCAACCGCATCACGCTCTTCGCTCTCATTTTCTCCATCGGCATTCTGGTCGATGACGCCATCGTGGTGATCGAGAACATCGTACGGCACCAGCGCATGCCGCAGAACCGCGGCCGCAGCTTCGCCCAGGTCGCCGTCGAGGCCGTCGACGAGGTGGGGAATCCCACGATCCTGGCCACCTTCACGGTCATCGCCGCCATCCTGCCCATGGCGATGGTGCGCGGCCTGATGGGACCCTACATGCGCCCCATCCCGGTCGGAGCCTCGGCAGCCATGATCTTTTCGTTGCTGGTGGCCTTCGTCATCACGCCCTGGGCCGCCATCCGCCTGCTCGGCTCGGCGGGCGCACACCGCCACGGCGGCGAAACCGAGGACCCGGGCACGCGCCTCTATCGCCGGTTCATGGGGGCCTTGCTCCGCAGCGGGACGCGCCGCCTGCTTTTCCTGGGGCTGGTGACCGTTCTGCTCCTGCTGTCGCTCGGCATGATCTACGTGCGCCTGGTCGTGGTCAAGATGCTGCCGTTCGACAACAAGAGCGAATTCCAGGTGATCGTGGACATGCCCGAGGGATCGAGCCTGGAAAGGACGGCCGCCGCCTCGCGGGAGCTGGCTCTCGCCCTGGCACCGCTTCCCGAGATCACGGATATGCAGATGTACGCGGGCACGGCCTCGCCCTTCAATTTCAACGGGCTGGTGCGCCATTACTACCTGCGCCGCGGCGAGCACGTCGCCGACATCCAGGTCAACCTCTCGCCCAAGGGCGAGCGCTCGCGCCAGAGCCACGCGGTGGCCCTGGAGGCGCGCGCCCTGCTCCAGCCGGTCGCGCACAAGCTGGGCGCGCGCATCAAAGTGGCGGAAGTACCCCCGGGGCCGCCGGTGCTGCAGACGCTGGTGGCGGAGATCTACGGGCCGGACCCGACGCGCCGCATCGAGCTGGCGCGCAGCGTCCGCGACCTCATGGAAGCCACCCCGGGAGTGGTCGACGTCGACTGGTACGTCGAGGACGATCAGCGCCAGATGCGCTTCCAGATCGACCGTCTCAAGGCCTCCATGGCGGGCGTGTCCGCGGCCGAGGTGTTCGATACCGTCGAGGCCGCCTTGCGCGGCACCGGCGCCGGTCTGATGCATCTGCCGAAGGAAGCCGAAGACGTCCCGATCACCCTGCGCCTCCCGCTTGGCGCGCGCACGCGCATCGCCGATCTCGAAGAGCTGCGCGTGCCGTCGGCCGCCGGCAAACTCGTCCCCCTGTCGGAACTCGGCAGTTGGGAAGAAGCCCTGGTCGAAAAGAGCATCTATCACAAGAATCTCATGCCCGTCGTCTATGTCACGGCCGACGTCGCCGGGCATGAAGAAAGCCCGGTTTACCCCATACTGAAGCTCGATGCGGCCCTGCGCTCCATGGTGCTCCCCGAGGGTTACCGGCTGGAAACCTTCACGGCGCACCAGCCGGAAAACAGCGACCGTCTGGCCCTCAAATGGGACGGCGAATGGCACATCACCTACGAGGTGTTCCGGGATCTCGGCCTGGCTTTCGCGGCCGTGCTGGTTCTGATCTACGTCCTGGTCGTGGCCTGGTTCCAGAGTTTCAAGGTCCCGCTCGTGATCATGGCCGCCATCCCCTTTTCCCTGGTGGGCATCCTGCCCGGGCATTGGGCGCTCGGGGCTTTCTTCACCGCGACTTCGATGATCGGCTTCATCGCCGGCGCCGGCATCGTCGTCCGCAACTCCATCATCCTGGTCGATTTCATCGAGCTGAGGCTCAGCATGGGCGAGCCGCTCGAGCGCGCCGTCGTCGATGCCGGAGCGGTGCGCTTCCGGCCCATGATGCTGACGGCCGCGGCCGTGGTGGTGGGATCGGCGGTGATTCTCTTCGATCCCATCTTCCAGGGGCTGGCCATCTCCCTGATGGCGGGCGAGGTCGCCTCGCTCCTGCTGAGCCGCATGACCGTCCCGGTGCTTTACTTCATGATGCGCCGCCGCGAGCTGCGGCACGCCGGCGGAGCGACTCCGACGGCACAACAGACATAGGAGGGCCCGACATGACCCGGCACATTTTCCCCCCGCGGAGCATCCTGGCGGCCACCGACATGAGCGACACTTCGCGCGCCGCCCTGGATTTTGCACGCCGGCTGCACGAGCGCTTCGCAAGCGCGCTGTCGGTCGTGCACGCCCACTATTTCGAGCTGCCGCCTTACTTCGCCGCCAGCCAGCTTCCGGCACTGGCGCAAGGGCTCGCGGATCTCAGAGACCGGGCTGAGGAAAACCTGCGCCGTGTCTGCCGTGAGGCCCTGGGTGAAGTCGTCGATGCCCGGGTGGTGGAGCGCCCTCCGGTCGAGGCCATTCTCGAGACCGCCGAGTCCGTGCAGGCCGATCTGATCGTCGTGGGAACCCACGGACGGCGCGGCGCCGGGCGCTTCTGGCCGGGATCGGTCGCCGAACAGGTCCTGCGTCTGAGCCGGCGCCCCGTACTGGCCGTGCGTCCCGATGCGCGCATCGACGACATCCGCAGCATCCTGTGCCCGGTGGCCTCCAGCCCTTCGGGCATGGTCGCGCTCGACTACGCCGCGCAACTGGCTGCGGCCTTCGGCGCGACGCTCCATGCCCTGCACGCGGCCGAGCCCGGGGCGAAGCCGATGCCGTGCCCGATCGTCGACGAGACCGTGCGCAGCCGCTGCACGGTGGAAGAAACCGTCATCGAGGGCGACGCGGCGAGCGTCATTCTCCGGCACGCCGCGCGCAGCGCGCCCGACGTCCTGATCATGGGCGCCGAGGTCAAGTCGTCCGGCCCGGCGCGCATGTTCAGCTCGACTACGCAGAAGGTGATCCAGTCCGCGACGGTTCCCGTCTTCGTCGTCCCCAACGTCGAACCGGCAGCGAAAGGAGAAAACGAAAGATGATCATGGAACGCTGGATCCGGATGATCGCCGGCACTTTCATTCTGGCCAGCCTGGCGCTCGCTCACTGGGTGGACATTCGCTGGCTGTGGTTCACCGCCTTCGTGGGCGCCAATCTGTTGCAGTCCGCCCTCACGGGCTGGTGCCTGATGGAAGACATCCTCGCCAGGCTCGGCATCGCGCGGAAGCGCACCGCAGGCTGATCCGGCGCGACCGATCGCGGCCGAAGCAAAACCGTGGTATCCTCCCGTGGTCGAATCGGCTTCCCCCGGATCGGCGCGCGCCGGTTCGCCGCAGCGAGCCGCTGCGCGCACAGGGCCGGTCGCCTGAAAGGAGCAAGCCATGGGAGAAGAAACGCGCGCGTCGGGAGACATGCCCGTCGAGGAATTTCAGGCCGCGCTGGCCAGGGTGGCGCAGTGGGTGACCGCATACCGCAACCGGGCAGGCGAGTTGCCCGTATTGCCGCGCATGCGCCCGGGCGAGATCGAAAGAGCGCTTCCGCCCGCCGCCCCGCTTCACGGCGAGCCACTCGAGTCGTGGCTCAAGGACCTGGAGGAGATCATCCTGCCGGGGATCACCCACTGGAACCACCCGGGCTTCATGGCCTACTTCGGGATAACCGGATCCGGCCCGGGCATTCTCGGCGATCTCGTCAGCAGCGCGTTCAACGTCAACGGCATGCTGTGGAAGACCTGCCCGGCGCTCACCGAGCTCGAGCGGGTGGTTCTGCGCTGGTATGCCGCGGCGCTGGGTCTGCCTGCCGGCTGGTTCGGCATGTTCACCGATACGGCCTCGACCTCCACGCTCGTCGCCCTGACGGCGGCGCGCGAGGCCGCCGGGCTCGGCGTGCGCGAGGACGGCCTGTCCGGCAAGCCTCCCCTGGTCGTGTACTGCTCCGAAGAGGCGCATTCGTCGGTGGACAAGGCCGCCCTGGTTCTCGGAACGGGCATGCGCGGCATCCGGAGGATCCCGTCGGACGACGCCTACCGGATGCGTGTCGATGCCCTGGAAGACGCCGTGCTCAAGGACCGCGCGGGCGGGTTGTACCCCTTCGCCGTCGTGGCAACCGTCGGCACGACCTCGGCGACGGCCGTGGATCCCGTGCCGGAGATCGCGCGCCTGTGCCGTCAGTTCGGGTTGTGGCTGCACGTCGATGCCGCGTACGCCGGCAGCGCCGCCGTGGCGCCCGAATTCCGCTGGGCCCTGGCGGGTTGCGAGCTGGCGGATTCGCTGGTCGCCAATCCCCATAAATGGCTCTTCACCCCGATCGATTGCTCGGCGCTGTTTACCGCCCGGCCGGAAGTCCTGCGCCAGGCCTTTTCCCTGACCCCCGAGTATCTGCGTACCGGTGTCCAGGACGCCGTCAACCTCATGGATTACTCGTTCCAGCTGGGCCGGCGATTCCGCGCCCTCAAGCTCTGGTTCGTGTTCCGCTATTTCGGCACCGAGGGCATCGCGGCGCGCATCCGCGAGCATGCGCGCCTGGCGCGCATGTTTGCTTCCTGGGTCGACGGCTGCACTGAAATGGAAAGGCTGGCCGAGGTTCCGTTTTCGGTGGTCTGCTTTCGAGTGCATCCGCGCGCGGTCGACGACGAGCAGGAACTGGAGCGCCTGAACGCAGCCGTGCTGGACGAGGTCAACTCGAGGGGCGAGGTTTTCCTCTCGCACACGAAACTGCACGGGCGCTACAGCCTGCGCCTCGCAATCGGCAATCTGGCGACCGGCGAAACCCACGTGCGGCGCGCCTTCGAGTCGATCTGCCGGGCAGCCGGCATCGCCGCGCCTCCGGGTTGAGCGAGCGAATGACTGCGATTGAGGCACTGGCGGGGGTGGCAGCCATCATCACCGGAGCTCCGCTGCCAAGAGAGCAATGATTGGCGCCCCGAGGGAGAGCAACGCCCCCGCGCGGCTTTCCGGAATCTGAATAGCAGAGCGAATCAAGGGAATGCGCCGGGAGCTTATAGTATAATTGGTCCAAAGGCGTTTGCATGTCGTACCCGTGCCGGCCGAATTCCGGGATCCGCACGGATTGCGGCGCACGATATTCCATTTGAGAAAGGGGCGAGAACATGGCCGTCATAACGATATCGCGCGGGACAATGAGCGGGGGCGAGGCTCTGGCCAGACAGCTCTCGGGCAGGCTGGGTTGGCCGGCCGTCAGCCGCGAGGTGATCACGGAAACCGCCGAGAAGCACGGCGTATCGGAGAAGATCGTGGCCGAGCAGCTGACCAAAGGGCCCGGATGGCTCAAACGCTACACCGCGGAACGGCGCCTTTACCTGGTGGCCGTGGAATCCGCGCTCATCGAACGCGCGCTTCAGGGAAGCTACATCTACCACGGGTACGCAGGCCACCTCCTGCTGAAAGGCATCCCCGGAGTCTTCAAGGTGCGGCTCATCGCCCCGATGGAGTTCCGCATCCGCAACGTCATGGAAAGAATGGGCATGAGCCGCGAGGCGGGGATACGATACATCCAGCAGGTCGACAGGCAGCGCGTGGAGTGGACGCGCTTTCTCTACGACGTCGACTGGAGCGATCCCGCCATCTACGACGCGGTCTTCAATCTTTCGACCCTGTCGGTCGACACCGTCGCCGATATCATCTGCCAGGCCGTCCGGTCGCCTGAATTCCAGGACACGCCGGAAAGCCGGAAGGCCATAGAACAGGCAGCCCTGGCATGCAAGATCAAGAGCCTTCTCGCCCAGCAGCACACCACGCGCGGCCTGGACATGGAAGTCACCGTCCGGGAAGGCGCCGTGCGGGTGACGGCAAACATCGTGACCGGGGGGATCATGCACTCAGGCGTCAACATGATGAAGGAGGATATCCGGCGCATCGCAAGCTCCGTGCCCGGAGTGACCGATGTCCAGGTGGAGGTATCGGTGACTCCCCTGCCGATCGAATGAGCGGCGGGCGCGGCAGTAGATCCGGCACGCCGAGTAGTCAGTCGTCCCGCGCGCCATGCGGCACGTATCCGTCCCGGAGGGACGGAAGCTGGTAGCTCCAGGTGAGCGCAAGCGAACCTGGAGAAAAGCGACGGCATGCGACAAGCCCCGAAGGGCCGGCAGAGGGGATATATCAGCCCCCCGGCTACCGGCTCAGGGGCCCTGCCGGGGCCGGATGGCAGGTCCGCCGCGGCACGGCGGACCGTTCGCTTGTTCCTCCAAGTCACCGCTCCCGCGGGCGCGCGGGACCTGCCGGCGCGCCGGGCGTCTCAGCCGAGCAGATTGTAGTAGCGCAACCACCACACCAAGGCAATGCCGGCAAGTGCGACCAGCGTGTAGTGGACACGCGCGCCGAAGCTCCAGTACCGGTGCACCCAAGCCAGGACGCTCCATATCAGGACGGCAAGCAGCAGAATCGCCGCCGCCACGGGAAGCGCCAGCGCGAGGCGCAGAGCAGGCGGCACCCCGAAGACGATCTGCTGCGCATCCCCCAGGGTGCCGACGAGCGCGAGGGCAAACAGCCCGAATAATGCACACATGATCCATCCCGCAAGCCGGGGCCAGCGCGATGGGACCGACGCGCGCGGTCGGTTGCGATTGCGCCAGGCGGCGATGGGCCAGCCCACGAGCGCGGTTGCAAGCACGATGCCGGCCAGGGCGAGAAGCGCATATTGGAACGCGGGCGTTTCGAATCCTTCGAGCTTCTCGAAAACCATCGGGGGAAGCTCGTTGAGGAACAGGTAGGTCCTTCCCGCCTCCTCGCGGAAGAGCGCCTTCTCGGGGCCGTCGACCGCTTGAAACAGCCCGGGCTCAATCTCGACCCACCGCTTGGGTTGCTCGCCCATGCCCGTGCTGCGCAGGTAGCCCTCGGGGGTGACGGAGATCTTCACCGCGCCGGCCAGCATGGCGAGCTTGGCCAGGGACGTGTAGGAACGCCGCAACGAAGCGTAACTGCCCGTCAGGCGCCGCGCACGCTCCTTGAAGTCCGGCGCAGGAGCGGGCGCGGCACGCTCGCCCGGCGGGAAATAATGGTCGATGAAAGCCTTGACCATGTCGCTGCGCGCCCTGGAGCCCGTGTCGCTGTTGTAGGAAACGAACAGTCCCGTGTTGCGCTCGGGAAAGAGAGCCAGCTGGGTATGGAACCAGAGCGTGTCGCCCCCGTGGCCGAAGATCCGTTCCCCGTTGCGGTTCATTTCGTAGAAGCCGTGCAGCATGCCGTTCAATCTCGGATCGTGGCCGAACAGCCGGCTGTGCATCCGGCGCGCGCCCGCTTCCGAAAGGACCTGCACCGACCCGAAGCGGCCGTCCTGAAGGTGGGCGATCATGAAACGCGCCATGTCTTCGGCGGCCGCGCTCATCGAGCCGGCCGGCGCCGCCGGCACGAATTCGAAGGGCTGCTCCTGAAATTCCCCGGAACGGTACCGGTACCCCTGCGCCATGTCGTCGGCGATCTCCGGCGGCAGCGGCTGCCGCACGGTCGCGTGGCGCATTCCCAGCGGCTCGAGTATGTTCTTCTCGATGTATTCGGCCCACGGCATCCCGGAAACGACTTCGACAACGTAGCCGGCGAGCGCCGTGCCGTGGTTGGAGTACGATGCCAGATACCCCGGCCTTCGGACGCGGGCCGGCAGCTCCTCGGCCAGAAGCTCGCCGAGCGGTTTCATCTCCTCGGCCTTTCTCCGGAAAAGCCCGATTACCCGGTCCTCGAAACCCGGGGTGTGAGTCAGCAGGTGCGCCATCGTGACCGGCTCGGGGAAGGTCGCGGGTATCTTGAACGCGGTCAGGTAAGCGTTCAGGTCCGTGTCCAGATCGAGCTTTCCCTGCTCGACGAGCTGCATGACCGCATGCCAGGTGAACAGCTTGGAGACCGACCCGATGCGAAAGAGCGTGCGCGCCGGGTCGACCTTCCTGCCCGTTCTCGTGTCCGCGTATCCGTACCCCTTCGAAAAGAACAACTGCCCGTCCTTGACCACGGATACGGCGGCGCCCTGGATGTGAAGCGACTCGCGCTGGGCGGCCATGATGCCGTCGAGGAAGGCCTCGAGTTCCGCCCGGTCTCTCAACCCGCGCACCGTCGCACTCTCCGGCTGCGCCGCCGGCTCCTGCGCCCGGAGCCCAGGCAGGTAAAAGACAAACAGAAACAACGCGATTACCCACCTGCAGCAATGCTTTGCCATCGGTCTGCCCCTTTCTTCGCCGGCACCGGGGCCGGCGCATCACTCTAACGATTGCGTCGCCGCTTACCAGGGGTCCGGATGCTTCCAGCGATACGGCAACTCGCGGACCGTCCCCGGCACCGTCATGTTCCGCAGCGCCTCGAGGGCATCGAGAATGATGCGGCGCTGGCGCGCGGCATTTCCCGGCTCGCCCAGCATGGCGCCGCGCGGAAAACGCACCAGCAGCGCCCTGGGCGGCTTGATATGCGCCATGCGGTCGGGCATGTTGCCCAGGGAAATCGTCGGAATTCCCGCCTCTTCGATCATCCTCTGGATCAGACCCACGGTCTGATGACATTTGGGTCAGACGGGAACGAGCATCACCGCGTCGACCGCCTGCGCCTTCATGTGCCGGACGACTTCCGGTACGTAATGCGTGACCAGCGGAACCACGTCGTTCACGTAACTGAAGCTGTAATGGCTCCCCGCCACCTTGCCGACCACTCCATCCTGTTCAAGTTCCAGGAAGCGACGGAGGGGGAAGACCACATCGACGTCCTGCTCCGCCAGACTGTGGTCGTAATGCGCGTGGGCGATGCCCAAATCCTCGGGCCGAGTGCTGCGCGGGATCTCGCGGAAGCTCGGATCCCCGTGGATGGACTCGGTATCGAAAGGCGGCTGTGCTCCCTTCAGGTACAGGCCGCCGCTGGTCACGAGCGCGAAAGTGTGCTCCGAGGGCTCGCCGCTGTAAGGCGCCCACGGTATGTCGTCGGGAACGATGAAAGGATACCTGTCGACGATCGCCTTCAGGTCGCCCGTCCGGTAATGCGGCAGGCTTTCCTCGACCCATCGGTCATAGGCGGCCCGGAACTTCTCGAGGTCTATCGCCATGGCATTCCCCCGGCCGGCGGCGCCGTCACCCCGATCACCGGGTCCAGCGGTCGATCCAATCGAGCACCGTCTCGTACCACAGCCGGCTGTTCTGTGGCTTCAAAACCCAGTGCCCTTCGTCGGGAAAATAGAGAAGCTTCGAGGGCACCTGCATGAGCTGGAGCGCGGTGAAAAGTTCGAACCCCTGCGTCACCGGCACCCGGTAATCGAGCTCCCCGTGGATCACCAGCATGGGCGTCTTGAAGTTCGTCACATAGTTGGAGGGCGACCAGCGTTCGTAGAGCTCGCGGTTGCTCCACGGCGTGCCGCGGAACTCCCACAACGGAAACCACAGCTCCTCGGTGGCCCCGAACATGCTCGTCGTGTTGTAGACGCCGTCGTGGCTTACCAGGCAGCGGAAGCGATCCGTGTGCCCCTCCAGCCAGTTGATCATGTATCCGCCGTAGCTGGCCCCTGCGGCTGCCAGTCTCGTGCCGTCGACGTAAGGCAGGCGCGCCAGGTAATCAACCCCTTGCATGATGTCTTCGTAGACCTTGCCGCCCCAGTCGCCCGAGATCTCGTCGGTGAACTTCTGGCCGAATCCGGTGCTCCCCCGGGGATTGGGCGCAAACACGACGTAGCCGCGCGCGGCGAACATCTGGTAATTCCAGCGGTAGGAGAACGAGTCGCTCCAGACGCCTTGCGGCCCGCCGTGGATGAGCACGACGGCCGGGTATTTCCTGTCGGGCGAGAAGCGCGGCGGCTTGAGGATCCAAGCCTGGACCGGCGTTCCGCCCGAGCCCTGGTAGACGATGCTTTCGGGCGCGCCGAAATCGATCTCCGAGAGCACCTCCCGGTTGACGGCGGTGAGCGCCGCGACATTGCGGCCGTCCGCATCGGCGCGATAGATTTCGGCCGGGCTCGACATCGACTGGCGCAGGAACACGAGTGTACGGCCGTCGGGCGAAACCTGCACATCACCGTTCCAGGTCTTATCGATGATGCGCGCGACGACGCCGTCAAGGGTCACGCGAAAGATGCTCATGTACGCTTCGTCGCCCGCGGTGAAATAGAGCGCACGGCTGTCGGGCGCCCAGGCCAAGGCATCGACCGAGCGGTCGAGGCTTTCGGTCAGCGAGCGGCTCGTTCGCGCCGACCTGTCGTAGAGCATTATTTCGAAGCGGTCGGACTCGAATCCCGCCCGGCGCTGCGCCCGGTAGGCGATGTACCGACCGTCGGGAGAATAGAGCGGCGAACCGTCGTAGGCCGGGTTGCTCGTGATGCGCACGGGCGGGCCGCCCTCGACAGGTACGGTCCACAGATCCACGTTGGTGCTGGTCGCTTCCATCTTGTCGGTGTTACGGGCAAAGCACAGCTCCCTGCCGTCGGGAGAAAAATCGTAGTCCGCGGGGCCGCCCAAGGAAAACGGGGGCGCATCGTAATCGCCGGGCGTCAGGTCCCTGGGCGTGCCGCCGGCAGCCGGGACGACGAAGATGTGGGTTCGCTTGCCGTCCTTCCAGGAATCCCAGTGACGGTACAACAGGCGTTCGAGGATCTTGGCCTTGACCTTGGAGGCTTCGGCGGCCTCGTTGCGCTTGCGGTTGCAGGCATCGTCCGGGCAGTCCGGAAAAACTTCGGAAGTGAACGCCAGGTAGCGGCCGTCGGGCGACCAGATTACGCCGTCGGCCCCGGTGGAGATGGAGGTCAGCTTGCGCTGCGCGCCGCCTGCGGCGTCCATGAGCCAGATCTGCGGCCCGCCCTCGCGGCTGGAAATGAAGGCGATGGTCTTGCCGTCGGGCGACCATCGGGGATTGTTGTCCCGCTTTTCGCTGCGCGTCAGCTGCTCGGGCGGCCCCCCGGCGAGGGGAATCCGCCATATGTCGCTGTCCCCTGCATTCCTCGCGAGATCGTAGCGCGTGGCGGCAAAGGCGACGTACCGCCCGTCGGGAGAGATCTGGGGATCGGCCAGGCGCGCCAGCGAGATCAGGTCGTCGAAGTTCATGGGATGCCGGTCCTGCGAAGCCAGTGGAAAACCGAGGGCGGCGACGCAGGTCGCAGCGCCCAGGACAACACGTAAGCGCTTCATGAGAATTCCTCCAGACAGCAAGCTCAAGGGTTGCACCATGTCGCACGATGGTCCAAAGTATATCAATGTGCGGATTCGATCTCATGCTCTATCTGCCGCCGGCCGGCATGGAGCTTTGCGGCAGCGCAATCCGGCGGCACCTTCATGCGCGCAGAGGAGGCGGTGATGAAAGCGATTCGTATACACGAAACCGGCGGTCCCGAGCGGCTGCTGCTCGAGGAAGTCGCCCTGCCCGAGCCCGGTCCCGGCCAGGCCAGGGTGAGACTTCAGGCCATAGGGGTGAACTACATCGACATCTATCACAGAACCGGCCTTTATAAAGTTCCCCTGCCCTTCACGCCCGGGATGGAAGCCGCGGGCACGGTGGATGCCGTCGGGCCGGGTGTGGCCGCGGTCCGCCCGGGCGATCGCGTCGCTTATGCCATGAGCCTCGGGGCCTACGCGCAATACGCGCTCGTGGATGCCTGGAAGCTGGTGGAACTGCCTCCGGAAATCGACTTCGAGACGGCCGCGGCCGCCATGCTTCAGGGCATGACGGCGCACTATCTGCTGCGCTCCACCTTCCCCCTGCACGGCGGCGAGACGGTGCTGATCCATGCCGCTGCGGGAGGGGTGGGCCTGCTTCTGGTGCAGATCGCCCGGATGCTCGGCGCCCACGTCATCGGTACCGTGTCGTCGCCGGAAAAGCGCGAACTCGCCATGAGCGCCGGAGCCGACTCGGTTTTGCTTTACGAAACGGAGGATTTCGAGGCCGAGGTGCGGAAGATCACGGCCGGCACCGGCGTCGACGCGGTTTTCGATTCCGTGGGCCGGACCACCTTCGCCAAGAGCCTGAATTGCCTGCGGCCGCGCGGGATGCTGGTGCTGTTCGGGCAGTCGAGCGGCCCGGTTCCCCCGATCAACCTGAACCTGCTCGGCCGGAAAGGATCGCTGTTCGTGACCAGACCCGGCCTCGCCGATTATACGGCGACGCGCGAGGAGCTGGAGTGGCGCGCGGGCGATGTCCTCGCCTGGGTGCGCGACGGCAAGCTCAAGCTCAGAATCGACAGAACCTACCCCTTGCACGATGCAGCCGAGGCTCACCGGGCGCTCGAGGGCCGGAAGACGTCGGGCAAGGTGCTTCTGCGGCCGTGATACCCGGCGGCGCGCCGTTCACTGCAGGACTCGTGCGAAGCGCTCCATGGCCCAATCGATCTCTTCGCGCGTGATCACCAGGGGCGGCGCCACGCGGATCACGCGTTCATGGGTCTCCTTGCACAGGACCCCTTCCTTCATGAGCGCCTCGCAATAAGGCCGGGCCGGACGATCGAGCTCGATCCCGATCCAGAGGCCGCGCCCCCGCACTTCGCGGACAAAGGACGAACGCAAACTCTTCAACCGTTGGATGAAGTATTTGCCTAATTCCTCCGATCGCTCAACAAGTTTTTCTTCCTTGAGCACCCTCAGTGCCGTCCTGGCGACCGCGCATGCCAGCGGGTTGCCGCCGAAGGTACTGCCGTGATCGCCCGGCTTGAAAACCCCCAGGATCTCGGCTGAAGAGAGCACGGCCGAGACCGGGTAGTAGCCGCCCGAGAGGGCCTTGCCGATGACGAGCACGTCGGGTCGGACATCCTCGTACATGTAAGCGAACAGCTTGCCGCATCGGCCGAGCCCCGACTGGATTTCGTCCAGGATCAGCAGGACGTTGTTCTCCCTGCAGATCTCGTAGCAGGCCTTCAGGTAGCCCTCGGGCGGCACGATGATCCCGGCCTCCCCCTGGATGGGTTCGACGAGAAAGGCGCAGGTTTCGGGCGTGATCGCCCGGCGCAGCGCCGCGGCATCGCCGTAGGGGATGATTTTGAATCCGGGTGTGAACGGCCCGAATCCCTGCCGATACTGCTGCTCGGTGGAGAAGCTCACGACGGTGATCGTGCGCCCGTGGAAGTTCCCCTCGCAGGCGACGATCTCGGCCTTTCCGTCGGGAATCCCCTTCTTGGTATATCCCCATTTGCGCGCCGCCTTCAGGGCGGTTTCGACCGCCTCGGCGCCCGAGTTCATGGGGAGAGCCATGTCCATGCCCGTCAGGTCGTGCAGGTCCTTGTACAGGAGCGGCAACTGGCTGTTGCGGAAGGCGCGCGAGGTCAACGTGACGCGCCGGGCCTGCTCGATCAGCGTTTCCAGAATCGCCGGGTGGCAATGTCCCTGGTTGACCGCAGAATAGGCTGCCAGGCAGTCCATGTACTTTCGTCCCTCGACGTCATAAACCCAGACGCCGGCCGCCCTTTCCACAACCACGTCCAACGGATGATAGTTGTGGGCGCCGTAACGGCTTTCCAGGTCGATGTAATCCGCAGTCGTCGGGGTGCGCCCCGGCGCCGTATCGCTCTTCATGAAGCCTCCTCAGTCGAGAAGCATGGTCAGGAGTGCCATGCGCACGTAAATGCCGTTGGTCGCCTGCTGGAAGTAGAAAGCCCGCGGATCGCCGTCGACCGTCTTGTGGAGCTCGACCGTCCGCGGCAGCGGATGCAGGATCATCGCATTGGGTTTCATCGCCTTCAGGATCGAGGAATCGACCACGTACTTTCTCAGGTGCACCTGATCGGCCAGCCGGCCGGGCCGGATCTGGGTGAGGTAGACGACGTCCACCTCGCCGATCACGCGGGTCAGGTCCGATTCCAGCGTATACCAGATGTCGTGCTCTTCCAGGTGGTCCAGGATGTCCTGCTTCATCTGGAGTTCGGGAGGGCTGACGAAATACATCTTGACGCGGTCGAACTTGCTGAGCAGGTAGGCGAGCGAGCGCGCGGTGCGCCCGACGTCCAGTTCGCCGATCATAGCGATGGTCAGGCCGTCGAGCGAGCGGCGCTCGCGGAAGATCGTGTACAGATCCAGGAGCGCCTGGGTCGGGTGCTGCCCGCCGCTGCCGTCCCCGGCGTTGATGACGGGGACGCGCGAGACCGCGGCCGCGCGCGCCGCTCCTCCTTTTTCGTGGTGGCGCAGCACGATGACGTCGGCATATCCTCCGACGATGCGGATGGTGTCCTCGAGCTGTTCCCCCGCCACCTCCGAGGAAAAGATGCGCGCCTGTTCCGTCGAGCAGACCCTGCCTCCCAGGCGGTACATCGCGGCCTCGAAGGAGAGCCGGGTGCGCGTCGAGGGTTCGTAGAAGAGGCATGCCATGATCTTGTGCTGGTATTCGAGGGTGCCGCCCTTGGCGACGATGCGCTCCATGCCGCGCGTGCGCTCGAAGAGCTCCATCAGGAGCGGAACCGTGAACTGTTGCGACTCGACCACATGCCTGAGTTTCATTCGACTACCTCCCGACCCGGACGAGCCGCAACCCAAGCAGGTCCGCCCCGATCCGGTGGTCCTGATCCAACGCGTGAGCGTCGTCGGATCCCAGCCGTCAGCTGTCAGCCATCAGCATTCAGCAATCAGCCGAAGGGAGGGTGATGCGCGAAGGCGGACGGCTGAAAGCCGATGGCTGAATCCTTCCCGCAAACGACCGCAGCAACGCGGATCATTCCATCCTTCGACCGCTCGCCCGAAACAGACAAAGATTCACCGCCGAGGAACTAAGGCGCAGGCTCGGGCAGTATGTGCGTGCCGGCGCCGCCGTGCACGGCGTCGCACAGCGAATCGAGCGAGGTGATGATCGCCTCCTTCCCGCCGCGCTCCAGGAAGCGGAGCGCCGCCTCGACCTTGGGGCCCATGCTTCCGGGTGGAAAGTGACCGGCGGCGCAATAGTCCTTCATTGCGCGCACGCCCACCTCCCTGAGAGGCACCTGGTCGCGCTTCTTGAAATTCAGGTAGACGTAATCGGCGTCGGTGGAGAACAGCAGCAGATCGACCCCCAGCTGCGAGGCCAGCAGCGTCGAGGCGCGGTCCTTGTCGATGACGGCCTCGACGCCGCGCAGGATGCCGTTTTCCCGCACCACGGGGATGCCGCCCCCTCCGGTGGCGATCACCAGGATGTCCTGCTCGAGAATCAGCCGGATGGCCTCGGCCTCGATGATCTCCAGCGGTTCGGGCGAGGGCACGACCCGCCGGTAGCCGCGTGCGGCGTCCTCGACCATGGTCCAGCCGTAGAGGCGCTTTTTCTCCTGGGCTGCGGATTCGGAATAGAAGGGGCCGATGGGCTTTGTCGGATGCTGGAAGGCCCGGTCGTCGCCGCGCACCAGCACCTGGGTGACGACGGCCGCCACATGGCGGGGCAGGCCGGCCTGCAGCATCTCGCGCTGCATGGATTGCTGCAGGATGTATCCGATCTCCCCTTGCGTGGCGGCGACGCACACGTCCAGGCTCTGCTCGTAGACCTGGCCGGCCGCACGCTCCGAGCGCAGCAGGGCCGCGCCCACCTGCGGGCCGTTGCCGTGCGTGACGACGAGCTTCAATCCGTCCTGCAGCAGCGACACCAGTGCCCGGCAGATCCGGCTGGCATTGTCCAGCTGCTCCGGGATCGTTCCCTTCTGCCCCGCGCGCACCAAGGCATTCCCCCCGACCGCGATCAGTGCCGACTTGTGCTTCATAGGCGGCCTATCTCATCAGGTGCCACATGATGGATTTCTGGACGTGCAGCCGGTTCTCCGCCTGCTGGAAGACCACGGAGCGCGGGGAGTCGATGACGCCGTCGGTCACTTCCTCGCCGCGGTGCGCGGGCAGGCAGTGCATGAAGACGGCGTCCGGCCGGGCGCAGGCAAAGAGCGCCTCGTTGACCTGATAGGGCCGGAATATCTGCCGCCGCGCGGCCGCTTCGGCCTCCTGACCCATGCTGGCCCAGACGTCCGTGTAGACCACGTCGGCGTCACGCACGGCCTCGGCGGGATCGTGCGTCAGCTCGATGCGCGCGCCGGTCGCACCGGCGTGCTCCGCGGCCCAGCGCATCACCCCCGCATCCGGCTCGTATCCCGCCGGAGTTCCGACGGCCACATGGGCGCCGAGCAGGGTCCCGGCGTGGATCAAGGAATGGGCCACATTGTTGCCGTCGCCCACGTAGGCCAGCTTGACGCCCTGCCACTTCTTCTTGATCTCGAGGATGGTCATGAAATCCGCCATCGCCTGGCACGGGTGGCTGAAGTCGGTCAGCCCGTTGATCACGGGGATGCGGGCATGGGCGGCCAGATCGAGCGCGATCTTGTGGCTGAAGGTGCGCACCATGATCCCCTGGACCATGCGCTCGAGATTGCGCGCCACGTCGGGCACGGATTCGCGTTTGCCCAGGTTGATATCCGCGGGCGACAGATAGAGCGAGAATCCCCCCAGCTGATGGATGCCGACCTCGAAGCTCACCCGCGTGCGCAACGAAGGCTTTTCGAATATCATGGCCAGGGCCTTCCCCTCGAGGGCGCGGGTGAATGCGCCCGGGTCGGCCTTGATCCGTGCCGCGTCCTGTATGAAGGTCCGCACTTCCTCCGCGGTGAAGTCCGAAACGTCGATAAAATCTTTCTTCATGTCTCCCTCCCATGCGCTCAGGCGCGGAAACCGGATTCGTCCAGCAGCCGGTCGAGCTCATCGACGGCGGCCTGCCCCAGCGAGTACGTGACGCGCATCATCGGCCTGTCGCTTCGGATCAGCCGCGACAGGTCGAAAGGCGTCCCCACCAGCACCAGGTCGCAGGGCACGGCGGCGATCGTGGCTTCGAGGTCGCGCACCTGCTCTTCGCCGTAACCCATGGCCGGCAGTACGTCCGTGAGGTGCCGGTACTGGTCGAAAACGTGCCGGATCGAGCCGACGGCGAAGGGCCTCGGGTCCACGATCGCGGCCGCGCCCCATTGCCGCGCCGCGACATGCGCAGCGCCGTAAGTCATCTCGCCGTGGGTCAGGGTCGGGCCGTCTTCCACCACCAGGACTCTCTTGCCGGCGATCGCCTCGGCGTCCGCCACGGCCACCACGGAATCCGCCGCGATGATGCGCGCCCCCGGGTTGACGGCCTTGACGTTGGCCCGCACCTCGTCGATGCCGGCCTGGGCGGCGGTGTTGACCTTGTTGATGATGACGACCCTGGCCATGCGCAGGTTCGTCTCCCCGGGGTGGTAGCGGACCTCGTGGCCCGGCCTGTGCGGGTCGGCCACCACGATGTGGAAGTCGGACTGGTAGAAGGGAGTGTCGTTGTTCCCTCCGTCCCACAGGATGACGTCGGCGGCCTGCTCGGCCGCGTGCAGGATGTCGGCGTAGTCGACGCCGGCGTATACGACGTGCCCTTTTTCGATATGCGCTTCGTATTCCTCGCGCTCTTCGATGGTGCAGTGATGCCGGTCCAGGTCGGCCAAGGTCTCGAAGCGCTGGCAGCGCTGCGCCTTGAGGTCGCTGCCGTATGGCATCGGGTGGCGCACCACGGCCACCGATTTTCCCCGCTTGCGCAGCAGGGCGGTCACGGCCCGTGACGTCTGGCTCTTGCCGCAACCGGTGCGCACGGCGCACACGGAAACGACCGGCTTGCAGGATTTCAGGGTCGTCGACCCGGTCCCCATCAGCACGAAGTCGGCGCCCAGCGAGTTTGCCAGGGCGGCGCGGTGCATGACCTCGAGATGGGGCACGTCGCTGTATGCGAACACGACCTGATCGATCCCCAGCCGGCGCATCAGATCGGGCAGCTCCGCCTCGTCATAGATCGGTATGCCCCGGGCATAGCCTTTGCCGGCGAGCTCCGCCGGGTAGGTCCTGCCGGCGATGCCCGGGATCTGGAAGGCGGTGAAGGCTTCGACCTTGTAGCGCCCGTTGTTGCGGAAGTACATGTTGAAGTTGTGGAAATCCCGGCCTGCGGCCCCCATGATGATCACTCTCTTTTTTCGAGCCATTGTCCGCTCAGCTCCTCGATCTGACTTTTGCCGCCAATCCGCGAGGGAGAAATATACCCGCCGCGCCTGCATAATGCCACCCTTAATAATCGCGCGCCGCCGCTATGGCGGCATTCCCCGGACGATCGGCGGCACCAGAGGGCTGCATATATGGGATAATGAGCGCGGGAGACGGGAAAGGCTCCGGCACGCCCGGGTCCGGCACGCCGTGGCGGAGCGTCTGCCTATTGCCTCAAATGACCGATCCGCGCGGCGCGCGCGGGATCTGCTTGCGATGGATCCGCAAACACTCGAAACCCTGGAAGTCGGGGATCTCAAGAAGCTGCTGGCGCGCCATGTGCTGACGCCTATGGGTGGCGCACTCGTCGCGCGACTCGAGCCGCGGCTCGAGCCGCCCGCGATCGAACGTGAGCTGGACCTCGTCTCCGAATGCCGGCGCTACCTGGCTTCCGGCGAGCGGTTCGGCCTGGCCGGCCTGGAGGATCCGGCGCCGGCCCTGGCGCTGCTGAAGGTTGAAGGCGTCAGCCTTGCCCCGCACCAGATCCTCCTCCTGGAACGTCTGGCAGCGGCGGCAGTCGATTTGCGCGCCTCCTTCCGCGGGCCCGAGGTCCGGGAACTCTATCCCGCCCTTGCGGAGCTTGTATCGCGGGTTCCCGACCTGCGCGGACTTCTGAAGGCGGTCGACGGCAAGATCCTCCCCGACGGCGGGGTCGACGACAACGCCAGCGCGGAGCTGCGCGCCATCCGCAAGGAGCTCCAGGTCGTGCGCGACCGCATTCACCGCCACCTCGAATCGATCATGCGCCGGCAGCCCCAGGTGATGCAGGAAGAGCTGGTAACCTTCCGCAACGACCGCTTCGTCATCCCGGTGCGCACGGATTCCCGCGGCCGCCTGCCGGGTGTGGTGCACGGGCTTTCCTCGAGCGGCCAGACCACCTACCTGGAGCCGCTGGCCGTCATCGACGAAAACAACGAGCTCGTGCGCCTGCGCGAGGAAGAACAGCTCGAGGTGGCCCGCATCCTCGCATCGTGCACCGAGGCCTTCCGCGGCAACCTCGACGCGCTGCAGGCGGCGGCCGCCGTGCTGGCGGAGCTTGACCTTTCGCAGGCGAAAGCGCGGCTGGCCGACGACTTCGACTGCGTCCGGCCCGTGCTGTCCGAGCGAGGGCGCCTGCGCCTGAGCGGGGCGCGCCACATCCTCCTCGACGACAACCTGCGCCAGGCGGGCGCCCGAGCCGTGCCCATCTCGCTGGAACTGGATGCGAGCCGGCGGGTCCTGATCGTGAGCGGCCCCAATGCGGGCGGCAAGACCGTGGTGCTCAAGACCGTCGGGTTGATCTCCCTGATGGCGCAGATGGGGATGCACGTTCCGGCGGCGGAAGCCGAGCTGCCCGTTTTCTCCGCCGTGTTCGCGGACATCGGCGACCAGCAGTCCATCGCGGCCAACCTGTCCACCTTCACGGCGCACATGCGCAACGTCGCCGATACGGCGCGCCGCGTGACCCCTTCGGCTCTCGTTCTCATCGACGAGGTCGGCACCGGCACGGACCCGGACGAGGGAGCCGCGCTGGCGATCGCGGTCGTCGACTATTTCCGCCGCAGCGGCGCCCTCACCCTCACCACCACGCATTACAACCAGCTCAAGATGTGGGCCGCGGGCGCCGAGGGCGTGGTCAACGCCTGCGTCGAATTCGACGAAACCACACTGCGCCCGACATACCGCTTGATTCTCGGGATCGCGGGCGCGTCGTCCGGCCTGCACATAGCGGAGCGCATGGCCGTCCCGCGCTCGATCATCGAACAGAGCCGGGCCATGCTCGACCCGCGCCGGATCGAGGCTGGAGAGTACCTCAAGCAGATCAAGCGGCGTGCCGACGAACTGGAAGAGCTGCAGCGCCGGCTCGAACAGGAGCGCGCCGATCTTGCGCGCCGCATGCGCGCAATGGAAGAGGAGCACGCCCGCAGCGAGCAGCAGCGTCGCCTGCAGTTCGAAAAACTGCTGGCCGATATCGCCGCCGAGTTCCGCGCCGAAAGCGAGCGCCTGGTCGCCGGCCTGAAGGATCGCCTGCTGGCCGACAGCGCGCGGCGCGCGGCGGCCCGCGTGGCGGGCAGCCTGCGGCGGAAGAGCGCCGAACTGTCCGCCCGCGCCGCGGCCGCCATGCCGGGACTGTCGACCAAGGCGGACGGCGCCGGATCTGTCGCACCGTACGAACCGCGCCCCGGCGACCGCGTCCGGGTGAGAAGCCTGGACAAGGCCGGTATCGTCGAGTCGGTGCAGGGCGACGCGTGCACGGTGGCGGTCGGCCCCTTGAAGTTTCATGCGCGCCGCGACGAGATCGAACCGGCGGGCGGCGTCCCGGCGGCCTCCCAGCCGGAAAGACCGCACCCCGTGCCCGCAGTCCAGCCGGATGCGGAAGAGCATTTCGTCCGCGAGCTCAACGTGATCGGCATGACGGCCGACGAGGCCGTCGAGCGGGTCGACAAGTTCATCGACGCCGCCTATTATGCAGGCGTCGATTCGGTGCGCATCATCCACGGCCACGGTCGCGGAGTGCTGCGCCGGGCGATCGCCCGCCTGTTGACGGGCCACCGTCAGGTGCGCAGCTTTCAGCCGGCGCCCGCCAACCAGGGAGGAGGCGGCGCGACCGTAGTCGAATTGCAGGATTGATCGCGCCCCGCCGCCGATCGCCGGCACGGGCCGAGGTTGATTTTCCGTGCTTCGAGGCTAAACTAGCAGCAGGAATCGACGGGTTTTCCGGAGGGTGACCGTGAAACTATCGCCGGCGCTCATGCGCGTATCGCTCGCCCGGCCCGCCCCTGTCCAAGAGGCCGAGCCGGGCACAATCGAGGTCAGGGCGCACGTCACCCTGTCGGTGGAAGCGGCGCCGAAGTAAGTCGCGGCGCGCGTGCCGGCCGTCGCGTGGCATCGATGGACCTGCAAAGAGAACTCGAAGAGGCGCAGCGGATCGTCCGGCTGGCCGGAGAGCTGGCCTTGCGTTATTCCGGCCGGCCGATGGAGTTCGAAGAAAAGCAGGACCGCTCCCCCGTCACCGAAGCCGACCGCGAGTGCGAGCGGCTCATCGGCAGCCGTCTTTCCGAGCTGTTTCCCCTGGACGGTATCTACGGCGAAGAGGGCTCGTTCCGGGAATCCCGCTCGGGCAGGCGCTGGCTGATCGATCCGATCGACGGTACGCGCGATTTCATCCGCGGCACCGCTTTCTGGGCGATCCAACTGGCTCTGGAAGTCCGCGGCCGGGTCGAACTGGGAGTCGTTCACCTGCCCTGCCGCGGGGAACTCATCCATGCGGTCGCCGGGGCCGGCTGTTTCTGGAACGGGGAGCGCGTGCATGCGTCCGCCGTCGCGCGCCTGGACGAGGCCATCCTGCTTGTCAGCGGCTTCCAGGCGGCCTGGGATGTCTGGCCGGCGGACAAGCTGCGCCGCCTGACTCAGGGGTGCTGGACCGTGCGCGGCTACGGCGCATGCTACGACATCGTCATGATCGCCCGCGGCAAGGCCGACATCTGGCTGAGCGGCAACGGAATGCCCTGGGACTATGCGCCGGCGCACGTCATCGCCGCGGAATGCGGCGCGGCCTTCCTGACGCGGGACGGAACCGGACGCATCGACGCCCTCCATGCCGTCATCTGCGCGCCTGGACTCCGTCGCATCGTGGGCGACCTCCTCGAAATGCCCGTCTGAGCGGCGCGCGGCATTCCTCTCACGAGCGCCGCCTGGCGTGCCACTCGCCGCTGCTCCCGTCTCCGAAGTCCACCTTGCCCTGCATGCGGTCGCCTTCAACGCGCCCGCTGTATACGACCGTGAACGACAGGTCGCGGAAACGGAGAACGACGGAGAAGCGGATGGTACCGTCGCGCACCGTGCCCGAGAGCCGGCTCTCGCCCAGGCGGCCCTTGTAGATGCCGCTGAGCTCCTGGCCCTCCTGTTTCAGGAGAAGCTCCGCCTCTCCGGATGACGATCCTGCATCGACGCTCAGGTCCCAGGTCCCGGTCACGTCGACCGCGGTCCCATCGGCAGGCGCGGCCGGGTGCAGCCGGCAAAACCAGAAAAGAGCGAGAACGAGGCTTCCGTGCTTCATGGGTGCCGGCCTTCAGCCCTCGCCGCGATCGAAGCGGAGGTGGTAGACCGTGGCCGGGGGCAGGTTGGGCAGGACGATATCGGACTTGTAGCAGTACCGATCCCGGTAATGCCGCACCACGCGCTCCACGCCGGCCAGACGCGTACGCTCATGCGACCGGCTGCCCACCCACCGTGCCGCCCGGCGCAGCAGGATGTACTCGTAGAAGCTGCACACGCCCCCGGGCCTCAAACAGGCGCGGTAGATTTCCAGGATCTGCCGGACCTGTTCGGGTTCGAAGTTGGTGAAAGGAAGGCAGGAGACGATGTAATCGTAGGAGGGCTGCGCCACGACGCTTTCGACCGGCCTGTCGAAAACGCGGATCGAAAGGCCCGTCCTGCGATACCGCGGATTGTCGACGAGGCGGCGGCGGATGACCGCGGCCAGGGCGCCGTCGATCTCATACACATCCAGCCGATCGCCGGCTCGGAGCCGCCTGGCGATCACCTCCGTAATGCTCCCCGTTCCGCCGCCGACTTCGAGGACGGCGATCGGGCGGTTCGGGCGCGTCGCCAGCTCGCTGGTCATGGAATAGCCCAGGCTCCTGGAGCTGGGCGCTATGGCCCCGGTCCTCCGGAAGTCCCTGGCTACCGATCGCAAGAAAACACGCCCGCCCGGCAGATGCATCGTCTCGACTCGCGCGCCGCTACGCCATTATACGGGTATGAGCGAGGCCCGGCAACGGGCAAGTACCGACGCCCGGGATTCAGACACCGGCACGCACGTAGGTCCGCCGCGCCGCAGCGGACCACGAGCTTATTACCCCAAGTCACCGGTCCCGCGCGGCGCGCGGGACCTTATAGCTATCCTGCAGCGCTTTTTGCTGCAGGATTTATAATCAGCCCCATTCGAGATTTTATGGAGACGCAAAAAAATCGTGAGCACGCATCGTCCCGCTGCTCAGCGCGCGCGACGTACTTCGGGCGTGCCGGAGGTACGCAAGAAAGTAGCTCCGGGCGAGCGCATGCGAGCCCGGAGAAAAGGGACGGCATGCGACAAGCCCCGAAGGACCGGCAGAGGGATATGTGAGAAACCCCGGTCTGCCGGCCCTCCGGGGCTCGCCTGATCGATACGCACCTTTCCGGGGGATCGCCTGCGGCTCACCCCCGGCTACCGGCTCAGGGCCCCTGCCGGGGCCCGATGTGAGCTTATTGCTTAAAGTCACCGGTCCCGCGCGGCGCGCGGGACCCACTACTGATCTACCTGCCTTCAACTTCGGCTCACCCCCGGCTG
>Ga0129301_1000353_pt1 | contig 25112 bp, 18 predicted proteins | sample ConPoolayeHmetaG_FD_94489 | JGI IMG/M metagenome (GOLD analysis project Ga0129301, IMG submission 94489) | Hot spring microbial mat communities from California, USA to study Microbial Dark Matter (Phase II) - Cone Pool mat layer H metaG ...
GGGGGAGGCGCTGCCATTTCGTTCGGCAAAGTACCGAGCGGATCCCGAAGGGATTGGCTATCGCCAGGTCGCTTCGGATTGTTTCTCAGGCCGACCTCGCGGCCGAGAACGAAGCGTTCAGTGATCTCGCCGGCGGCCTCCTCCATTAGGTAAGGCCTGGGGAACCCGAAGGGTTTAACTTTAAACCCTTCGGGTTTTCTTTGGCCCTTTTTAAACTAGCGCTCTAGTCGGTTGGGCCACTGTTTAATAGCCCCATAGCAGTTGACGATCGGACATTTCTATGTTTTAATTTAAGCAGAACCGAATCTCTTAAGAAAGGAGAAATTGCCGTGGGGGCCGGGTGGATCTTCCCTTTAAGGGCGGCAGCGACTCTCACCCTAACCAAGCTGTTTCCCCGCCGCTATCAGCGTTTTCTCTGGTGCTCGCTGGAGCATCGGGTCGGACCGGTTTTTCTTTGCCACCACGCCAGCGTTCCTTGCGAGGTTGCTTTTTGGGTGGCTCGGCACGCTGAGAAGTTGTGGGAGGCACTGCAGGTAGAATTTCCTAAGGAAACGCAAGATGGCTTTGTTCTGGATGTTATTTGCGATCGCCATCGCGGTCCCGGCTTCAAGCCCAACGGGGACTCTCGGGCAATTATTAATTTGTCCCGTTTTTTCCTGGACACCGCGCATCCAAGCTTTGAGTCCCAAGAGCGTTCTTTGCGGGGGACGCTTGCGGAGGAGTTGCACCACGTCGTTCGCGGGCGGCGCTTTGGCGAAGAGCCGTATGTCTTTCGGGGGGATGGGGACAGCGACCACCCCTGGCTGGAGGAACTCCTTCACTACGCCCTCAACGAATTTGAAACCGAAGCTTTGCGGTTTTGCGTTCGGGCGACTGGCGATCGGGCGGAACTGTTGGCGGAGGTGGAGAAATACTTGGAGAGACGGGGAAGAGAATCTCCTTGAGTTTCGAGGATTGGCCATCAGCGACCCGTTGGTGGCCGAAACCCCGGGACTTGAGCAGGACCGGTTCTTGGAAGATCCCTAAGAGAGGCTTCGGCTTTTCTTAGGGCCAGGGAACTTTTCGGGATGTGCTGTCCTTCGCACTAGCACTCAGGTTGCAATTCGCTATTGCGAATGATCTTAGCATAGGAACAGCAATCGCGGAAAGCTCCTTGGTAGGTGCTTGACGCCTATCTCATCCCGTTGTAAACTATAAGATATATCGCGCATCCGGCGCGTTTAAAACCCCTGAAAGGGAAAGGAGAGATTAGAATGGCCGAGAACATTAAGTTCGAGGTCGGGCAGCGGCTCCGCGAGATCGACGGGTACCAACAGGTGCTCGTGATCGAGCTCCGTTGTCCCTTGTGCGCAGCGGGAGGCAAGACGGATCCCGTCGCCATTCCGGCCACGCGCGCTTGGCGGCCGAACTTCTCCCAACTGGAGGAGAAGGCCAAGCAAGTACCGGCCCTTTCGGCCCTGTTCGAGGAGACCGAGAAGGGCAAGCGGGCTCGGCTGACTTGCGGACCCCACGGTCAGCAACTCCGCAAGGCCGGCATCTGGACCGACATGTTCCACCTGGTCCTGGAGCGGGCTCGCGAGCGCCGGCAGCAGTCCGAGCTTTCTACCATCGCCACCCTGCTGGGGGGCGAGCAGGTGGAAGCTGTTCAGGCTGTTGGCCGGAAGGTTGACCGGCGCCGGGGTCGGGCCGTTGCCAAAACGGCCGACAGCGAGGCTAGGGAGAGTGAAGGCCGCCGGCCGAAGCCTTCCCGCAAGCCGCGCCGAAGCCGCCGAGATCAGGAAGAAGGCGCAGACTGATCTCGGCTGCCACCAGCCCCCCATCTGAATGAACCGCAAGGTTTTCGGTGAGGGGCTTTTCTTTTTTGACTTTCTTTTCAATCTCTGCTAATGTAACTAACAGCGAATGGCAAAAGCTTTCCACATAGTTCAGGTTCCGCCCCAAGCGGGGGAACTTTCTGGGTAGCGTTTCTTTAACTCAAAGCTTTTGCCAGCTTCGCGCTGGCTTTTTTAATGATTAGCCAGGGCCGGTAGCTCAGCGGAAGAGCGCCTCATTTGCAATGAGGAGGTCGAGGGTTCGATCCCCTCTCGGTCCACCATTCGACGCGCTGCGCTTGCTCTTGGCAAGCCAGCAAGGAGAATGTTCTGAGCATGGTCGAAGGACAAAGCACTTTGACATCGTAATAGGGTAATTAAGTTGCTATCAGGAGAAGCGAAACTGATAGCGGAAACAGAAGGTCTTTATTTAAGGTAGATGATGGATGCCTTGGGGCAAGGAGCTGATGAAGGACGTGCCAGACTGCGATAAGCCTCGGTGAGCTGTCAAGAAGCGTTATTAACCGGGGATTTCCGAATGGGGTAACCCAGTCCGTAGGGACTACCGCTTGGCCAAGTTCCCGCCTTTCGGCGGGATATTAACCGAGTTGGAAGGAACTCAGTGAAGTGAAACATCTCAGTAACTGAAGGAAGAGAAAACGCACCCCGCAAGGGGTGATTCCTCGAGGCCGACCTCAATTGAGGTTCGCCTTGCGGAATCTAGTGATTCCCTAAGTAGCGGCGAGCGAAAGGGGAGCAGCCCAAACCCCGCCTTCGGGCGGGGGGTTATAGGACCTGCTTTTAGAAGATCAAAGGTAGGAGAATGTCCTGGAAAGGGCAGCCGCAGAGGGTGAAAGCCCCGTAACTGAAACTGGCGATCTTCTTGCAGGATTCCTGAGTACTACGGGATAGGTGAAAGCCCGTAGGAATTCGGCCGGACCACCGGCCAAGGCTAAATACTCTTTGCCACCGATAGTGAACAAGTACCGTGAGGGAAAGGTGAAAAGCACCCCGGTTAGGGGAGTGAAATAGAAACTGAAATCATCTACTAACAAGCAGACGGAGGGATGTACCATACGGTACGTCCTGACGTCGTGCCTATTGAAGAATGAGCCGAGGAGTTGCCGGACGCAGCGAGACTAACCGAGTTGGAATCGGGAAGTCGGAGCGAAAGCGAGTCCTAATTGGGCGATTAGTTGCGTTCGGCAGACCCGAAGCCTGGTGAGCTAACCATGGGCAGGATGAACCCCGTCGAAAGGCGGGGGGAGGTCCGAACCGGTGTGCGTTGCAATGCGCTCGGATGACCTGTGGTTAGGGGTAATATGCCAATCGAACCAGGTGATAGCTGGCTCTCCCCGAAATGTATTTAGGTACAGCCTCAGCGAGTAACGGTGGGGGTAGAGATACTGGAAGGAATGCCGAGCCCGTGAGGGCATCGCTTCCTACCAAACTCCGAATACCATCGCGAAATCGTTGGGAGTGAGAACACGGGAGCAAGTTCCGTCGTTCCAAAGGGAAACAGCCCAGACCATCAGTTAAGGTCCCTAAGTTGGATTTAAGTGGGAAAGGTAGTGGAATTCCTTAGACAGCCAGAAGGTAGGCTCAGAAGCAGCCATCCTTAAAAGAGTGCGTAACAGCTCACTGGTTGAGGAATTCCGCGCCGAAAATGTAACGGGGCTCAAAATCCACACCGAAGCTATGGATTTGCCGCAAGGCGAGTGGTAGGGGAGCGTCCCGTCGACAGCGAAGGTTCAGCGTAAGCTGAGCTGGAGTTTACGGGAGTGAGAATCTCGGCATGAGTAACGATTGGCGGTGAGAATCCGCCGCACCGAAAGTTCAAGGTTTCCTCCGCTCTGGTCGTCATCGGAGGGTTAGTCGGTCCTAAGCTGAGGTCGAAAGGCGTAGGTGATGGACAGCCGGTTAATATTCCGGCACTTTCGCCCGGTTCGAGGGGGTAACGTTTTCCAAAGTTGCGAGCGTTCAGATGGTTGGACGTCTTCCGCACCAAGGGGTCTGGTTGGCAAATCCGCCAGGCGCAAACCAAGGTGCGGCGGGGAGTCCCGTAAGGGGCAACTCGCGAGGCTGGGGAACCTAGAAAAACCTCTAAGTTACGCCGGGTGAAATCCGTACTGCAAACCGACTCAGGTGAACTGGATTAGTAATCCCAGGTGCGCGGGAAAACGTTCTTTGAGGAATTCGGCAATTTAGCCCCGTAAGTTCGCGATAAGGGGTGCCCTCCTACCTTTTTGCCACTTAGTTCAGCGGCGGCGCAAGGGCGAATAGCCCTGCCCTATTCGGGCACAGCGCCGCGGTAAGTTCCTAAATAAAATTTAGGACTTAGACGAAAGTTGTTCTAGGAAGCAAAAAGGTGGGAGGGTCGCAGTGACAAGGCTCGAGCGACTGTTTAACAAAAACACAGGTCTCCGCTTAACCCGTAAGGGGATGTATGGGGGCTGACGCTTGCCCAGTGTCCGTCGGTTAAGGAGCGGTCTAAGATTATCTCAAGGACCAACCCAAAGCCCGGATAAACGGCAGCAGTAACTATAACTGTTTTAAAGTAGCGAAGTTCCTTGTCGGGTAAGTTCCGACCCGCATGAAAAGCGTCACGACTTGAGCACTCTCTTAAAGAACGACCCGGTGAAATTGAAATGGCCGTGAAGATGCGGCCTACCCACAGCAGGACAAAAAGACCCCGTGAAGCTTTACTGCAGTTTGACATTGGTTTGAAGATCGAACTTGTGTAGTGTAGGAGGGAGCCGCAAGGCGCCGATGAAACACCTCCCGGTTTGCTCTTTAAATCTTACCTTGGCTGTTACCCAGTCTGGGAACAGTGTCTGACGGGCAGTTTAACTGGGGCGGTTGCCTCGCAAAAGATAACCGAGGCGTCCCAAGGTCGGCTTAGTCCCGATGGACACGGGACTGTAAGTGTAAAGACATATGCCGGCTTGACTGCGAGACCCACAAGTCGAGCAGGTACGAAAGTAGGGCTTAGTGACCTGTTCACTTCGAGTGGCGGAGTGAACAACAACGGATAAAAGCTACTCCGGGGATAACAGGCTGATCTCCTCCAAGAGTCCACATCGACGAGGAGGTTTGGCACCTCGATGTCGGCTCGTCCTATCCTGGGGCTGGATAAGGTCCCAAGGGTTTGGCTGTTCGCCAATTAAAAGGGCACGTGAGCTGGGTTCAGAACGTCGTGAGACAGTTCGGACTCTATCCGCTGTGGGCGATTAACTTCTGAGAGGATCTCTCTCTAGTACGAGAGGACCGAGAGGGGCAAACCGCTGGTGTGCCAGTTGTCCTACCAAGGGCATCGCTGGGTAGCTATGTTTGTACGGGATAAGCGCTGAAAGCATCTAAGCACGAAGCCCACCTCAAGATGAGAAGGTCGACGTGAAGTCGACCCCCGACACCGCAAGGTCGTTGGGGTAGACCCCTGGCAGACTACCAGGTTGATAGACGGCAGGTGTAAGGCCCGTAAGGGTTTGAGCCGAGCCGCACTAATAGGTCGCTTAAGATCTTTCTGTTTTCGCTATCAGTTCCGCTTTGAAAACAAAAACGTCCCGGTGATTAGAGCGGAGGTGAACTACCCGATCCCATTCCGAACTCGGTCGGACGCTCTGCGCAGGGCATGGTTGAAGGTTCTTTAAAAATGTTCCGGTGACTTGTGCGGTGATGTCCTACCCCTTTCCATTCCGAACAGGGTCGTAAAAGTCATCAGCGTTGATGGTACTACCGTCTCCAAGGCGGTGGGAGAGTAGATCGTCGCCGGAGCATTTTTGCCTTCAACCCCCGCAGAGCTACTCTCGCCTAAAGCGAGATAAAAGCCTTAGCGCTGTGGTATTTTCTTGTAAAGCAAGAAAACTAGCTCGCCAGAGGTGAGCGTCCTACCATCTCCAAGGCGGTGGGAGAGGACGCGATTTCTTCAAAATCGCTACTCCCGCACCGAACTCGTTCTGGTGCGGGATAGGTCATTGCCGGGACGTTTTTCGTTTTCGCTCAAAACGCCCGAGCACTGCCATCTTTGTTGAACCGATAAGTTCTTATCGGTGTTAAAAATAGGTCATTGCCGGGACGTTTTTTACCTTCAACCGTGCCAAAGCCAACCCTGTATTCCGTTACCGGTATTATTTGGTGTTACTCCCGAAGGATTACTAAGTTCGAATTGGGTATTTTCCCGATCAGATGCCGTGAAAATATTGGGGGCGGCGCTTGATGCTTTCGCGAATTTCGGCGCGGGCTTGCTCAATTGTTTTGTCTAGTTCAACTTTAGCCTTCTCAATCGCGGGATCAATAGTTTCGCTGACTTTTTCTTCTAACTCCTGCTTCGTCTCTCGGATAATTGGTCGCAGGACTTCCGTCGCTTCTTGCACCTTTTCCTGGACGATTGGTTTAATTTCCTCCACTACTGGTTCGGCATTCCGTCGGATCTCCTCGATCTTGGGCTCGACCAACTCTCGGATTTCTTGGGCCTTCTCTCCTGCTTCCAGACTCAGCTCCTTAAATTTTTCTGACCAAAGTTCAACTATCTTTTTAAGGGCGGCTCGGTTCTCTTTCCCGCTCTTGGGAGCGTAAAGCATTCCGAAGATCCCGCCTAAAATAAAACCGAGCGCGAATTGATTGAAGTTTCCGTTATTTTGATTCATTTTCACTCTCGCTCCTATGCTTTAGAACCGTGTCTTGAATTTGGTGAAAGGCTTTGACTCCCTCCACAATTGCCGAAAAGAAACCGGAGGCGTTGGAAACGGGATTAGCGATGGCCGAGGAGATAGTCGAGAAGCTGTCGAGGATTTGATTCATTTTGATGACCGCTTGGCGAACCTCTTTTAAAACTAAGACAATGTAGACCCCCACAAAGAGGATATTTACTGTTAGCAGTGCAATGATTACTAACAAAAGCGTTTCAGTCATGGAAAGTCACGCGGGGCAGACGTGGTTTCAATTTCAGAATATCAAAATGGCCTCCAGGTTTAAAGGACTTCTTCGGGGTTTCGGCGCAGGACCTCTCGGGGTTTACTTCCTTCGGCAGGGCCGACAATTCCCCTCGCTTCCAACTCGTCCAAAATTCGAGCGGCTCGAGCGTAGCCAATGGAGAGACGGCGCTGTAGGAGGGAGGCGGAGGCGCGCTCGTACTGGGTAACCACCTCTACGGCCTCCTTAAAGAGAGGGTCGGTCGGTTCGTTTAGGTTCTCGATTTGTCTTTCGATCTCTCCCAGTTCCCCTTCCGCAACGTAATCCGGGGTCCAGCCGGAGTTTTTCATGAAGTCCAAAATTCGCCCCATCTCTTCATTGGAGACAAACGGGCTTTGGATTCGGATCGGCTTGGAGCGGTCCGGTGGTAGGTAGAGCATGTCTCCCTTGCCCAGGAGCTTTTCGGCCCCGGGCATATCCAGAACCACCCGAGAATCAATCTGGGAGGTAACGTTAAAAGCAATTCGGCAAGGGATGTTCGCCTTGATTAGTCCCGTTAAGACGTCCGTTGACGGTCGTTGGGTGGCCAAAACCAAGTGGAGGCCAGTAGCTCGGGCCATTTGGGCCAGGCGGGTGATTGCTTTTTCCACTTCGGTTGGTGCTATCACCATGATATCTGCCAGCTCGTCCACTACGATCAGGATGTAAGGGATTTTCTCCTCGGCCTTGGCGTTGTAGTCGCTGATGTCGCGAGCTCCCAATTCCTGGAACATTCGGTAGCGCTTATTCATCTCGCCGATGGCCCACTTAAAGGCGGGGAGAGTTTTTTCTGGATCTACAATCACCGGCATTAGCAGGTGGGGAATCCCATTGTAGTTGGAGAATTCTACTCTCTTTGGATCAACTAGGATGAACCGGACCTCTTCTGGGGAGGCGCGGAACAAAATTGTTGCGAGAATCGTGCGGAGCATGATTGATTTTCCCGATCCAGTCGCTCCGGCGATTAGGACGTGCGGCATGCGGTCAAGATCATCTACCACCGGAGCTCCCGAAACATCTCGACCGAGAGCGATGGCCAGTTTACTGGAGTTTTCGCCCATTTGCTCGGTAGTGAGGATCTCCTTGAGGGTTACTAGTTGCGGCTTAAGATTGGGGACCTCGACGCCGACTTGTGATTTTCCGGGAATGGGGGCTTCAATTCTAACTGTTCCAGTTTTGGAAGCGAGGGCTAGCGCCAAGTCGGAAGAGAGGTTGGTGATCGCGGAGAGCTTGGTGCCGCGTTCGGCTTCGAGGGCGTATTGGGTAACCGTAGGACCCAGATTGATGTCGGCCACCCGAGCTTTTACTCCGAAAGACTCGAGTGTCTGTTCAATTAGCTGGGCGTTTTTTTCAATATCACCCCGCTCGGCGGCGGTTTCAGGAGGGTCGTTGAGAATGTCGAGAGTCGGGTACTCCCAAATAAGCTTCCGCTTAGGGCTTTCGGTTTTGGTGGTGGGAGCAGTGTAGGGGACGGCGATTTCGATTTCTTCACCTTCCAAGGCTTTCGCCCCGGCAAGGGATTCCTCTCCTTTCTCGGCTTCGTTGATTTTAGGAATGGATGGGGAGCTTCTGAGGGAGGATGGTCTCCAAAGGTTGGCCTGAACAAAGTCCTTTATTCTCTTAGCGGCCCCGGCAAGGTAAAAAAGGGCCTCATCCAGGGAAATATTTAGGGTTACAAGTGTGCCAACGATGATCGTTGCCGAGAGGATAAGGAAGGCTCCGATGGAAGAGAAGATTTTGCGAAGTCCTAGTTGAAAGTAATACCCCACTAAACCCCCGCCTTGTCCAAGAGTGGCCGCTTCGTAATAAGCGCGGTCGGAAGGGATAAAGAAGTGCAGAAGTCCAAGTAGCGCTAGGGTGAAGATAACCAGTCCGTAAAAAGTGCGCAGTTCCACTAGAGGAATTTTTATCCTTAGACGAAGGAGGACCAAACCGAGGATTATCGTAATGAACGGGATAAGAAAGGATCCCCACCCGAACAATTTATTGAGAGCATCTTGGAGAAATGAACCGAACCCAGCCACTTGGCCGAAGAAGGAAAGGATTGCTAAGATCGAGAAGACCACGAGGGCAATTCCAACTGTGGACTGGAAGCTCTCGCTCTTGAGATTAATTTTTAACGCTCGTCTTCGGTACCGCCGCATTTTTCAAGATGATTATAACGGTTTCTGGTCGGCTAAACTATTTACTTCTACCCAGCCCACAAGTCCTATAGCACTTGACAACCGGATAAAATGTTCTATAATCAAAGTGTTGAAAACTAATCGGCTTTAATTTCGAGCGCAAGCTCGAAACCTAGGTCGCCGAAGGCGGCCGTCCCTACCTAAAGCTGATCAAGATAACCGAGCTTTAGGGCTCGTTTTTTTGTTTCCAGTCTTCGATGGAAACGGCCCTTCCATAGCTTTATGCGAAGGGGGGTTTCGGTTTCTTGAGATTCGTTCCCGAGAGGGCGAGGGACACCTGGCTTCCCAAGAAAGGGGAGGACTGGACCATCCTACCATTCTCGGGGGCGGTTCCCAGGAGGCCCGGCCGCGGAACTTTGGCAATCTCTGGATTATTTCCCGTCACGGGAATTACTCCCGTGGGAGGGTGTCTTCTGGAGCTGGATTCAGCGTCCAGAGAACATCTTCTCACTCCGCCCATTAGGGTCCCCGAAAGGGTGAGTCTGACGGGCCAAGAGGAAAGGAGAATGATCGTTCTAAAAATTGCTTTCGGCCTAGCCCTGACGGGCCTCGCCGCCGCGGTGATAGCGGTGCGGGTTACCGCGGACGTAATCTCGGTTACTTCGGCCGAGATCGCGAGGAACCTAGTGGATCGGCTCGCTCGGCTCGATGTAAATGTAGGCCGTCCCTAGCGTCCTCCCCAGTTACGCTTCTGGGTCACTAAAAAGCGCTTTCTCCCAAGTCCATCGGCAACGGTGAGCTTAGGAGAGGGGTAGAAAGGTGTCGACGGGCTGCGGGGCGACCCCGGGGGAAAACCAACCTAGCAAACTCCCCCAAAAGGTTGCGAGCTAATGACTCAACGCGCAGTTCGGACGCGGGTTCGATTCCCGCCTACTCCATCTAGCGATCCGGTCGCGTGAGACTCTGCGGAGTCGGGGGTAATACCCACGCGGCACAATTAGGATAGGGAACCAGATGCCGAACGCTTGCGTGGGCTGGTTTCCCGAGTTGGGTTCGAATCCCAACCGGATTGCTTTTCTTACTTAGCAGGAGGCAGCGGTCTGCCTTGGTCGGTAGGGACCAGGGCAGGCTGGTGCCTCCTTCTGATTGGTAAAACGTCTGCGCGGTGTCTTATACTCTTCCTAGTGTTTTCAGGGCCTTCTTTGCTTTACCTAGCGAATGGCCCACTGATATAATCCGATGACTCACTCGGAAATTCGTCGAAAATTTCTTGACTATTTTGTTTCCCACGGCCATGCCGTAGTTCCGTCTTCTTCGCTGGTTCCGCCGCCAATCGACGACTCCGTTTTGCTGACTACGGCCGGAATGCAGCAATTCAAGCCTTACATGTTAGGGGAGGCCGATGCCCAAGTGGATTTGGGGAATTTGCGGCTCACTTCGATCCAGAAGTGCTTTCGGACCTCTGATGTTGATGCGGTCGGCGATGAATATCACCATACTTTTTTTGAAATGCTGGGGAACTTTTCCATCGGGGATTATTTCAAGGAAACTGCAATTCCGTTGGCTTGGAATTTCCTAACTAAAGAGTTGGGCTTAGATTATCGGCGGATGTTTGTTTCGGTTTTTGCCGGCGAGCCGGGTATTCCTCGGGACGAGGAGGCGATCTCGATTTGGCAGAGGGAAGTTCCCGGAATTGAAATTCGGGAACAGGGACGGGAAGATAACTTTTGGGGTCCGCCGGGGAAAACAGGTCCTTGCGGTCCCTGCTCCGAGATTTATTATATTCTCCCCTCCGGCTTAGAGGTGGAGCTGTGGAATCTGGTTTTTATGGAGTACCTCAAGAATGAGGAGGGGGAGTACATCAAACTGAAGCAGAAGAATATCGATACCGGGATGGGATTGGAGCGGTTGGCACTGATCCTGCAGAAGAAAAACAGTGTCTTTGAAACTGACCTTTTCGCTCCAATTATGGAAACGATCGGGGCGTTGGTAGTTAGAGGGCTAGGTGAATCGGGTATTGGGAAGAAACAAGTAACTCCGCAGTCTGGTGGTTTGGCAAACCAGTCCCCCGCGCAGGAGCGCTTGCGCTCACTGCGGATTATTGCAGATCATGTTCGAGGAGCAGTTTTTCTGGTGGGGGATGGCGTGACCCCGTTGAATGTCGGCCGGGGTTACGTCCTCCGCCGCATTCTGCGGCGGGCGATTCTCCACGGTCGGCTTTTGGGGATCGAGGGTTACTTTCTGCGAGAGCCCGCTCGGAAGGTGATCGAGATATACGGCGAGATCTATCCAGAACTGAATGAGCGGGAGAAAGGGATTCAAACGGTGATCGGAGAGGAGGAGCAAAAGTTCTCCCGCTCTCTTTCCCAAGGTCTGAAGGTGATGGAAAAGATGTCCCGCGACTCCGCTCGGGATAAGGCAGTGGACGCTTTCGTCCTCTATGATACCTATGGCTTTCCGCTGGAGCTTACCCGGGAGCTGGCAAAATCCCAAGGCCTAAAAATCGACGAAGCTGATTTCGAAAAGAAGCTCGAGGTGCAGCGCGAGCGAGCGCGGTCCGCCGCCCAAAAGCGGGAAGGGGAGGAAGAGAAAATTGCCCCTCAGCACACAGCGGCCCACCTCCTCAATGCCGCTCTTAAGGTTGTCCTCGGTCCCCAAGTTCGCCAGGCCGGGCAGCATATCGAGGTGGACAGATTTCGGCACGACTTTACCTTTGGCCGCAAACTTACCCCCGAGGAATTAAAGAAGGTAGCCGAACTGGTGAACGCTAAAATACGGGAGAACCTTCCCGTGAAAAGAGCCGTCGTTAAGAGTGTTGAGGAGGCGAAAGCGCTGGGGGCCGAAGCGGTTTTCGAAGAGAAGTACCGCCAACTGGGGGAGATTGGCCTCTACTACGTTGGAACCGACCTCCGCAGTTCTTTCTCTAAGGAGCTTTGCGGTGGTCCGCACGTTCCCCGCACTCAGAAGCTGGGACGTTTTGAGATAATCAAAGAGGAGGCTGCCGGTTCGGGGGTCCGGCGAATTTATGGGAGGGCCGTTCCTTAAGATGCTTAAGCTTAAACTACCTTCGTTTGGCCGAAAAGAAGAGTTTCCGAGCCAATTTTTCGCCCTTGACCCCGGTGGGAAGGTTATCAAAATCTTGGTGCTCAACGCTTCCGGCGGGGTGGTAAACGCCGTAGGTTCCCGCAGAATCGCTCGGGCGGGATCGGAGGAGGAGGACCGGGTTAATCTCAAACAGGCGGTGGCTGAGTTGCGGACTGATTTTCCGGACGCTTCCCCCTCGGTGGTGGTGGGGATCTCGGGGCCGTACTCTTTGGCTTTCACGACCGCGGTTCGTAGCAGTATGAGTAAGGACGTGGCAGAGTTGGTTTCCCACGCTCGGAAAGTTGCCCGGCTTTCCGCAGAAGAGGAGTTGCGGCAAGGTTTGGGGGAACCAAAACTTCAGGTTTCGGAAATGGAGGCGGAGATCCTAGAGATTAAGGAAGTGGATAAATTGGAGGTTTTCTTATTTACCTCGTTTGCCGCGGAGCCTTACCTGGCTGAACAGGCCCAACTAATCAAGTCGGCGGGGCTTTCTCTTTGGGGATTTAGCTCTCTTCCTTTTAACCTCGCGAGCGAGTTGGCAAAATCTAGTTCCAGCGGGGAGGGGGAGGAGCTGAACGCTTTGATTTTTGATATTGGGGGGACCAAAACCGAAGTGAGTTTAATCTTTGGCGGCCAGTTGATGGACACTAAGAGTTTTTGGTGGAATTTCAAAGAAAACGGGAATCCGTCCGCCTTTCTTGATCTATGGTTGGAGGCCGTTTCTGCCACGCTTTCGGCGTTTGAGGTGGAGGCGTTCCCCGTTAAGATTTATCTCGCGGGCGGGGCCGCGACTTTCCCGGGGTTGTTGGAGGTAGCGGCTTCCTACCCCTGGTCTCGGGATCACCACTTCGAGATCGCTCCCGAAGTTATCCCATTGGAGGAGGATCGCCTTCCACTTTCCCTCGGCCAGGTTGCTTTGCGCGTGAATAAGGAGGAAGGGTAGTGTCTCTCTTTGAACTGTTGGAAAAGATCAGGGCGACGGAAAATGGGGAAGTGTCCCTCGAGATACCAGAGGAACGGTTTAATCTTCTGATGTTACGGATTTTGCAGGCGAAGGCCAAAGCCGAGAACAAATCCATTAATTTCCAGGCTACCGGTCCGCGCGGGAAGCGCCTGTTAGCGGCCTTGACCGGGTTCCTCCAGGAGGGGGAATCGCGCCAGTCGGAGGTCGCGGAAGGGGGGCCCGTTAGGGTGGCAAAGTCGCCGGCCTCGATTAGGAAGTGGCGGAGGGTTGCAGTTATCGTTTCTGCTGTTTTAGGAGTGTTTCTGCTGCTGGGGGGAGTGGCTTACGGGACCCTTTACTATCTCCCAAAGGCGGAAGTAGTCCTCACCCTTAATCCGATTCCTTTGGTAAAAGAGATCGCGGTGGGAGCCGATACTGCCGTAACGAGTGTGAGTGCGGAAGCCGGGCTCGTTCCCGGCGTTCTGCGGACAGTGGAAGAGAGCGGTACCAAATCAGCCCCGGCTACTGGTACCGCTACCGTGGGAGAGAAGGCGCGGGGGACGATCACTTTTAACAGCACGATCGCGAACAGTTGTGTTCAAGGGACTAAAGTGAAAGAGGACTCCAGCGGGCTGGTTTTTGTTACCGATAGCGGTTTTACCATCGGCGCCATTGAGACCAAAGACATTTCCGTAACGGCCGAGAGGATTGGGAGCAACTATAACCTGACTTCCGGAAAACACTTTAGTGTAACCAGCGGCTGCAGTAACAATACTGCCATGGAAGGCAACAACCCCGCCGACTTCACGGGTGGTTCTTCCCAACAGGTTACGGTGGTGGCCGCGGCCGATCAGGATAAGCTCTTAACCGACCTCCAAAAGGAGTTGGTTGAGCGGGCTAAGGAGACGATTAAAGGCCAGAGCGGGATAGATGAGGTAGTGGTGGACGACGCAATTAAAACAGAGGTGGTTGAGAAGAATTACTCCCACTCCGTTGGCGAGCAGGCGGAGAACGTTTCCCTTGATTTGAAGGTAAGATTGACCACGATTACTTACCGGGGTTCGGATATTCAGTCTTTAGTTTCCCAATCTTTGGCGACTTTAGTTCCTTCCGGGTTTACTCTTTTCCCGGGGGAGACTCGGATCGAGCCCTTGGACCCCAAATTGGGGACGACTAAATTAACTTTTCGGGCCAAGATTTCTGCGCAAGTGGTGCCGGAAATTGACCAGGAAAAGATTAAGACCGACCTGGTCGGGCGCAACACTGAGTCGGCTTTGACTTACCTAGGTTCTTTAGCTGATGTGAATGCTTACGAGTTGAAGCTCTGGCCGAAACTGCCCGGCGGCCTGCAGCGGGTTCCGAGGAGCACCAAAAGAATTACGGTTACGCTCGTAACCGAGGAAACCAGCCGGTAGGGTTTGACCAGTTAGGTGACCAGAAAAACCTCGTCTCCCTCCCGAACCTTCTGCTCCACCTGAATCCCAATTTCGTCTCCCTTCTTGGCGACGGTGATGTCTTTATGGTCAATCTGAATAGATTCGGCGGTTTGGGTGAAATCGGTGGTGGCCCCTTTGAAATGGACCTTCGCCCCCTTTTTAAGCTCGCCGGTGAGCTTAACGATACCGGCGGGGATGTGGCCAAAATAGTGTGTGACTACGCCAATTTTTTCTTCCAAGTATTCTTCACCTCCCTTCTGTTCAAAGATAGCAAATTCGAAATCCTAAATCCTAAACGCAAAACTTTTTGAATCTCCCGTTTTGAAACTTTGAATTTTTTCTGATATTCGATATCTGTACTCCGATTTTTTAGAACGGTAAGTCGGTGGTCTCGATCTCGCCCTTCTTTTGGCGAAGTTCGGCGACGTATTCGTTGGCTTGGTCTTTGGCCGGGCAGAACTCCAAATAGGGACACCAATAACAGCGTTTTCCGGGCCGGGTTTCGAACTTTTCGTCGGTCTTGATACGGATGGCTATTTCTAGGATTTGCCGGCCGATTTCTTCCTCAGCTTTGGGGTCGACCGGATACGATTTGAAGTTTCCGCTTTCGAGGTAGAGGTAGCTCGCCTTGGCAATGGGTTTTCCCAGCGCTTGGCGAGCGAGGATGGCGTAGGCGAATAGTTGAAAGTGATCGTGCTCTTCGCTGCGACTGGTTTTGTAATCGATCAGATGATATCCTTCGGCTTCGCGGTCAATCCGATCAATTTTGCCTTGCAGAATGATTCCGGGCTCCAGTGAGAAGGAGAGCAGATTTTCCTTAACAAATTTTCCCTCTTCCTCGGTTTGAGGAAGGTAAGCAATTTCCGGACGAAGATTTTGTTCTTGGACAAACCGTCGGAGCAGCTCCCGAGCTCGCTGGTAGTGGTGTCGTTCATCCTCAATCTCGGGAAACCCTCCCTTCTTCCCGCGGGGTCCGGCCCAGGTCCTCTCAAGAATGCTGATTAGGGCTTCTTCCGACCTCTCCGAGGGAGGGAGGTGGAAAAAATCGTTCAGTGTTCGATGGACCACGTCGCCAAAGATGAGGTCCTTGCTCCGTCCGTCTTCTATTAGGATTTGTTTCAGCTGGGGCTTGTTGCGGAAGTCGCTAGTGTAAGTATCCAGGTACTCGAAGTAATACTGCTTGGCGCATTCTGCATCGTAGAGGTGGAGAGAGTGGGGCGAGAATTTTTCGGGAGTTTTCATTTCTTTTACTTAATTATTCCCTGTTAGGTTAGTCTACTGCACCCTGAAGTAGCCGGACGGTTTTGGCAACGGCCTCTTTAAGGTGACCGTGGTAATCGAAGGCGGCGGAGTTGCGGTGGCCGCCCCCGTCAAATTTTGCGGCAATCTTATCTACGTCCACACTCCCAGTAGATCGGAGGTTTACCCGGATTTCGCGGGGTTTTTCTTCAGTGAATAGGGCCGCGGCTCGGACTCCTCGGATTGAAAGAACTAGATTGCTCACGGCGAAGGCGCGGACTTCGGCGAGTTCGTTTTGGAGAGGGTCAATTTTCCGCACTCCGGCGTAATCCATTTGGGAGTAGGCGATGGTCCCCTTGATTTTGGTGTTGGCCAGGATTTGGGACCAGATTGGGAGAGCTTTGGGGGACCAAGACCGGAAGGAATTTTCCGCCACGGCGTCTCGATCGGCACCGCGACGAATAAGATCTGCCGCTTTGCTCAGCGAATTTGCGGTAGCGGAGGGATAAATGAAACCCCCGGTATCAGTGTAGATTCCCGTCAGAAGGCAGGTCGCGATCTCCGGGCTGATTGGTAATTTCCACATTCGGAGGAGGTCGTAAAGTACCTCAGTGGTGGCAGCGGCTTGGGGGGCAAGATAATTCAATTGACCAAATTTGTGGTTACTTCCATGGTGGTCAACGTTAATCACAATTGTTTTTGGGGGGATTGCAACTTTTCCCTCCCGGGAGAAGCGGGTGAGGGAAGGGGTGTCGGCAAGGAAGATTAAGTCAAACTTTTCCAGTGGGAGCTTCTGGGGGTCACCAATTTTGATTTTTTTAACGGCCGGAAGAAAGAAGTAAATTTCGGGGATGGGATCGGCGCTCGCAAGGGTAGCCTCCTTCCCAAGCCCTTTCAAGAGATGGTAAATTGCTAGGGCCGAACCAATCATATCTCCGTCTGGTCGAATGTGCAGTGGGACTAAGATTCTCTTAGCCGCTTTAATCGTTCGAAGGATTGTTTTCGGGGAATCCATTGCGTCTATCGTAACATACTTCCCCTTGACCTATAGCGGGTGAAATGGTAAGATATTAAGCAGGAAGTTTGCACCGGCGGTTAGAATAAATAATCATCCATCGGAAAGGAGGGAGAAGGTGCCTACTCATGAGAGAAATCTTACCGAGAAGGCCATCATCCTCGCGTTGGCCTTCCGGGCAGGATTGGCCAGCCGCGAGGGCGACTCCTTTGCGGTCGAGCCGGCTACGTGGGAGAGTGATCGTTTTCGCGGATTTGATTTTTTTCTGCGCCGAAACCAGCGCTTCCTTCGGGTGGACGCGACGTCCAGTTCAATGTTTAAGGGCCAGAAGATTGCCCGGACCGTAAGGTTCGCTAAAGTGAAGAAGCGTCCTTGGGTCTACATTTTGAGGGGCGATTGGGATACGGTTGCTTTTGACGTGGCCGGAACTGGAACGAACCGCGAAAAGTGTTTTGAAGCCTCCGCTCGCCGCATCCAAGACGGGAAGTCGCTAGCGTTTGCTGAGGCCTGCCCGATTCACGGCAATGATTGCGAGTTCGCCCGCATATTGTTCGAGTTTGGCTCTAAACTAAACCGAACTTTGGCCTCCTCTCGTCGCAAAGATGGTCGTCCGTCGCAAGCGGCCGAGTTCGCCATGGAAGTTCTCAAACCTCCGTTCTAACGATCGGAGGTTTTCTTTTATGGGGAGTTGACAGTTAACGACGAGGAGTTCAAAGTTAAAGGAGATGAAGATTTTAGGAATTGATTGGGGAAAAAAGAGGATTGGCTTAGCGGTATCCGAGGGTAGTTTTGCCGAGCCTTTTGGGACGGTTTCCTCGTTTGAGGAGTTGAAAGAAGTCGTCCGGCAAGAGGGGATTAGCCAAGCAGTTTTGGGGTTGCCGGAAGGAAAGCTTGAGAAAGAAGTGCGAGAATTCGGTTACCGCATCGAAAATGAAATTGGAATACCGGTGGTATTTCGTTCTGAAGTCTTAACCAGTCGGCAGGCTTTGCAGAAATTAATTGAGGCCGGAAGATCCCTCCACTCCAGGCGAAGCTTGGACGCGCGGGCAGCGGCCCTACTCTTACAGGAGTATCTTGATATTCAACCGGACTAACGTTTTTTGCTACGCTGTACCTTGAAGATGGAACTTCTTCCGACTGAAAGTTTGATTCGGCTTCTGCTGGCGGTCGTTCCAGGATTTTTAGTGGGTTTAGAGCGGGAAATCAATCGCCGCCCCGCCGGTTTGCGAACGCATGTTTTGATCTCTTTGGCTTCGGCTATTTTCACAATGCTCTCGGTAAGTCCAAGTTTTGGGGGTGGGGCAGCTGATCCGACTCGGGTGGCTTCCCAGATTCTGACCGGAATGGGTTTCGTGGGAGCGGGGGTAATCATTTCTTCCGGAGGCCAAGTTCGGGGAGTAACCACCGCGGCCTCTCTGTGGATTACCGCGGCGATGGGAATGGCGGTCGGTTTGGGGGAGTATGTTTTAGCGGGTGCCGCCTTACTTTTGACGATGGTTAATCTGCTGGTTTTTCGGCTCTTTGAGAGAGTGATTGACTCTAAAGAGTAAGGGGTTGGTCGATTTTGCATCAGCTTCGGAATTATCCTATTCTGAGGAGAATGTCCAAGTTTAAGTTTGCCTTTTTGGGGCTGGGGCTATTTATCGTTGGGGGAGGGGCTTTTTTTGTCTATCGGCTTAGTCAGCCCGTGGGATCGGAGGGAAAAGTGGAGATCACTATTAATCCAGGTGAGTCGGTTCGGCAGATCGGTGAAAAGCTAGACCAGGCTAACCTCATTGATTCCACCACCTTTGTATTTTATGTGCTCTTAAAAGATCTCACCCGGAAGATTCAGGCCGGCATTTATGAAATTCCGCGAACGCTTACTCCGGTTCAAATTGTGGAACTTCTCCAACACGGAACTTTTGACATCCGCCTGACCTTCCTTGAAGGTTGGCGGCGGGAAGAGTACTTGGAATACGCCTTAAGCAAACTGGCGGTAGATGACGAAGCTTTCACCGCGGAGTTCCTAAAAGAGACCGCGGGTTTGGAGGGGTATTTGTTTCCAGATACTTACGCAGTTCCGATCAATACTACAGCTAAGGAGCTGGTGGGAAGGCTGCACGCTAATTTTGAGGCGCGGTACGCCGCAGACGTGGAAGCGCTTGAGAAGGGGAGCGGCCTCTCTCGATCGCAGATTGTGAATATCGCAGCGATGCTGGAGCGCGAAACTTCAAACGATACTGCCGAAGAGATGCAAACGATTGCCGGAATTATTATTAAGAGATGGAAGTCTCCGTTATGGTCTACCCGCCTTTTGCAGGTGGACGCAACTGTCCAGTATGCCCTCGGGCGCCAATGGAATGCTGAGAAGGGTCGCTGGGAGTGGTGGAAAGATAAGCTAACCGCCGCAGACCTAAGAGTTGATTCTCCCTACAACACCTACCGACACCGCGGGCTGCCGCCGGGGCCGATTGCTAATCCTGGGTTGGCTGCGCTTTTGGCGACCGTGCAGTACAAAAAAGATCCTCCTTATTGGTATTATCTGCACTGCTCGGACGGGCAGGTCCGCTACGCCCGGACTTTGGAGGAACAGGTCCGCAATCAGGCCTGTATAAGATGAGGAAGGTTGGTGGTGATGCTCGCGATAGCTCGCGTCCTTAATACAATTGTTTCGCGTTGCTTGCGGAGCGAATAGCCTTCTCGTCCGGTACCGGCGGGTGGCTATTGACTTCAGGTGATTTACTTGTTAAATTAACCCACGTTAAGTGAATAGGCTTATTTGGAAAGCGCATGGGAGCGTGGGGAGTGTGGCGCTTTGTTTCCTTTTGCTAGATGACTAGGGTTTGGCTCGGTAAAACAGCTGAAATTTTGCCCCTCTCGGATCTGTCAACGGTCCAGAAGGAATCGTTCGCGCGGCTCCTTACGGAGGGGGTGGCCGAGGTTTTGGAAGAGATTAATCCCATTCAGGACTACACTGGGCGCGGCTGGGAATTAACCTTCCGTAAACCTCGGTACGGTAAGCCCCGGATCAGCAAGGAAGAGGCGACTAAGAAAGGATTGACTTATTCCTTTCCCTGGTATCTAACGGCCGAGTTGAAAGAAGTTAAAAGCGGCAGGGCGGTTTCCCAAGAAGTTTACATGGGGGAAATTCCCCAGATGACCGAGAGCGGTACCTTCATTATCGCGGGGGTGGAGCGGGCGATCGTGAACCAGCTTCTGCGGTCGGAGGGCATTTACTTTTCGCGGGAAGTCGATCCCACCACTGGGGCTTTGCTCTCCTCGGCCCGGATCCTTCCTAAGAACGGCGCTTGGTTGGAATTTAATACCGCTCGCCGGAATTACCTGACGGTTAAAATCAGCAACTATCATAAGATGGCAGCAACTACTTTGCTGCGGGCTTTCGGACTTACTCGGGACGACGATATCCGAGCCGCTTTCGCCGGGGTGGATACTGACCCGGGACGGCTGTTTATTGAGGAGACGCTGAAGAAAGATCCTACCCGGTCTTACGAAGAGGCGCTGCTGGAAATCTTTACCAAGATTCGTCCTGGCGAGCCCCCTCTTTTAGATACCGCCAAGATTACTTTCGAGCGAATTTTCTTGGATCCCCGCCGCTACGATCTTGGAAAAGCCGGCCGGTTTAAGCTGAACGAAATTTTGGGGTTGAATCTTCCGATCGAGGAGCGGCGCAATCGGCTGTTAACTAAAGAAGACCTGGTAGCGGCAATCAGTCGTTTAATCGAACTTAATCATGGCATCGGGGAGCCTAGCGACATCGACCATTTGGGCAATCGTCGGGTTCGAACCGTGGGAGAGCTAGTGCAGAGTCAACTGCGGATCGGTTTCATTCAGTTGGAGCGGGTGGTTAAAGAGCGAATGAGTCTTCAGGCGCGGGACCAGCTCCCCAAACCGTTACAGATCATTTCCACGCGACCAGTAGAGGCGCGGTTGCACTCCTTCTTCGCCTCTTCTCAGCTCTCTCAATACCACGAGCAGGTCAACCCCTTGGCAGGATTGGAGCACCTCCGCCGCCTTTCCGTGAAGGGACCCGGAGGTTTGACGGCGGAGCGAGCGAGCTTCTCGGTTCGGGATGCTCATTATACGCACTATGGTCGGGTTTGCCCAATCAAGACTCCGGAAGGAACCTCGATTGGTCTAACAACACACTTGGCTCTTTATGCTCGGGTAAATGAGCTGGGTTTTTTGGAGACTCCTTACCGCAAGATCAAGAAGACGGGGGGTAAGCCGATCGTGACGGACGAAATTGTTTATCTAACTTCTTCCCAGGAGGACCAGTACGTAATTGCGGATGCTTCGGTTCGGTTGGACAAGAGTGGTCGAATTTTAGATGAGCGCATCCCGCTCCGACACCGATCCGAGTTTTTCTTTGGTAGTTCGGGCCAAGCGGATTTGGTGGATGTTACTCCTCGCCAGATCGTTTCCGCCTCTGCCGCTCTGATTCCGTTTCTGGCCCACGACGACGTGAATCGCGCTCTAATGGCGTCCAATATGGTGGGGCAAGCGGTACCCTTAGTTTCCCCCGAGGCCCCGATTGTGGGGACCGGGATTGAGCGAGATCTGGCAGTGAACTCCGGCCTCACGATTGTGGCGGAGGAGGAGGGAAAGGTGGATTACGCCGACGGGGAGCGACTGGAAATTACTTACAAGACAAAGGGGAAGCAGCGTTTCGAGCTTCTGAAATTTGTCAAGAGCAATGACGAAACTTGCTACAACCAGCGGGTTTTGGTGGAGCCGGGTCAGCATTTTCGCAAAGGGGATGTTTTAATCGATGGGCCGGCAACGGATAGGGGGGAGTTGGCCCTCGGCCGCAATTTACTGATCGCTTATATGTACTGGGGCGGGTTCGGTTATGAGGATGCCATTGTGATCTCCGAGCGGCTGCGGCGGGAGGATGTGCTTTCTTCAATTCACGTCTCGGAGCACAGCGTCCAAGTTTTGGAAACGAAGCTTGGGCCGGAGGAGATAACTCGAGATATCCCCAACGTTTCGGAAGACGCTCTGCGCAATTTGGATGACCGCGGGATTGCCGTGATCGGTTCGGAAGTTAAGGGTGGGGATATTTTGGTAGGGAAGATTGCACCGAAGGGGGAGACCGAACTTTCGGCGGAGGAGCGTCTGCTACGGGCCATTTTTGGGGAGAAAGCGCGGGAGGTACGGGATGTTTCTTTGCGCGTTCCCCACGGGGAGTGGGGAACGGTGGTTGGGGTGAAGATCCTGAATCGGTCGGAGGCCGAACTTCCGGAGGGAGTCTTGCAAGAGATCTACGTCCGAGTAGCTCAGATTCGGAAGATTACTGTCGGGGACAAGTTGGCAGGGCGGCACGGGAATAAAGGTGTTATCTCCAAAATCGTTCCGGTGGAAGATATGCCTTACTTGGAAGATGGGACGCCGATCGATATTATCTTGGCGCCGCACTCGGTTATCAACCGGATGAATTTAGGTCAGCTTTTGGAGACCCATTTAGGCCTCGTCGGAATTAAGTTGGGTAAGCGCTATGCGGTTCCGGTTTTTGAGAAGTTTGAAGAGGGGATGCTGGTTACGGAGCTTCAGAAGGCCGGTTTACCAGTCTCGGGAAAGATTAGGCTCTATGATGGTCGAACGGGTAGGCCTTTTGACCAGGAGGTCGCGGTGGGGAGTGCCTACATCCTCAAGCTGGAGCATTTGGCCGAGGATAAAATGCACGCCCGCTCTACCGGTCCTTACGCGCTAATTACTCAGCAACCCCTCGGAGGAAAAGCGCAATTTGGCGGGCAACGCTTTGGGGAGATGGAGGTTTGGGCGGTGGAGGCTTACGGAGCGGCCCACACCCTCCAAGAGATGTTAACGCTCAAGTCGGACGATCTCGTGGGGCGTTCCGCGGCTTATCGAGCGATTATCCAGGGAGAAGAGATTCCTCAACCGACCCTCCCAGAGTCCTTTAAGTTGTTGGTGCGGGAACTGAACGGAGTGGGGTTGAACGTGGAACCGTTAAGCGAGGGTGGGGAGGCGGCGGGGAAAGGTGCCCCAGCGGAGTCCGTTCCCCCGCCGTTGGAGGAAGTCGGCGCCGAGCCGGAGGTTTTCAAGCTGGAGGAAGAGGGGTTGGAGGTGGCCGGAGTGACGGAGGTTTCTCCAGATTCGATTGCCGCGGCCGCGGCTCCGGAGGAAGTTTCCGCGGAGGAGAAGAATAATGCCTAGCACCCTGGAAGGTTTTCGTCAGTTTGATTCCCTGCGGATTGCGATTGCCTCCCCCGAGATGATCAAGGATTGGTCTTACGGGGAAGTAACCAAGCCCGAAACAATCAATTATCGAACTTTCAAGGCCGAGAAGGATGGGCTTTTCGACGAAAGAATTTTTGGCCCTACTAAGGACTACGAGTGTTACTGCGGGAAATATAAGAAGGCCCGGTTCAAGGGAATAATCTGCGACAAGTGCGGGGTGGAAGTTACCAGTAAGCGCGTTCGGCGGGAGCGGATGGGACACATCACGCTGGCTTCCCCCGTAGCTCACATTTGGTTTTTCCGGGGGGTTCCCTCGCTGATCAGTATTCTGTTGGGAATTTCCTCCCGCGATGTAGAAGGGGTAATTTACTTTTCTCGCTACTTGGTGACGGCCTTTGACCGGGACAAGCGGGCTTCTGCCTTGGAGAGTTTTGAACGGGATTACGAACGCTTAATCAAGGAGGAGCAGGATCCGTCGGCTAAAGCTAAACTACTGGATAGCGAACGCGAGGGTCTGGAAATTCTCAAAAGCGTAAAGCTGTTTTCGGTTCTTGCCGAGTGGGAACAAGAGTTGGTCGCGGACTACCTGAAGAGTTTCGCCGAGGTTATGATGGGCGCGGAGGCCATTCGGCGGGCGCTTGCTACGGTTGACCTGAACAAAGTCTCAACTCAATTAAGAAAGATTGTTCACGAGAGTAAGGGAGACCGGGGAATCTGGGCCCGCCGTCGCTTGCGGATCGTGGAGGGGTTGAAGAACTCTGGAATCAACCCAACTTGGCTAGTTTTGACGGTTCTCCCGGTAATTCCGCCGGATCTCCGTCCGATGGTTCAATTAGAGGGAGGAAGGTTTGCAACTTCCGATCTCAACGATCTTTACCGGACCGTTATCAACCGGAATAATCGCCTGCGGCAGCTGCTGGAGTTAGGAGCGCCCGAAATTATTGTGCGCAACGAGAAACGCATGCTTCAGGAGGCGGTGGACGCGTTGATTGACTCTTCTAAAGCCCGGCGGGGGAGAGTTCGCCGAGGACACAAGACCCTCCGCTCCTTCGCGGATCTTCTTTCTGGAAAGCAGGGACGCTTCCGCCAGAACCTTTTGGGAAAGCGCGTCGATTACTCCGGGCGTTCCGTGATTGTGGTGGGGCCAAACCTGAAGCTGAATCAGGTTGGGATCCCGCGGGAGATGGCGCTGGAGCTTTTCAAGCCCCATGTGTTACGGGAGATTCTAATGCGGGGGTACGCTTCCAATCTTCGCAGCGCCAAAGCCTTTTTAGAGCTGCGGTCGGATGAAGTTTGGGACATCTTAGAGGAGCTTGTGGTAGACCACCCCGTTCTTCTCAATCGGGCACCCTCACTTCACCGGCTTTCGGTGTTGGGATTTTATCCAGTTTTGGTGGATGGTTCGGCGATTCAGCTTCACCCCAATGTTTGTGCAGGATTTAACGCGGATTTTGATGGGGACGCAATGGCGGTGCACCTGCCGATTACCAAGAAGGCGATTGAGGAAGTTAAAGAGCTGATGCTTTCCACCCACAACTTGATTCGGCCGGCGACTGGTGAGCCAATTGCTTTTCCGAACAAGGAGCAGATCTTGGGGACTTATTATTTGACCAGTATTCCGGCAAGTGAGGAAATCCGCAAAGACGAGGAATTGCGGATTTTCAGTAGCGAGGAAGAGGTTCTCTTGGCCCACGCCGTCGGCCAGGTCGGTTTGCGGGAGAAGATTAAAGCCGTGATTGGCGGCGAGGTCTTGGTCACGTCGGTGGGGAGGATCATCTTCAATCAAGCTCTGCCGGAGTTTTTGCGGTTTTACAACGATAAGGCCGGAGCAAAAGAAGTTAAAGGTTTTATTGAACAGGCGCTATCTCGGGAGAGCGACGAGGCAGTTTCGGAGCTGATCGACGCCATTAAGGAGTTAGGATTCTTTTATGCGACCGAGTCCGGTATCTCCATTTCAGTTTTCGATGGGGTGGTTCCAGAAGAGAAGGGTAAAGTTTTGAGTGCCGCGGAAAAGAAGGTGGCCAAGATTGACCAAAACTTCCGGCGAGGGTTGATTACAGAAGCCGAGCGGAAAGAGCTTTCGCGGGTGGTTTGGGGCGAAGCTACCAGTACCATGGACGAGCTGGCTTGGAAGGCTCTCGCAGAAGAGAATCCGATTAAAGTCGTTATTAGTTCCGGGGCGGCTCGGGCGACCCGGGACCAGATAAAGCAGATCTCGGGGATGCGGGGGAACGTGGTGGATCCTACGGGGAGGGCAGTAGAATTGCCAATCCGCTCCAATTATCGGGAGGGGTTGACAAGCTTTGAGTA
>Ga0129301_1000355_pt1 | contig 25059 bp, 23 predicted proteins | sample ConPoolayeHmetaG_FD_94489 | JGI IMG/M metagenome (GOLD analysis project Ga0129301, IMG submission 94489) | Hot spring microbial mat communities from California, USA to study Microbial Dark Matter (Phase II) - Cone Pool mat layer H metaG ...
GCGTCTCTCCGGAGTAACCGCTAAAGAAGCGATAACTCAAGTAGCCAAAGAATCCGGACTTCCAAAGAAAGAGCTATATCGTGCCTGGCTGAAGCAAGGTTAAATTTTGGTTATAATAGTTTTAGGAGGCAATGAAAGATGCGCCGAGGTTGTATCTCGTTAGGGAAAGTCCAGTGTGATGGGTGCCACCGTATTATACCGCAGTCCGAGCGATATTTAGCTATCGACGAAGAGGATGGTGTTGAGGTAGAAAAGGGAAAGACAGCCCGCTATTGCGTTGAATGCGCCCTGAAGAAGGGTTACGCTCACTATAAACAAGAAAAAGATGAGAGAATCCTCACCTTTTTCCCCTAGCTATTAGCTTGAGCGCTCCGGTTGTGGTAAAGTATGAGGAAGTGAAATGAGTGAGAGAATTTTTATTGGTGTGGCCTGGCCTTATGCTAATGGTTCGTTGCATTTAGGGCAGATTGCCGGGGCCTATCTGCCGGCGGACATCTTTGCCCGATATCACCGCGCTAAAGGAAACGAGGTATTAATGGTCTCCGGGTCAGACAAGCATGGCACGCCGACGACCATCAAGGCTGAACAGGAGGGCAAGACCCCGGATGAAATAGCGACATTCTACCAGCGGGAATTTCTTGATTGCTGGCAGAAGCTGGGTATTTCCTATGACCTGTACACGACTACCGGTACGAAGAACCACACCGAAGTAGCTCAGGATATGTTCCTGAAGCTCCTTGAGAAGGGCTACCTGTACCGGGACACCATGTCCCAGGCATACTGCCCGAAATGCCAGCGCTTCCTGCCTGACCGCTATATTGAGGGTACCTGCCCATACTGTCAATCACCCAACGCTCGCGGTGACCAGTGTGAGGCATGTGGTAAGCCGCTGGAAACCTCTGGGCTCATTGGTGCGCGTTGCCGTCTCTGTGGCGCCGCCCCGGTTTACCGGGACTCGGAACATTTCTTCTTTAGGTTACCCCTCTTTCGGGACAGACTGCTGGAGTGGGTGAAGCAACAGACCCACTGGCGCCAGAATGTCCTGAACTTCACCACACGATTTCTCGAAGAAGGGCTCATCGACAGGGCTATCACCCGGGACATAGACTGGGGGGTGCCGGTGCCCGTAACGGGGTTCGAGAACAAGCGTATCTACGTCTGGTTTGAAGCCGTCATTGGTTACCTGTCAGCGACCAAGGAATGGGCCAAGCTGCGGGGGTCACCGGAGAAATGGCGCGATTTCTGGCAGGACAAGACGAAGAGCTATTACTTCATCGGCAAAGACAATATCGTCTTCCACACGATCATCTGGCCGGCAATGTTAATGGGCTATGGTAACCTGAACCTCCCTTACGACGTCCCTGCCAACGAGTTCCTGACCATTGAGGGTAAAAAGCTTTCCACCAGCCGCAACTGGGCGGTCTGGTTGCCTGACTATCTGGCACGGTATCACCCTGACCCCCTGCGTTACCTGTTGTCGATAAACATGCCAGAGACAAGTGATACCGATTTTTCCTGGCATGAGTTCGTCCGCCGTAACAATGATGAACTGGTGGCTACTTACGGAAACCTGGCTCACCGGGTACTCACCCTTGTCTTCCGTAACTTCAATGGATGCGTACCCCAGGCGGGGGAATTTGATAGCCTTAGTCAAGCCCTTATCCACAAAGCTAAGGAGACTATTAAAACAATGGACGGGCTCCTTTACCGCTGCCGTTTCAGAGAAGCGATAAGGTCAGCGATGTCTTTGGCTCAGGAGACCAACCGCTACTTAGAGGAGAAGTCTCCCTGGAAAACAATCAAAGCGGATAGCCGGGCTTCAGCCAGTGCCTTATATGTGGCGCTTGCGGTGCTCTCCTGCCTTAGAACCGTGTTGCATCCTTTTTTGCCGTTTAGCTCCCAAAAGCTGCACGAGTTCCTCGGTTTTGAAGGCAGGGTAGAAGATTACGGCTGGAAGTGGCAGGATTTGCCACCGGGACAGAAATTGCGAGAGCCTGAACCCCTGTTTGTCAAACTGGATGAAGGACTAGCTGATGAAGAGACCAGTCGGTTGGGGAAGCCCGCCTCCTAACTGACCTATCCGAATTATTCAGGAGAGGGGACCTTGGAGCTCAGTACAATTTATGCACCGGTTCAGGAAGACCTGTCCAAAGTGGAAGATAGACTGAGAGCGGTGAGCAAGGTTGATTTTCCCCACCTGGCTGAGCTGTTAGAGTATAGCCTGCAGAGCACCGGTAAGAGGATTCGCCCGGCACTTACTCTGCTATCAGCTAAGTTTTACCATTACAACCCAGATTTGCTTCTGCCGATGGCTACTGCTGTTGAGATTATGCATACGGCTACCCTGGTTCACGATGATGCTATTGACAACTCCCCGATTCGCCGGGGCAGGTCAACGATTAACCAATTATGGGGGGAAGATGAAGCAGTACTCCTTGGCGACTACCTGTTCGCTGAGGCAGGAGCACTCACCGCTACTACCGGGAACCTGCGGGTAATCAAGAATTTCGCGGCTACCCTTAAGACCATCTCCTGTGGAGAATTGATTCAGGCTTTTAATGCTTTTAATCTGGAGCAAACTCGCTCCCGGTACTTCCAAAGGGTTGCCCAGAAAACCGCCTCGCTCTTCTCTATGGCTACCGAGTCAGGAGCCGTTTTGAGCCAGGCTCCGGAAGAATCAGTCCAGATTTTGGTAGAGTATGGTCATAACCTTGGTATCGCCTTTCAAATTGTGGATGATATTCTGGATTTTATCGGCACTGAGGAGGAACTGGGCAAGCCAGTAGGCTCCGATTTAGCTCAGGGTACTCTGACCCTGCCGGCAATTCTCCTCCTTGAACGCTACCCTCGAGACAACCCAGTAAAGAGGCTATTTGAGCATAGAGATGAGCGGAGTAACATAAAGCTAGCCATAGAGCTGCTTCGGAACTCACCAATTATTCAAGAGTGCTATCAAGTTGCCTCAGATTACTGCGCCAGGGCTTGCCGCAATCTTAAACTGTTGCCCGATAATGCCAGCCGCCAGTCGTTACTGGACCTAGCAGACTTTATTACCTACCGGAAGAAATAGCTATTCTCCCTCAACCAAGATACTGCCATCCTGATAGGTTTCCCTTTTGTGGGTAGGCATTACCTGCTTGAAGCGGTCAACGACATACTGGCAGGCGGCAAACGCCTCCTTGCGGTGGGCACAGGCTACCGCAACAACCAGATTAATATCACCAACATTGAGTTTGCCTACTCTGTGGTAAATGGCGATATTATTTATCGGCCATTTCTGTCTGACTTCACTGGCTATCTGCCGCAAGCTAGCTTCCGCCGTTCCCTTGGTGTCTTGATATTCTACCGAGAGAACCGGCTTGTCATGGGAAAGTCCGCGAATTAACCCGATATAAGCAAGCACACACCCGCTACTATCGGTTTTAACCTCGCTAACGACAAGCTCGGGAGATAGAGGCTTATCGGTAATCTTAATCACACCAGCACCACCCTCTGACTATTGTTTAGACACGGTTTTCTCTGCCCAAGAGATGTGCCAAAGTGCCTGAGGCTAGTCAGGTACCACCGGGGCTTGCTTTGGTAAAGAACCGGGAATTATCGGAGACTTCTGGGTCTTGCGACCAGGTCTTGGCTTCTCAGTCGCCGGTTCAGCCGGCATCGGAGTAGGTACCACTGGGGTTTCCGGTGGGGCTGAATCTACAGGCTCCCTAAATAGTGCCTCCAAGGCTTCACCCTCCAGGGTCTCCTCAGTCATAAGTCTCTGAGCGATTTGTATTAATTTCGGCTTGTTTTCGAGGAGTATTTTCTTAGCCGTATCATAGGCATTCCTGATAATGCTATCGACCTCTCTGTCAATGGCGTTAGCTGTCTTCTCGCTGTAGTCTTTTTGCTCGGAGATTTCACGACCCAAAAAGATTAGCTCCTGCTTGTCGCCGAAGGTACGCGGCCCCAGTTTATCGCTCATGCCGTAGTCAGTTACCATCTTGCGGGCAAGGTCAGTAGCCTCTTTGATATCGCTCTGAGCACCGGTGGATTTCTCATTAAAAATTAGTTCCTCAGCAGCCCGTCCACCGAGCAACACAGCTAATTGGTCATTGAAATAAGAACGTGTTGGCAGGTATCGGTCTTCCGTCAGTGGCTTGGTGTAACCAAGCGCTAGCCCACGGGCTATTATGGAAATTTTACGTGGTGGGTCAGCATTAGGCAGTTTTTTAGCTACCAGAGCATGTCCCGTTTCATGATAGGCAATAATTTCTTTCTCTTTGGGGCTAATCCGCCGGCTCTTCCTCTCCGGTCCAGCAATCACCTTGTCTATGGACTCCTCTAATTCCGCCATCTCAATAGCTTTCTTGCCTCGTCTGGCCGCTAGAATGGCTGCCTCATTCATCAGGTTGGCCAGGTCAGCACCGCTGAAACCAGCGGTCTGTTTAGCCAGAATCTCTAAATTGACTGACTTATCCAGTATCTTGCCCTTGGAATGGACCTTAAGGATGGCAACCCGGCCATTAACGTCTGGGCGGTCGAGAATCACGCGTCGGTCAAAACGACCGGGGCGAAGTAGAGCCGGGTCAAGTATGTCCGGACGGTTGGTAGCCGCCAGTACAATGACACCGGTATTGGTATCAAAGCCGTCCATTTCAGTCAGAATCTGGTTAAGGGTCTGCTCCCGCTCATCATGGCTACCGCCAAGCCCGGCACCGCGCTGGCGCCCGACAGCGTCAATCTCGTCAACGAAGACGATACAGGGAGTATGGCGCTTAGCCTGGTCGAAGAGGTCACGCACCCTGGAAGCACCAACCCCGACAAACATCTCCACAAATTCACTGCCACTGATGGAGAAGAAAGGTACTCCGGCTTCACCAGCCACCGCCCGAGCCAACAGCGTCTTCCCGGTACCAGGCGGACCCACCAGCAATACCCCCCTGGGGATGCGTGCTCCTAGGCTTTGAAACTTCTCCCGTGATTTGAGAAACTCCACCACTTCACTTAGTTCCTGCTTGGCTTCATCTACGCCGGCCACGTCATCAAAGGTTACCGTAGGTTTATCCGGCGGCGCCAGCCGGGCTCGACTGCGACCAAAGCTGAGTGCTTGGTTGTTAGCCCCGCGGGCGGCGCGAAAGAGAATGAAGAAGAACAAAGCACTAAGTAAAATGAAGGGTAACGAGCCAAGTAACCAGTTTCCCCAATCAATGCCGCCAGGTTTGATTTCATATTCTACGTCAGGATTAAGCCCGAGTTCTCGCAGGTCATTATAATTGAGAGCACCAATATTGGTCTTCAATTCTCTGCCGTCAGTAGCGGTAATGGTTAACCACTGACCCGTTTCGACTATCTTCTCTATCTTATTTTCTTGTGACATAGCGATGAGTTTGCTTACGGATACTTCTTCTGGCTTTTGAGGCGCCGAGAGAAGAATGGTGGCTATCGCTACCATGCCAAGCAGGATAACAATATACACTAAACTACCACGTTTCCAGCTTGATGGCATCTTTCACCTCGATAGACTTGCTTCCCAACCTAACCTAACTGTATTATACCAGAAATAACTACGCAGGGAAAATAAAGAAACGGCTTCAGTCCGCTCTTAATGAGGTATTATAAGTTTCTTGTAGGAGCAGGGCGTCCTCTTCCAGGTTCGGGCTCTCGCAGATTACCAGACCCTTGACCTCGCAATCCCTTAATGCCTTGATGAGTTCAACATACTGAAAATCTGAATCTTTCAGGTTTAAATGTTTTATTTCTCCCTTCGCTCCGTAGCTGATACCGGAGATGTGGATATGCATATCATCTAAAGCCGCTCTGCCCAGTCTCTTTTCAACCTGCCCTAAAATAGAGATGAATTCCTGATAGGAGTTAGAAGCCCCGGTCCAAGCATGCCAGTGAGCGAAATCGATGCAGGGAGCCAGTCCTTCCAATTCAGTGCACAGGCTAACTACTTCCTCTACTGTGCCAAACTGACTTTGTTTACCCATAACTTCAGGTCTAATCGATATCTGGATATTCTCCTGCTTAAGCTGATGCATTACTTCTGCCAGGTGTTTTTTTACCGTGTTATAGGCTTTCTCCGGCGGGTCACCAAGATAGAAAGCGGTGTGGAAAACAACGCTTTTCGCCCCGCATAGAAAGGCAATTCGAGCTGTCTGGAGTAGTCTCTGCTGGCTGGTTCTTATCTTTTCCGGCTCATGGGCGTTAAAGTTTATGTAGTAGGGAGCATGGGCGGATAATTTTACTCCCTCCCTAGCGGCAACATCCGCCACCAGGCGGGCGCCATCCTCACCCATCTTTACCCCCTGGACAAACTCCAGTTCCATACAGCCCAGCCCAAGCTCAGCAATACGCCTGATCCCATCTATACTCGTTCCTGGCGGTTTAGCGCTGTGTGGCGTACCACCAGTCCCAAAAAGAAGCCCCGTTTTTCGTGCCGCCATTCTAAAAACCCACTATATATTTATGCACTATTATACTCTAATATCAAGCCCAATCTTGAAGTCGACAGACTGCCTCACCTTGACAGAGCCCCCGCTTAACGCTATGATAGTTATATTTTAAATAATTATAAAAAATAATTATTTAAAATATAAAGTAGTTGCTTAAAAGGGGAAGTCTGATGAAGGATAGTATCCTGGATAGCGTTGCTGAAGACTTATTCTCCACACTGCCCCTTATTGATAGGAGTATCCGTAGAAAACTGCTGAAGACGGCACTTATCGGAATCAGCGAAGACTTCACCCCACCTCATTTTGAGATTATGAAGTTACTGGATGAAGCCGGCACGCTCCATGTTGCTGAAATTGGGGAAAGATTACGGATAGCGAGACCACAGATGACCCACCTGATAGATAAGCTGGTCGCCTTGGATATTGTTGAAAGACAGACAGATACAGAAGACAGAAGAATGCTCAATATTACGCTCACTAATAAAGGGAAAAGGATTTTCAGAGAGCATGATAGTCATATCAAGAACGCTGTCAGGCAGACGTTGTCCTGCCTCACCGATACAGAACTCGAGGATTTATCGGCCTCGTTGAGAAAGCTAAAAGCCATATTTTCAAAATTGCAATAACAGAGTGTCTTGCTGGACTCAATTCTCTTGACAAACTACATAGCCGTAGAAGGGAGGCAAATAATTAAGTGTTTGATAAAAGACAAGAGATGCTGGCTAAGGAAAAAATCGGCAAATTGCTGTGGAAGCTGTCGCTTCCCGCCGCAGTAGGCGCTTTCGTGATGGCTTTATACAACATTGTGGATACGATATTTATTGGCCAGGTAGTCGGTCCCCTGGGAATCGCTGGTCTGACCATTGTTTTCCCTCTTCAGATAATAGGAATGGGTATAGGGATGATGGTAGGGATGGGCGGGTCATCGCTGGTTTCGAGAGCTCTGGGAGCAGGGGACATTAAGAAAGGAGAGCGGACTCTGGGAAATGCCATATTCTATACAGCTGTCATCGGAGTCGTGGTTACAGTAGTTGGACTATCCAAGCTCAGCTTCTGGCTCCGGCTTGTTGGTGCCTCAGAAACAATCCTCCCCTATGCTAAAGATTATCTGGGTATCATTCTCATCGGCATGACTTTCCGGATATGCGGCATGGGACTAAGCCAGCTAATCAGGGCTGAAGGAAACGCCCGTGTCGCTATGATGTGTATGGTGGCGGGGTTTGCGCTGAATATTGTGCTTGATGCGGTCTTCGTCCTTGTTCTTGGTATGGGAATCAGGGGGGCGGCTATAGCTACTGTAATATCAGAAGCGGTCACTTTCCTGTATGTATTCCACTATTACCTTTTCCAAAACAGCTCGCTCAAAATTCATATCAGGAACCTTAAGCCAGAGCTTAGTGTGACCAGAGAGATTATGGCTATCGGATTTGGTTCATTCGTGATGACGATTGGTGGGAGCTTTGTTCAAATCGTCATGAATAGAACGCTTGTTTTCTACGGTGGGGATATGGGTGTGGCTGCCTATGGCATGGCGCATCGTACCATGATGTTTATCTTCATACCTATTATGAGTGTTGGCCAGGGATTACAGCCAATCCTCGGCTTCAGCTACGGGGCAAGGCGTTCCGATAGAGCACTGGCAGCAATCAAACTAGCGGTTACTGTTGCCACAATATTTGCTGTCATAGCATTTACGGTTATTTTCTTTTTACCGACTTCCCTAATGCGTATTTTTACACAGGACAGCGGACTTATCTCCGTCGGCGCTTATGCCATGAGACGGATTTTCTTCGTGGCGTATTTGCTTGGATTTCAAATGGTCGGGTCTACAGTATTCCAAGCGCTTGGCAAAGCGGTACCGACTTTCCTGACATCGACTTCACGGCAGATGCTGTTCCTGCTTCCCCTGGTGTTTATATTGCCAAGATTCCTGCAACTGGACGGTGTTTGGCTATCATTCCCGATTTCTGATTTGCTTTCATTCATTCTGACCCTGGGACTTTTTATACCCCAGATACGAAAGCTCCGGAGCGGAGATTTGCTGGTCAAAACGGGGACACCCGCACTCAGCCCTGAGTACCTCAGCAGGTTAAAATCGGGAAAAAGGGAGTCAGGGGGGATAGGTCACTAAACAATCCCGCTAGTCCTCGGATGCCTTAATTATGCTATAATGATACTGATCGGACCAGGCATTTGAGTGCGGAGGCTCAACCTCTGGACGCATTAGCGGTAGCCCAAAAAGCGGTAGAAGCCGCCAGTAATAAGCAGGCTAGCGATGTTGTCTTGCTAGATACCCGAGGGGTATGTAGCTTTGCCGATTATTTCGTCATCTGTAGCGGTGAGAGTACCAGGCAGATCAAGACCATCTATGAGGAGGTCGAGCATCTCCTCAAGAAGGAGGGCGTTTTACCTCTTCACCGTGAGGGAACTCTGGATTCCGGATGGGTGGTGATTGATTTTGGCGATGTTATTGTGCACATTTTTGCTCCCTTCGAGCGGGAATACTATCAACTGGATAAGCTCTGGAGCAAGGCGGTTACGATGGTCAGGATTCAATAAGGCTGCCCCCGGGCGGCTCCCGTGTCAATAATGATGGATTTCGTCCTCAGCAAAGAACAGCCTGATTTCTTTTTCGGCGGTCTCTACTGAATCAGACCCGTGGACTACATTCCGCAGAATATCCAGGCCAAAATCTTTCCGGATAGTTCCCGGCTCCGCCCTGGCAGGGTCGGTTGCCCCCATCACTCTTCTAATTTTCTCTACCGCCCCTTCCGCCTCAAAGACAGCCGCAATTATGGGAGTGGAGGTAATATAGCTTACCAGACCTGTAAAGAAGGGTTTGTGGGCATGAATTGCGTAGTGCTGTTCAGCTAGGGCTTTATCCATATGAAACATCTTAAGGGCTACCAGCTTTAGCCCCTGTCCCTCTAAACGGCTGATGATAGTGCCAGCCAGATTCCTCTGCATGGCATCGGGTTTAATCAGAACCAGAGACCGTTCCATATCTAACTCCTTTACTCACCGGTGTTTTGGTCTGGTAATCGCTGGTCCGCGAAAGTAGAGTGGCTGTAAAGTGGTCGGGTTATCATACTCGCCCGCCTTGATTCGCTTTAGCCCCAGTTCAGCCAGAAAGCTGGCGCGCCGCAGGTGGGTGGCTGGCGATAGGATTAGGGCTTTTTGTCTAAGCCGTTTCTTTAACTCTTCAGCAATGGAGGGCACAAATTCACCACAGAAAATAGTCCTGGTAGTTATCTGAGAGCATAGAACCTCAACGGTAGTCAGGTGCTCGGCAGTAAGCTGGCGCCACTCACCACCCTTCTTCTGGTAGATAGCAGTGGCAATTTCCTCTCTACCGGCGTTAAATACCGGGCAGACTGGCAGGCCTATTTCGGCATACTGATAGGCTTCTGCTTCCAGGGTGCTGATACCAACGAGCGGGATGCCCAGGCTAAAGGCTAGCCCCTTGGCCGTGCTGATGCCTACCCGCAGTCCATTGTAACTTCCCGGTCCCTTGGCTACGATAATGCCGTCAGCCGCTTCAAGCCTTAAATTAGTCTGACTTAGCAGGTGGGACAGGTAGGGTAGCAGTTGGACGGTGTGGTTTTGTCCGCAGCGCCAAGTCAGTTCTGCCAGCACTTCGCCGTCTTGCACCAGAGCCAGGCTGGCAGTATCGGTTGAGGTATCTATCGCCAGTTGCATTTTTGGACCTCCCTATGAGCTCAGAGAAAACCGCCTTAGCTGTTCCACCATCTCAGAATAACGCTCGCCCCTGGGTTCTATCTGAAAGCTACGCCCTCTATCAGAAAGATAGCCTATCTTAATCAGGAGGTACTTCTTGGGCATTATGCTCAATGCCTTTTCGGCCCATTCTACGACGCAGACACCCCTCCCATATAGATAGTCATCGAGTCCCAATTCCATGCTTTCCTCTATACGGTCGAGGCGATAGAGGTCTATGTGATATAGGGGCAACCTTCCGTAGAGTTCTCTTATTATGACAAAGGAAGGACTCATAGCATATTCCTTGATACCCAGTCCCCAGGCAATACCCTGGGTAAGACAGGTCTTCCCCGTCCCCAGTTCTCCCACGAGGAGGAAAACATCACCGGGTAACGCCAGTTCGCCGATACGCACCCCAAGTTTCTGAGTCTGTTCCGGACTCTGGCTGGTTAACTTAAGATAGTTCATCTCGTAGTAAAATGCTCCCACCCCGCCCTGGGTATGTCAAGCGGATTCCCTTTTGCATCGACCAGGGTTATCTCGCCGGCTTTATCTGCGGTAACTTCGCCGATTACGGTTATCGGGCAGGAAGCAGCTCCTTTTACCTTATCGATAACCTCCGCACTGGCAGTAAACAAGAGTTCGTAGTCGTCTCCCCCCGATAGCGCCAGCTCAAGGGCTCTATCACCGAAGCTCGCCTTGACCGCCGGCTGAACAGGCACACGCTCAACCTCTATTCGAGCACCAACCTTACTCGCCCGACATATATGGCGCAGGTCTGAAATCAGCCCATCGCTAATATCTATCGCCGCTCTCACGCCGTGTTCCACCAGTATTTGACCTTCAGCGATTCGGGGATAGGGTTTTAAAAACGCCCTCTTCAAACTAGCCATAGCTTCAACTTCAAGGGAGAGGTGCTGGCTAAGCATCTCCAGTCCGGCGGCGGGGGCTCCCAAAAAACCAGTGACCGCTACTCTATCACCAGGTCTGGCTGCCGAGCGAGTAAGAACGGGTTTATCTTTGCCCCCGGTGCTACCAATAATGGTAATATTGATGATAAGAATCGGGGCGCTACTTATATCGCCACCGACTATAGCTAATTGAAATTGCCGGGCTAGTTCAATCATTCCCCTGTAGAGAGCCTTGACATCCTTTACCTCGGTATGTCCAGGCAAGGCTAAGGACACCAGGGCGTAATGGGGCAGACCACCCATAGCCGCAATATCGCTCAGGTTGGCTGCCATTGCCCTCCAGCCCAACTCTTCCCACGAAATCATTCTCAGGGTAAAATCAACGTCCTGAACCAGGGAATCAACGGTAGCCAGTTGAATTGAGGTATCCCCGTGCCAGACGGCGGCATCATCGCCGATGCCAAGGATGAGCTTTTGCCAGGCGGCTACCTTTTTGTCCTGAGCAGCGTTGACCATTTTGGCCAGGAGGTCAATCAGCCCAAACTCCCCTAGTTCTGAAACCTTCATATCGGGGAAAATTATATCACGAAGTCAGGGCAGGGGTCTAAACGACCTCAAAAATTGCCTAGCCGGGCTTAGTGTGCTATAGTTTTAGTGCTATGGAATCTGGCAAAATTGCTTTCATTCCCGGGGGGACTGTTACCTCTCCGGCAGGGTTTTTTGCCGGGGCTACTTATACTGGGATAAAGAAAGCTGAAGGGAGCTTAGACCTTGGCATTCTCTTTTCGGAAGTACCCTGTGTGACTGCCGGGCTTTTTACCAGCAGTAAGATTAAGTCGGCACCGGTAAAATTGTGCCAGGAGAGATTAAAGAAAGGCAGAGCGTTGGCACTAGTGGTAAATAGCGGCTGCGCCAACGCCTACACCGGCGAGCAGGGACTGGCTGATGCGGCTAAGATGGCGGCTCTAACGGCTGAGAGGATGGGGATATCACCTGAGGATGTCCTCGTCGCCAGCACCGGGGTTACTGGTCGCCTGCTACCGATGGAGTTGATAGAAGCAGGTATCCGTCAGATTATTCTTTCCCGTGATGGTGGTCATGAACTGACTAGGGCGATAATGACCACCGATACTGTGCCCAAAGAAGCGGCAGTGGTGGTCGGAACTCATGTTGGCGAGTTTACCATTGGCGGGGTAGCCAAGGGCTCGGGAATGATCCACCCTAATTTGGCGACGATGTTCTGTTTCCTGACTACTGACGCTAAAGTAGAACTAGATTTTTTAAAGTCGGCACTGCGAAAAGCGGTAGACATTTCTTTTAACATGATTTCTGTGGACGGTGATACGAGCCCTAGCGATACGGTGTTACTCATGGCTAACGGGCTGGCAGGGGAGGAACCAATTACGACAGGCAGCCGGTGGGCGGATACCTTCCAGCAAGCCCTTGACCAGATTTGTATCCACCTGGCTAAAGCCTTGGCAAGAGATGGCGAAGGGGCTACCAAGCTTATTGAGGTTACGGTTGACGGGGCAAGGAGTGTCACTGAGGCTAGATTAGCTGCTAGGACGGTAGTAAGCTCAACCCTGGTGAAGACAGCGGTGCATGGCGGTGACCCCAACTGGGGGCGGGTTATTATGGCTCTGGGGAATAGCGGTGTAGAGGTAGCCGAATCAAAGCTTGACCTTTACATCGGGGATGTTGAGGTGTTAAAAAGAGGCAGAGTCTTACCCTTTAGTGAGGAGAGCCTAGTACGGGTATTCAATCAGAGTGAAGTGACGATAAGGTTGCATCTCAATCTGGACAGAGCTTCAGCTACCGCCTGGGGTTGCGACCTGTCTGAGGAATACGTAGCCATTAACAGCCGGTATATGACCTAAGCTTTTCAATTTTGTTAGGCTTTGAGATATCCCACTAAGGTGAAAGGAAAGGAGGAAATGCATCATGGCAATTATTGATTTTGGGGGAGTAAAGGAAGAGGTCATCATGAGGAGCGAGTTTCCCATGGAAAAAGCCCGCGAGGTTCTCAAAGATGAGACAATTGCCGTCATTGGATATGGAGTACAAGGGCCCGGGCAGTCGTTGAACCTGAAAGATAACGGCTTCAGGGTAATTGTTGGGCAGTCGAAGGCGTTCCCGGAGGATTGGGACCGCGCCGTGAACGACGGCTGGCAACCGGGAAAAGACCTGTTTGAGATAGAGGAGGCTGCGAAACGCGGCACTATCATTGAAGTCCTCGTCGCCGATGCAGCCCACAGGGCAGTCTGGCCGACCATCAAGAAGCATCTGACAACCGGCAAAGCCCTGTATTTCTCGCATGGTTTCTCGATTGTCTATAAAGACCAGACGAAGATTATACCCCCGAAAGACGTTGATGTGATTATGGTCGCTCCCAAAGGGTCAGGGACATCGCTTCGCCGTAACTTCCTTTCTGGAGAAGGGATTAACGCCAGCTTTGCTATCTATCAGGACGCTACCGGTCGGGCGAGAGAGCGATGCCTTGCCCTGGGAATAGGCATAGGGGCTGGCTATCTATTCCCCACCACCTTTGAAAAAGAAGTCTATAGTGACCTCGTCGGAGAACGCGGCGTGCTGATGGGAGCGCTGGCCGGAATTATGGAAGCTCAGTATGAGACACTTCGAAAACACGGGCACAGCCCGAGTGAGGCATTTAACGAGACGGTGGAGGAGTTGACGGAAAGCCTGATTCGTCTGGTGGGTGAGAATGGTATGGACTGGATGTATGCCAATTGCTCGGCGACTGCTCAGCGGGGTGCTCTCGACTGGAAGCCGAAGTTCAAAAAAGCGGTAATGCCGGTCTTTAAGGAACTCTATGAGCGGGTTGCCTCCGGTGCGGAAACTCGCCGTGTCCTGCGCACCACGGGCAGGCCGGACTACAAGATTTTGCTGGGCAAGGAACTGGCGGCTATGGGCAATTCGGAAATGTGGCTGGCTGGCAAAGCAACCCGCTCTTTGCGCCCGAAGGCGCAGACCAAGATAGACCTTGAGTCCGCGAAGGGCGTCGCCGGAAGAAAATCAAATTAAGTGGTTTGAGGCTATAGGGAATAGAATTGAGTAAAGTCATTGTGGTCAAAATTGGCGGGGCGACGCTGGGCAGTCATGACACGGCCATTGAGGACATAGCGGAACTCCAGCGGCAGGGCAAATCACTGGTGGTGGTGCACGGCGGTGGCAAGCTGATAACGGAGTGGCTGGAGAAGCAGGGTATACCCTCAAGATTTATTCAGGGCGAACGGGTGACTGACAAGCCGACGCTTGAGGTAGCGACTTCGGTACTCGCCGGGCTAGTCAATAAGGATATTGTGGCAGCAATTAATGGTCTTGGGGGCAGGGCAGTAGGCGTCAGCGGTGTTGATGGGGCTCTTATTGAAGGGAAGATTACGGATAAAGAAAAGGGGTATGTTGGTACAGTAGTCAGGGTGAACACCGCTATCCTTGAGGCTCTATTAGAAGCAGACTTTATCCCGGTGGTGGCACCGATAGGTCTCAACTCTTTCGATAGACCACCCGATACGCCGCCAACACTTAACTTTAATGCCGATGTCGTAGCCGGGGAAATCGCCGCCGCCACCGGTGCGGAAAGACTTATCTTTCTTACCGACGTACCCGGCGTCAGTGACCGTTCAGGCAAGCTATTGCCCCGCCTATCACCCAGTGAAGCCGAAGCCTTGATTGCTACAGGAGTAGCTTCGGGTGGGATGATTCCCAAGGTCAGGGCTTGCCTCAGAGCTTTATCAGCTACCTCAACAACTTGTATTATAGATGGTAGACAGCCCCACGCCCTGCTCAAGGAGATTGAAGGAAAAGGCGGCGGCACTGTAATAGGAGTATAGAATGACTAACTGGCAGGAACTTGAACACAAGTATTATATTCACACCGTAGACCGTACACCTCTGACCCTGGTCAAGGGAGAGGGGGCAAGGGTGTGGGACGATAATGGGAAGGAGTACCTTGACTTCGTTGGGGGGTGGGCAGTCAACAGTCTGGGGCACTGTCACCCGGTGGTGGTTGAGGCGTTGGTTGAGCAGGCGCGTACTCTGATTCAGACCTCAAACCAGTACTATACTATCCCCCAGCTCAAGCTCGCTCAGCTCCTGGTGGAAAATAGCTGCCTGGATAAAATCTATGTCTGCAACAGCGGGGCTGAGGCTAATGAGGGGGCAGTAAAACTCGCCCGACGCTACGGCAGCCTTAAATTAAACGGTGCATATGAGGTTATTACCGCATTGAACTCCTTTCACGGTCGGACTCTGATGATGACGGCAGCCACCGGGCAGGAGAAGTTCCAGAAGCCCTATATACCTCTGCCGGTCGGCTTCAAGAATGTTCCGTTTAACGATGTTGAGGCTATCAAACGCGCCACGACGGACAAGACCTGTGCTGTGATGCTGGAGCCGATTCAGGGAGAGGGAGGAGTCAACGTCCCTGATGATGATTACTTGAAAAAGGTAAAGGAGTGGTGTGACCAGAGAGGCATATTGCTTATCCTCGATGAAATCCAGACCGGCATCGGTCGCCTGGGGGCGCTCTTTGGCTACGAACTGTATGGTATTGAACCCGATATTATCACCCTAGCTAAAGGGCTGGGTGGTGGTGTTCCAGTCGGTGCCTTTATGGCTAAAGATAGTTGTTGTGTCTTTGGGACTGGTGAGCATGGTTCTACCTTTGGCGGTAATGCTTTAACTTCTGCCGCCGCTTACGCCACGGTAAAATACATCATTGACCATGACATTCCCCGGAATGTCAGGAAGGTGGGACAGTATCTTATGGAAGGGTTGAAAAGACTGAAGGATAAATATCCTTTCGTTACTGAGGTGCGGGGGCGTGGCTTGCTGCTGGCTATGGAGTTTAACAGTGACATAGCCCAGACAGTCTTAATGTCTTGCCTTGAGAGGGGCCTGCTGGTCAACAGAGTCAAACCCAGCGCCATTCGTCTGATACCGCCGCTCATCATTGGCAATAAGGAGGTTGACGAGGCTCTGGATATCTTGGATAAAGCATTAGCCAGTATGGCAAAGTAATACAGGAGATTCACTATGTCAGATAAAGTGGTTTTGGCTTATAGTGGTGGACTGGATACCTCGGTAGCCATAAAATGGCTCAAAGAAAAATATGGTCTAGATGTTATTGCCGTCAATATTGATGTGGGCAATGAGCGTGATTTTTCGGCCATCCGCCAGAAGGCGCTTGACATCGGCGCGATAAAGGCGGTGGTGATTGACGCCAAAGAACTATTTGTCAAGCATTTTGTTTTTCCGGCTTTGCAGGCGAACGCGCTCTACGAAGGACAATATCCTCTGGCTACGGCTCTATCTCGACCTCTTATGGCTAAGCTGCTGGTGGACACAGCGTTGGAGGAGGGAGCTTCAGCGGTCGCCCATGGCTGTACCGGCAAGGGGAACGACCAGGTGAGGTTTGATGTGAGTATTACTGCCCTGGCACCTGACCTCAAGATTATTGCCCCCGCCAGAGAATGGGGCATGACAAGGGAGGAGACCATCCGATATGCCAAGCGTCATAACATCCCCATTCCCATAACAGTGTCCAGCCCCTACTCAATTGATGAGAACCTGTGGGGGAAGAGCATTGAGTGCGGTGCTCTGGAAGACCCCTGGGTTGAACCGCCTGAAGACGCCTTTACCTGGACTAAATCTCCAGACAAAGCTCCAAATGAGCCACAGTATCTGGAGATTGGCTTTGAGAAGGGTATTCCGGTGACCATTGACGGGCAGGAACTGGACGGGGTTACCCTGCTTCAACAGCTAAATGAAATAGCCGGTGAACACGGGGTCGGCAGGATTGACCACATCGAGAACCGGGTCGTGGGCATAAAGTCACGGGAAATCTATGAAGCCCCAGCCGCTACCGTCCTGTTGCAGGCTCATCAGGCACTGGAAGCGATGACACTGTCCAAAGACCAGCTTCGATTCAAGCAGAAGGTAGCTCAGGAGTATGCTGACCTTATCTATAACGGTCTATGGTTCAGTCAGTTGAATCAAGACCTGTCTGCCTATATCCTCAGCTCCCAGCGCTATGTTACCGGGACAGTACGGCTGAAGCTATTCAAAGGACATTGTACCGTTGTCGGGCGGAAATCACCCAAGTCGCTCTATAATCTCAGCCTCGCCACCTATGACAAGGGAGACCAGTTTGACCAGAGCGCCTCCGTTGGTTTTATTCACCTTTGGGGGCTGCCGTTAAAGACCCAGGCTCAGGTGCAGCTACTGGGTGATAAGGAGAGTCCGCTCAGCATTATGGCACCAAAACAGCTGGAGAGCAAAGTGGGACCGAAGAAGTCAAAGCCAAGAACAACACAGTGGAAGAAGCGGCGATGAGCCAAATTCGCGGTCGTTTCTACAAAGATGCCGATAAGTCGGCAACGAAATATACTGCCTCCACCTCCTTTGACTGGCGGCTCTACCCCTATGATATTGCCGGTAGCATTGCCCACGCCAGAATGCTCGCCAAACAGGGTATAATCTCAAAAGAAGAGGCAGAGATTATCACCAAAGGCCTGGCTAGTATCAAGGAGGAAATAGAGCAGGGTAAGTTTAAGTTCAAGCCGGAGCTGGAAGATGTCCATATGAATATTGAAGCCAGACTCATTGAGAAGGTTGGGGAGGTGGGGGGCAAGCTCCACACCGCTCGTTCCCGAAATGACCAGGTCGCTCTGGATATGCGTCTCTTCACCAGAGAAGCCATCAATGATACCCTGCTCGGCTTGAAAAAGCTCCAGCAGGCTTTAATTGACCTGGCGGAAACCAACAAGGCTGTGGTCATGCCGGGCTATACCCACTTACAGCGGGCACAGCCCGTCCTGTTTGCCCATCATCTTCTGGCCTATTTTGAGATGCTCCAGCGGGATGTTGACCGATTCAGCGACTGTCTCAAGCGGACCGATGTTCTGCCCCTGGGCAGCGGGGCGCTAGCTGGCGCTGCCTACGATATTGACCGGGAGTTCCTGGCTAAAGAGCTGGGCTTCAGCCAGATAAGCCAGAACAGTATGGACGCTGTCTCGGACAGAGATTTTGTCCTGGAATATGAAGCCGCTGCCTGTATCTGTATGATGCATCTCTCCCGACTGGCTGAGGAGATTGTTCTCTGGTCTTCAACCGAGTTTGATTTTGTCGAACTTGATGAGGCCTATGCCACCAGCTCAAGCATTATGCCCCAGAAGAAAAACCCGGATGTCGCCGAGCTGATTCGGGGTAAGACAGGACGAATCTACGGCCATCTCCTGGCGCTGCTGACGACGATGAAAGCCCTTCCCTTATCTTACAACAGGGACCTGCAGGAAGATAAAGAGGGTCTCTTTGACTGTGTGGATACCCTCCTCTCAAGTTTAGAGGTATTCACCGGCATGATTAAGACCCTGAAAGTTAAAGGTGGGAATACTGAACGGGCAGCCAAGCAGGGCTATATCCTGGCCACTGACCTGGCTGATTACCTGGCCAGAAAAGGGGAAGCCTTTCGCACCGCCCACGATATAGTTGCCAGACTGGTACGCTATGCTATGGAGAAAGATAAATCCTTCGGTGAACTCGGGCTCGCTGAATTCAAGAAATTTTCCCCATTATTTGAAGATGATGTCTACTCAATTACCGTGGAATCATCTCTTTCAGCCAGGGATAATGTTGGTGGTACCGCTCCAGAGCAGGTAGAAAAAGCACTATCCCGCGCTAAGAAAGTAATTGGTTCAGATTAACCCCCTGAGGCACTCAGAAAAATCTTTGATTTTTCTGGGAACCCGCCTGCCCCCTTCCCTTAGAAAGGAGAGGGAAATTAAGAGGGTGAGACTTCGCCTTAGAGGGTCAAGCCCGAAGGGTTGAAAAACAACCTCCAAAGGAGGTACCTGATGTCTAAAAGTAAGCCGAAAATCAAACTCGCCCCATCCATCCTATCAGCTGATTTCGCCCGGCTTGGTGAGCAGGTGGCCGAAGTTACCGAGGCGGGTGCTGACTATATCCATGTAGATGTTATGGACGGGCATTTTGTGCCCAATATCACCATCGGCGCGCCGGTGGTGGCGGCTATCCGTCCCCACACCAGCCTGCCTCTGGACGTCCATCTTATGATTGAGGCACCACAGCAGTACATCAAGCAGTTTGCTGATGCCGGAGCCGATATAATCACCGTCCATATCGAAGCGTGTCCTCATATTCACCGTGTAGTGCAGACCATTAAGGAATTAAGGATTAAGGCGGGGGTTGCTGTCAACCCGGGTACTCCTATAGAGACGCTGGGTGATATTCTTCCCTATCTGGATTTGGTTCTGGTGATGACAGTGAACCCCGGTTTTGGCGGGCAGACCTTTATTGAGGGCACGCTGGGCAAGATAGCCCGCCTGCGAGCTGACCTGGACAAAAAGGGGCTGACCGCCGAACTGGAAGTGGATGGCGGTATAAATACCGAAACTGCTCCCCGAGTAGTGAAAGCCGGTGCCAGAGTGCTGGTAGCCGGGGCGGCTATCTTCGGTCCGGACAAAACGGCTAGGGAGGCAATACAAAGACTGCGGAAAAGCCTAGCTTAGAGGCGACATACTAAAGACGCGGCTAGCCTAAGCTAACCGGGGCTGTCCTTTCTACTTTATGCTGAGTACGCAAACATCTGGTGCACAACATCAGCCGTTTTGGCTTACCATCGATGAGAACGGTCGCCGGGTGAATATTGGGCACCCAGCGGCGGTTGGTACGGCGCTTGGAATGGCTCACATTGTGACCAAACTGAGGCTTTTTGCCACACAAATCACACTTCAAATCTCTCCCCCTCTTGACCGTCAGACAAAATTCAGGTAAGATGCTTCTACCATACTAGCATAGAGAAACGAGCTTGGCAAGGATGGTACAAAATGAAACAGATTAATTCTGTCAGCGGAAGAGAACTAGTGGAAATGCTGGCTACGGCTACTTCCTGGCTGGAGAAAAGTGCTTCCGATATTGATGCCTTGAATGTCTTCCCGGTGCCCGATGGTGATACCGGGACCAATATGTTGCTGACCATGCGTTCCAGCGTCGAAGAAGCTCACCAGAGTGGTGACTCCAGCGTCTCAGCCGTAGCTCAAGCCATAGCTAAAGGAGCGCTGATGGGTGCCAGGGGCAACAGCGGAGTAATCCTGTCGCAAATCTGGCGTGGTCTGGCACAGGGTCTACAGGGCAAGAAATCCTTTAACGGCAGTGACCTGGCTGAAGCTCTACAACAAGCCTCGGCCATGGCTTACCGAGGGATAAGCAAACCTGTGGAGGGGACTATTCTTACGGTGATTAGACAAGCCGCCGAAGCTGCGCAAGCGCAGGTGGCTAAGGGTAATGACGACATGATATCGGTTATGGAGGCAGTAGTTGATGCCGCTAGTGAGTCAGTGGCTAATACTCCTACCCTGCTGCCTGTTTTAAGGGAGGCAGGGGTAGTAGATGCTGGCGGGCAAGGTCTGTATACCATTTTGGAGGGTGCCCTCCGCTACCTCAGAGGTGAGGCGGAGCAGATGCAATTCCGGAAACCCCAGATAATTGTCAGTAGTATCCCCCTGACGGTCAGGTTACCACAAATGGCGGCTGCCAGTGAAGAAATCTACGGATATTGCACTGAATTTCTGCTTAAAGGCGAAGGACTTAGCCCGGAGAAAATCGAGGCGAGATTACGGGGGAAAGGGAAATCTCTAATGGTAGTCGGCGATGATTCAACCGTCAGAGTTCATATCCACACCCTGGAACCGGGTAATGTCATCCGCTACGCTACATCCCTGGGCACTATGCATCAGGTATCAATCCGGAATATGGATGAGCAGCACCGGGACTTCCTGCAGATGCAGAAAGCGAGGATGCCGGAGGTTGATATAGCGACCATCGCTGTCGTCTCTGGCGATGGACTGGCCGATGTCTTTACCAGCCTCGGGGCGACCGCTATCGTCCCCGGTGGACAGACAATGAACCCCAGCACTAAAGACTTACTCCAGGCAGTCAAAGCAGTAGCCTCAGACAAGGTTATCATTTTGCCCAATAACAAAAATATAGTGCTTACCGCCGAACAGGTCTTGTCACTGACTGACAAAATGGTTGAGATTGTGCCGACGCAAACGATACCCCAGGGCATAGCTGCTCTTTTAGCCTTTGACTACGAAGCTGATTTCGAGACCAACGTTCAGCTTATGAGGGAAGCGAAATCGGCGGTGAAGACAATTGAAATTACCCGGGCGGTACGCTCAGCTCATCTGAATGGTCTGAGCATTAAGAAAAGACAGGCTATCGGTCTTCTGGATGGGGAGCTGTTAGCCGCCGGTAATAATCCTATTGACACCCTTAATAAGATACTGGCCAAGCTGGATTTGAGAAAATCCGAAATAATTACCATCTACTACGGAGCGGACACCGAACCAGCGGAAGCCGAAAAAGTCAGCGCCAGTATCCGTGAACAGTACCCCCACCTTCAGGTTGAGGTAGTTAGGGGCGGTCAGCCTCACTATAATTATATTGTCTCTATAGAGTAACAAAGGGGGGCTTCAGCGATGACAGTCAAGATTGTTACCGACAGCCTATCTGATATTACCAGTGATATAGCTGAGGGGCTGGGGATTACCGTGGTGCCGCTAACTGTATTTTTTGGTCATGAATCATTTCTTGACCGCATTACTATAACCACAGATGAATTCTACAAGAGATTGACCCGCGGCACTGTCTGGCCTACCACCACTCAACCTCCCCCCGCAGCTTTTGTTAAGGTCTATAGTGAGCTCGCTAAGGAAACCGACGAGATTCTGGTGGTCACCCTTTCCAGCAAACTCAGTGGCACTTATCAGTCGGCTCTAAACGCCAAGAGTCTGGTTGAGGAAAAGTGCCGTATTGAAGTAATTGACTCGCAGACGGTAGCCATGGGGCTGGGGTTGATAGTCATTGCGGCAGCCAAGAAAGCCCGGACCGGGGCAAACCTGGACGAGCTTATTGGCTGGGTACGACGGGCAATCAGCCGCTCACACCTTGTTGCCTATTTCGACACCCTGAAATACCTGGCCAAGGGAGGCCGTATCGGCAAGGCGCAGGGACTACTGGGCTCGCTATTGTCCGTGAAACCAATACTGACGGTGAAAGACGGCGAGATGGCTCCTTTAACCAGAGTGCGGTCTTTATCGGCGGGGATGGACTACCTGTATAATTTCGTTGCTGGCTTCTCCCGTATCGAGGAACTGGCTGTAGAATACTGTACTACCCCTGACGAAGCCGAAAGACTGGTTGAGCGCCTTGGCTCGTTATTCCCTAAAGAGCGTATCTATAAGTCAACAATTAGCCCGGTGGTGGGAACATACGCCGGCCCCGGTGCCATGGCAGTAACCGTCCTGGAGTCAGAAAACAAATAATTTTTTAGAGACTACGTATTAAAAGGGATGAAGGGTGAGGGGTTGGTAAAGACTCTTAATTGAGGACTCACAGAAGTTACTGATGACGGTTAAAATTGTTACTGATAGTATTGCCGACCTGCCATCTAAGGTAACTCAAGAGCTGGGGATTACCGTCGTTCCGCTACACGTCCGCTTTGGCACTGAGGTCTACCGTGATGGTGTTGACCTGACTGCCGAGCAGTTCTACGAGAGGCTGGAGCATAGCCAGATTCTACCGGTCACTTCAGTACCGTCGCCGGGTGCCTTCGCTGAGGCGTATAATAAGCTAGCTGAGGAGGCGGATGAAATCCTGGTTATCACAGTCACGTCCAAGCTCAGTGGTACCCATGAGGTAGCCTCGCAGAGTATCGGGTTAATGAAGAAGAAGTGCCGGGTGGAGGTCGTTGATTCACGCTCAGCGGTGATGGCACAGGGGTTCCTAGCCATCACTGCCGCCAGGGCAGCGAAGGCTGGAGCCGGTCTCAATGAGGTGCTGGATATTGTCCGCCATAACATTCCTCGTGTAGACCTGTTCGCCGCTTTTGATACTCTGGAATATCTCAAACGGGGAGGGCGAATTGGCAAGGCGCAGGCTTTTCTAGGGTCGGTGCTGAAGATAAATCCTATTATCGGGATGAGGGACGGCGAGGTGTTCCCTCTTGGCAGAGAGCGCTCCCGAGCCAGAGCGATAGACCAGTTATATAATTTTGTCATGAGATACTCCCGCATTGAAGAGCTGGCGATAGAGTATGCTACCGCTCATGAGGAGGCTGAGATACTGGCGCAGAGACTCAGCGCCAGGTTTCCCAAAGAGCGTATCTACCGCACGAGGGCGAGTCCAGTAATCGGCACCCATACCGGGCCCAGTGTTCTTATCGTAAGTGTGCTAGGGGACAAATAGAGAATAGTTATCGGTTGAGGCAGAACCTTGTTGTTGAATGCTGAATCTCTGCGCAAAGTCCTGGAACTTGAGTGCCGGAAGGGTTACGTAGATTCAGCGGTAATCGGCGGTCTGGACAGGTTTCTCCGCAACTGGGCAGGTCAGGCTGTAGAGTCAATAACCTCTCCCCGGTTGTTAAGCCGCTTTAACAAACTCCGCCTACTCAATGCCGACTATGCCTCATTAACTAGAGAGAAGCGCAAGGAATGGATAAACAGCGTGCTTGGCTTTTTAGCTGAGATGGAGGAAGGCGAAAAAGAAGCGGGTGAAGGTAAGTCAACCCCTCTGGACAGCCGCCCTACCCCCAAGGAAAAGGTAAGCAGGGTGGTAGCAAGTCAATCCATCGATTCACCCATCACCGTGGTCAGAGGCATCAGCTCGGGCTTAGCAAGCAGGTTTAATAAACTTGGTGTCAAGACAATCCGGGACCTGCTCTATTTCTTCCCCTACCGTCACCTTGACTACAGCCAGAGGAAGACCATCTCCCAGCTTACCGAGGGAAAAGAAGAGACGATTGTGGTTAATGTGTGGGAAGCTCGCGAAACCAGACTTGGCGGCAGGAGAAGCACTGAAGCCACCGTTGGTGATGAGACTGGGAATGTCAGGGTGGTATGGTTTAACAACCCCTATCTGGCTAAGACACTGACTGCCAATACCAGGCTAGTTATCAGTGGCCGGGTGAGTTTATTTAAAGGACGGCATGTCTTTGAGTCTCCGGAGTGGGAGCTACTTGAAGATAAAGAGCTGATTCATACCGGTCGTCTGGTTCCTCTCTATTCCCTCACTCAGGGCCTAAAGCCCCGCCAGGTGAGAAAACTGATGAAGGAGGTCATTGACCAGTGGGCATGGCAGGTGGAGGACTTCCTGCCTCAAGAGTTGAGAGAGCGGTGCAACCTGCTGGAGCTACCCCAAGCCATAAGCCAGGCTCACTTCCCTGACGATGAAGTATTAAAGGACAGGGCAAGGGTGCGCCTGGCTTTTGACGAGCTTTTCCTCCTTCAACTTGGCGTGCTGAGCAAAAAGCGTGACTGGCAGGAAGGTCAGCCGGGTAACCCAATCAGTACCAAGAAGCCGGTGCTGGAAGCCTTCTTAAAGTCCCTGCCCTTTGAACTGACTCCAGCTCAACATCGAGCCCTTAATGAGCTACTGGCTGACCTGGCGAAACCGCGCGCCATGTCCCGATTGCTGCAAGGGGAGGTGGGCAGCGGTAAGACAGTGGTGGCTACCGCCGCCCTGCTTATGGTAGCGGCGAACGGCTATCAGGGAGCTCTTATGGCACCGACGGAAATTCTGGCTGAGCAGCATTTTGCCACTATCTGTGAGCTTTTATCCAGAGGCGGGACCCTGGAAGAGAAGGGGGACTATCTGCACCGCTACTCTGGGCTTTTACCTCGTCCCGTTACGGTGGCGCTCCTTATTGGGGCTATCAGCCCGGCGAGGAAACGTGAACTCCAGCAATCAATTCTGGCTGGGGATGTAGATATCGTTATCGGCACCCATGCCCTCATCCAGCAGGAAGTGGCGTTCCACAGACTGGGGTTAGCCGTAATAGACGAGCAGCACCGGTTCGGGGTAGAACAGCGCTCCGCCCTGCGTCAAAAAGGTTTTAATCCTCATGTTTCGGTGATGACGGCGACACCAATTCCGAGAACTCTGGCTTTGAC
>Ga0129301_1000357_pt1 | contig 25038 bp, 21 predicted proteins | sample ConPoolayeHmetaG_FD_94489 | JGI IMG/M metagenome (GOLD analysis project Ga0129301, IMG submission 94489) | Hot spring microbial mat communities from California, USA to study Microbial Dark Matter (Phase II) - Cone Pool mat layer H metaG ...
CAAGACTGGGATAGTTCAGCTTAGGGAAAAGCCTGAGCTCGCGAATCTTGCCGTCGGATTATCCCTGCATGGTCTCGGTGTAAACATGTGGTTGACGTTCATTCCCCTGTATGCAAGCCAAGAACAGGGATTGGAGCCCATAGCTATAGGTGTAATCTTGAGTTTGTTCAGTATAAGCGGAGCAATATTTCAGATACCATTCGGCATAGTGGCTGATAGAATAGGCGGTAACAGGATACTTTTCCTACATATTCTATTTTCATCGATCATTTGGTGGCTGTATCCTCTTCTGAACTCGTTCGTTTTGGCACTGCTGTACATGTTTGCTGCTGGTGTGGTAGGGTCCATGGACTTTCCAGCTAGGCGTTCTCTTCTATCGTTTATTTCAGAAGAAAGGTTTGCGACAGCCGTGGGCTCTCTTGATTCTCTAACTCAGATCATAAGCTCAATAGGCCCCTTCCTAGCTGGCGTAGTGTGGCCCATTGCACATTGGGCGCCGTTCGCACTCAGCGCAGTCATCAACCTGATAGGCCTTTTCACGTTACATAACCTTCCAACTGGGCTGCAGCACTAGCATACAGCAAGAAGGCGATAGAAGGCCGCATAGAAGTCTTGGAAATGATAAAATGTTTTGGCCGCAAAAGAAAACATCATATTTTATGCGCAAAAAGACTGTGACAGCTAGTTGATCCGATAAGGTCTTCTATCAAGCTATTCGCGGCAGCCACTTGAGTTAGGCCAACTACCATTATCCTAGAATCGATGCCTGATGTGGGGAAGCCGACGGTGGTAACTGTCAGAACGATCCATTTGTACTGTATCTCTTAAAGCTGTGAGGCGGCACGTTTGATGATTATTTAAGCCTTGTAACTTCACCAAAACGGCGTAGGAAGCCCACATCCTTCAGGGGTGGGAGGATGTCGGGTCAATAAAATCGGTTGCTGGGTAAGTCTATCTTTCCCTCTGAAAGAGCCTTATCTTGAATTTCAGCTTGGTAGTAAACACCTTTTCTGTTGTGAACAGCTTTGCGGCAACATATAGGACTACGATGGTGAATGCTGCAAGATAGGTGAGGTTTATCGCGACAGTGGTATAGTTACCCATCAGTATCTCTTTTGTTGCAACAATTGTGTGGGTGAAGGGTATCGCGTAAAGCAGTATCTGTGCGGGCAGGGACAATGTATTCAAGTCCATGAACATTAGGAGGAGTGCTGGCACCAAGATCACTATGTAGATGTAGCTCATCGATGTCTGTGCACTTCTGACATCCTCTGAGAAGACTGAAAACGAGACTGCAAGCGCCAGCGTGGCCACTATAGATATGAAGAAGACCATACCCAATAGTGCGTAGCCTATTGGTGTGATGCTTAAGCCCAACGCAGAAAGGTCGATCTTCTCTAATCCTGCACCAATGCCGCCAGTCAACGACGTCATATAGTAGTTGAAGCCTATCACATAGCTTATTGTACCCAATATTGCCACAAATAGGGAACCAGAAAGTTTGCCGACGAGGATCGTCACCCTGTTCACTGGCAACGTGAGCAGTGTCTCAAGCGTCTTGGTTTCCTTTTCTATCGCGACTGCCGTAGCTGCCATCGTCATTGTAGTGAACAGCATTATCATGATGACTATGGGCATCATCATTATCTGAGTTGATAGGGTGCCAAAGATCATCTGAGGTGAAAAGTCCAAGACCTTCCCATTAAAGTACGTGTAGTATCCTCCAAGGATTGGATTGGATACGAATGTTGGATCCTTCGAGGGGATACTTCCTGCTATGATTTGAAGAGAGAGGACCTTGTTGAACGCCTCCAAGAAGGATTGGAAGACTGAAGCCTTACCCTGTTCTACGATGCTGAGGGTGCTGATGGCCACGTAGGCCCTTATCTGCCCACGCATTCCCTTGGAAATGTTTTCGGATAAGCCCTTCGGCAGCAGGACAACACCTGACGCATTGTATTGAGGCAGCTTCTGTAGCGCATCATCTAAGCCGTCGCTGTAGTATATTTTGAACTTGAATTCTGGGCTGCCTTCCATAAAGGACTTGAAATATGATGATACTGCACCCTCGTCTTCGTCGACTACGATGATCGAAATATTCTTGGCAGCCTCTTGAGTGGACGAGATTGACGTGTTGAATACAGCTCCAAGTAGGCCAAACATGATCACTGGCATAAGGACTGTTCCAACAAGTATCTTGGGGTCTCTAAGCAGCTCTTTGATTTCTTTTGTTAGAAGGTTGACTAAGGCTCTAGGCAAATTTGCTCACCTTCACAAAGACTTCTTCAAGATTGCTTGAGTCATACTTCTGCATAAGGCCTGTTGGAGACCCCTCTTCCACGACTGCCCCGCTGTTTATCAGCGCAACCCTGCTGCAGACGTATTGAACCTCTAACATGTTGTGGCTTGACAGGAGTACTGTCACATTATACTTCCTGGAGTACTCTCTTATGATATCTCTCACGTTGTGTGCGTAGAAGACGTCAAGGCCGCTTGTAGGCTCATCGAGAATTGCAAGCTTCGGCCTTATCATGAGCGCTCTTGCAACAAGCAGTCTTCTCTTCATTCCCTTACTGTATGTCTTCACTTTGTCTTTGAGCCTGTCTCCGAGGCCTGAAATGCTGGCGCCTTCTTCAGCGAGGGTGTTCAACTGTTGGCTGTCCTTCGCGTAGAAGGAGGCCATAAACTTCAAGTATTCGAAGCCGCTTAGGTTGTTGTAGGCGCCAGACTCTTCCGGCAGGTAGCTGATCAGGCTACGTACCTTCTCAGGCTCTGATGATACATCGTATCCGAAGACCTTCACGGTTCCAGATGTAGGCTTTAGGAGGGTTGCTGTGATCCTTAAGGTCGTCGTCTTTCCAGACCCGTTTGGGCCGATGAGTCCGAAGACTTCATTCTCTGAGATCCTCAGAGACAGATTGTTGACGGCCTTCGTTTGGCCAAAGGATTTGACCAAGCCCACTATGTCCACTGCCACAGCCAAAACTTCACACCCATATAGTCGGCCTCTATGTTCCCTAATAAATCTTTTAAGATATCGCCAGTGTAGGCCACTTGGGTCTCACAGTGAAACTTTTATATCGACCAAAAGCTCCTCAGGCAACGTGATCGGACTTTCAGTAGTTATCCCCACATACAATGAAAGAGAGAACTTGGAGGCTCTAGCGGAGAAGGTTATCGAAGCTTTGAAGGGATTAGATTTTGAGGTAATTGTAGTGGACGATAACAGCCCCGACGGAACAGGCCAGCTGGCAGAAGAGCTTTCATCAAGATACGGCAACTTCAAGGTCGTGCATAGGCCGGGAAAGCTGGGGCTTGGCTCTGCTGTATTGGATGGTGTGAGGGTCGCTGAAGGCAGGTTTGTGAGCGTAATCGATGCAGATCTGCAACATCCTCCAGAGCTACTGAGAAGGATGTACGAAAAGGCTGAAGCTGGAGCCGACATCGTCATCGCCTCAAGATATGTGGAAGGAGGTAGGATGGAAGGATGGTCTCTTGCTAGAAGGATGATCTCGAAGGGCGCCCTATTGCTTTCACATCTTCTATTGAAGAGAACTAGGAAGGTTAAGGATCCTCTGTCAGGCTACTTTATCTTCAAGAAGGATGTTATAGAAGGCGTCCAATTCGAAGCAAGAGGCTTCAAATTACTGGTCGAAATTTTGGTCAAGGGCAAATATGATGTCATCGCCGAAGTCCCATATGTATTCAGGGCGAGGGCGGCTGGAGAAAGCAAGATGAAGACAAACGAGGTCGTAAACTACTTGGAGCAGCTGTTGAGACTGTCGAATTACAGGACGTTCAAGTTTCTGGCAGTCGGTCTCTCGGGTGTGTTCGTGAACCTCGGCCTACTCTTTCTTCTCGTCTCATATGCTGGAGTCTCCGAGTTTCTTGCCGCCATATTCTCCATAGAGGCATCGATAATAAGCAACTTTCTATTGAATGATTTCTGGACCTTCAGGGATAGAAGAAGTGGTAGGTTCATCTATCGGCTTATAAAATGTCACGGCTCTGCCCTTGGCCCCTTGGTCAACTACATAGTCTACGTGATACTGCTCGCGTTAGGCGTCAACTACATGATCTCGGACGGTGTAGGCATAATGCTTGGCTTCATAGCAAACTATATGTTCAGCGAGATGATCGTCTGGAGCTAGAGCGTGGAAAGACATGGCTTCATTGAAGTGGTTCAGAATGGATAGGGTTCGAAAGATAGCCTTGGTTGTCAGCGTCGTGTTGACGGCTGCCTTCGTCTACTCTTCGTTCAGGCTTGCAAGCGAGATGCAGGGAACCATAGGATACGTGTCTGATGAAACATGGTATGTTCCGTCGTCGAGGAACATGCTCAGGGAAATATTCAAGGTTCAACCTTCTTATGTGGAAGCCGATGGAGGTCGCCACTACACAATATTCTTCTACACGTTCAGCTACATAAACGACACCGAACAAGAACTCAATAGGATTCTCAGAGAAGAATATGGTGGATACGTTTCCATGAAATACAACAAGACTCCTGCTCTGGCGATAGTAGTCTATAGGCCACTTGACGTTGAATCCCTCAAAGAAGACTTTAGCGGAATAAAGATCATCCAATCCGGATATCCATATCCCGACAATCAGGGTATCGAAGACTACCTGAACACCGAGCATCCTCCATTGGTCAAGTATATTATAGGCTTCTTTATGATGGCCTTCGGCGACAGGCCAATCGTCTGGAGGGCACCAAGCATCATAATGGGCACATTAACGTTGATTCTCATATGCCTCATTGTCATGAAGTTGACGGATAACGAAATCTTGGTCCTGCTCATATTCTTGTTCGCGTTCGTCGACTCGGTGTTCATGGCCATGACTTCGATCGCAATGTTGGACATTTACACATCATTCTTCTTGACGCTTTCTGCATGGTTGGCCTTGAGGAAGAACTATTTCCTGTCTTCGATCGCTATCGGCTTATCTGCTTCAGCGAAGTTGACAGGAGTCTTCCCCGTTGCAGCTTTGCTGTTTCTCATGTTGATACAGAAAGCTGGTGTCATAAGGTCGATAGTCTATCCGACAGCTGTCTCTCTTGCAACTTGGGTCTCTGTCAACCTACCGCTCATCTTGAAGTGGGGTCTGCAGACGTGGATAAGTCAAGTTGAGGGTGGCCTCAGATGGCATGTGTCTTCTAGGCCGGAGGGGCCTCCTGCCTCAACTCCCTGGGGTTGGCTTTATAACGAAAACCCTTTTTCGCTGAACTTTAAGCCAGATGTCATCGCAAAGGTGGATCCTGTCATCTACATTATGGCGTTGATTATGTTAGCATTCGTCCCCTACCTTTACTGGAAGGGGAGAAGCGGGTATCTGGTTCCTGCATTCTGGTTCACATTCTCACTTCTCGGGTATTCGGCGGTTTACGTCGCAGGCAATCACACTCTCTACAGCTTCTATGTGATAACCCTTTCTCCGACAGCGTACATTCTGGCCGTGCTATTGGTTTACGCTATTGGTGAGCCGAAGATATTCAAGGACGCGCTGAAATCTTATGCCTCGATCTTTAGGCGCCGTAAGCCTTCTTGCCCTAAAGAGTCAGGTGAAGAATCTCGGTTAGGGCAAGAACAGTACTTTACCCGCCTCTCCTCTGTCACATAATGTGAAGGCTCTTTCAGCTTGGTCGAGGGGAAATCTGTCTGTTATCACTTGGCCTACGTCGATCAACCTGTTCTCCACTATCCTGATCGCCCGATACCATGTGTCGAACATGATTCTTCCCGTGATTCCCGAGAGCTTGATCTCCTTGTATATCAGCATGCTGGTTGTGTCGAGTTCAGTAGGCTTCGGCGTGGTTCCCACAAGTACAACTCTACCATTCAGGGAAGCCATCTCCAGGGACTGTTTTACAGCAGCGTTTGATCCAGAGATCTCGATTACGACGTCGGCACCCATGTTGTCTGTTAGCTCTCTGACTCTTTTGACTGGGTCCGTGTTCATGGCGTTGACGGCCTCTGATACACCGATCTTTCTCGAAAGGTTCAGTCTGTAGTCTTTGATGTCCGTCGATATGATCTTTGATGCACCATTTAACCTTGCAAGCTGTTGTGCAAACAGTCCTATGGGCCCGCATCCGGTGATCGCTACGGCATCTCCTGGCCTTATCCCAGCCTCTGTTATGGCGTGGACAGCCACCCCCAAAGGCTCCAGGACAGCTCCCTCCTCGTAGCTTATCGAGTCAGGCACCTTCACAGCTGTCACTTCAGGCATCACCGTGTATGCTGCGAATGACCCGTAGATGGTGTCGACTCCGAAGATCTTCATGCTCTTACATATGTGCATCTTTCCCGTCCTGCAAGAATGGCATATACCACATGGTATGTGTGTTTCCCCGGCAACCCTGTCTCCTACCTTCAACCCCCTAACGTTTTCTCCCACTTCGATGACATCTCCACAGAATTCGTGTCCGAGCACTCTTGGGAAGCCTGGATTATGTCTTTCAGCGTATCCGTCCCAGTGATAATAGTGGAGGTCGGTTCCACAAATGGCGCTCGCCCTAACTCGTATTCGGACTTCGTCTGGGCCTGGTCTTGGTTCCTCGATATCGAAGACCTCGATTCCAGGCTCCTTTCCTCTCTTTCCTACTGCTTTCAAATCGTGCACCTTCTAGAAGAGGCTCATGAGGAAATATATAAACTGTTAACGGGTTTACATGGCGTAAACCTTTGCTTTATGATGCCTTCGGCCAGATTATGCCCTCTTTCCATTGGCTTCGTCAGCAAAAACTATATAGTCAACAGAAGATGGAACTATTCACAGGGCTGGCTGGAAGATTGAAGGTGGTATTCTTATGTGGTGGTGTTGGAAGGAGAATGTTTCCAATCACGAAGGACAAATGTCTTCTAGAGTTCTTAGGTAAGCCTCTGCTTCAGCACCACATTGAGATGGCGAAAGAATGTGGCTTCGAAGATTTTGTCATCGTAGGCAACCCCTTGAACATCGAAAGGATCAAGGAGCTGTCTTCGAGGGTTAAAGCCAGATACGATTTTCTAGTACAAGATGTGCCTCTTGGTATGGCCGACGCGCTGTTAAGGGCGAAGGAATCGATCATCGATGACGACATATTGGTTGTCAACCCCAATGACATATTCGCGTCTTCCCTGTACAGGAAAATGCTTGAGGAGGCGGCTGGCGGCGGCTATTCCTCATTGATTTGCGCTCACAGGGTGAAATCATATTTTCCAGGAGGCTACCTCGTTGTAACCTCTAGACATGAGCTTCTCAGGATTCATGAGAAGCCAGGGCCTGGAAATGAGCCCAGCGATCTCGTGAACATCGTTGTTCACCTTCACCGAGAACCGAAACAGCTTCTGAAGTATATTGAAGATACCGTGAGCTCGAAGGATGACGTCTACGAGAGAGCGTTGACGGAGATGATCAGGGACGGGAGAAAGGTTAAGGTTGTCGAATACGACGGTCCTTGGATCGCGATCAAGTATCCATGGAACATATTGGATGCCACAGACTATTTCGTCAGGCATCTCATGGTCGGTCAGCGGTCTAAGTCTGCTGACATATCGAAAGAGGCTGTTGTCGAAGGGGTTGTGCATCTGGGAGATAACGTGAAAGTGTTAGAGGGTGCAGTCATCCGAGGACCATGCTACATCGGAGACAACACTCTAGTGGGAAACAATGTCCTCATAAGAGATGGTGCCCAGATAGGTAGCAGCTGCCTGATAGGTTTCTCGACTGAGATAGCAAGATCCTACATAGGAAACGGCTGCCTATTTCACTCCAACTATGTCGGAGACAGTGTGATATCGGACCGTTGCCTGTTCGGAGCCGGCTCGATAGCAGCAAACCTTAGATTTGACGAGAAGACGATCAAGGCCTCTGTCAACAAAACTCTACTGGACACGGGAAGGAGAAAGTTGGGTGTGATGGTTGGGGAAGACTCTAGGATTGGGGTAGGATGTCTAATAATGCCCGGTGTGAGGGTTGGCTCCAAGAGCCTCGTCGGTCCCGGTGTTGTCCTCTACGACGACGTCGGCGCCAACACAGAAGTCTACCTGAAGCAGGAATATGAGATCAGAAAGCCCAACCGTGGACAGGAGAATGATTAGTGGAGATGATTCAAAGCGAATTCCAACATAACATGATCAGGGAAATACTGGAGGAGCCCACCGCCCTAGAGCGCGCCTACGAAGGAAACATAGGAGTATTGGGTCCTGTATCGGAGAGGATCCTGAGGAATTGCAGAGGCAATTTTTACGTTACAGGGTCTGGAACAAGTTTCCACGCATGTCTCTCCTTCCAGTATTCCCTTTTTCAGATGGCTGGTGTGTATCCTACGGCGATGTTCGCTTCAGAATTTCCAACGTGGATCTCTGACCACATTCAGCCCACGGTCCTGATAGCTGTCAGCCAATCGGGTGAAAGCTCTGACATAGTGAACGCGGTCAAGAAGGCTGGGGATCTCGGATTCTACAAGGTGGCTGTCACGAACGGGCTGGGAAGCCGACTTGCCAAGCTTTCCGACGACGTCTTATACACTTACGCTGGAGAAGAGGCGGCCCTCGCGGCCACAAAGACATATGTCACGCAACTCCTCGTCCTCCTCATGCTCTCGACTGCCCTCTCACATTTGATGGGAAAGACTCAGCGCAGCCAATATAATATGTCGATGGATCACCTGAAGCATGCCGGTGCATTCGTTAAGAAGACTGTCGACAGCAACCTTCGCAGGATTGAAGCCTTTGTCGCGAGAGCAGGCAACATAGACAGAGCATTCGTTCTAGGGTCAGGTGCTCTATACCCCTCAGCCGTCGAAGGTGCCCTAAAGATCAAGGAGACATGTACGATACCTTCTGAAGGGTTTGCCTTGAGGGAATTCCTTCACGGCCCAATCCAGCTAGCTGGCAAGGAGAGTCTCACACTCGTCTTGGGGCATTCGAAGCTTGACGAAAGATTATGTGTAGACGTGATGACCAAGGTCAAGAACTTCGGCGGCAAGGTCCTGTATGTCAGCGACAGGCTCGTTGAAGCTCAGGTTGACGAGCAGATAGACATCGACGTGCCCTACATGGTTTCCCCGGTGGCCTTCGCGCCAGTCTTTCAGATTCTCTCATACTTTTTGGCCCTATCAAAAGGTTTAAACCCTGACTCACCAGAAAAGTTAAGCAAGGTGGTAAAATGAGGTTCCCTCACTTATTTTTCGGGCTTCAGAATACACTGTACGACGCCGAACTTCAGCTTTCGATGGCTAGAGCTAGCGCGGTTAGGGCGATGATCGCCGAAGGTCTACCATTAAATGAGGAATCGACGTTGATGATGTTGGAGGAGATTGTCCGAGAGTACGGCGTTCATTACCCCCACCACTTTGATGTACTGTCGGAGAGGCTTGGTGTAAAGTTCTCTCCGCGCATAGTCGCAGCAGGAGTTCTCGCATATCGGGAGGCAAGCAGCCTGTACCTGAAGCCTTACCCAGACGTGTTCACTACACTGATGTCATTGAGGGATATGGGGTCCAAGCTGCATATGATAACCTCCGGTCCCCCTGTCAAGCAGTGGCAGAAGATACTGGCATTGAACGTCGGCCACCTTTTTGAGAACGTCTTCGTCGAGGAGAGGACAGATATCATGGGTGGCTTCTCGACAGACTTCCTGAAGAATGTAATCGAGCAGACTAAGGCTGACTTAAACGGCCTTCTTCTCGTCTCAGGCATCGCAGGCGAGGTTTTTGCCGCAAGCCAGCTGGGGCTTGCCTCCGCGTTTGTCCCAAGGGGTGCAGCAAAGTATAGGGCTGAAGAAGGGAAGGCTCCTGCCACATACGTGCTCGGCTCCCTGAAGGAGCTGCTCAAGATCGTATAAGCTGGAAGTGGCTGGGCTCAAGTGCATGCTGCAACTTAACCCTCATTTTGAGACACTATACTGTTCACGTTTTCCATATCATCTTGGCCACATCGCCTCGGCGACATTTAACCATGTAGAGTGGAATTCGAGTTCAATGTCTGAAACTTTATTAGGTGTAGGCAAACAGGATGGCGTGAAAGGAATTGGAGATAGCCAACATTGAAACCCCGGCTTTGGTTGTAGACTTGGACTTGATGGATAGAAACCTGTCTGTGATGAAGGAGTGGCTTTCTGGTAAGAGGGTTCGTCTCAGGGCTCACTTTAAGACTCCGAAGGCTACTGCGATAGCGTGGAGAGAAATAGAATACGGTGCTTCAGGAGTCTGCTGCCAGACCCTCAGCGAGGCGGAAGTTGCCGCAAACGCGGGAATACGTGATATCCTGATAACCAACGAGATCGTGCAAGAGTCCAAGATAGCTAAGATGATTAACCTGCTGAACTTCTCTGACGTGAAATGCCTCGTAGACGACTTGGCGAATGCAAAGTTGATCTCCTCTTATGCGGAGAGGAGGGGGAAGAAGTTTGGAGTCTTGGTGGAAGTCGATGTGGGCATGGGAAGGTGTGGAGTGCAGCCTAGGGAAGCCATTCATCTTGCCAGGGAAGTCTCTTCGCTGAAAGGGTTAGAGTTTAAGGGCGTCCAAGCCTATGACGGCCATCTTCAGATGGCAGAGCATACGATAGGTAAAGAGAAGAAGATGGAGGAAGTTCGCAAGGTCGTGGAAACGATTAAGTGGCTGAGAGAAGACTTCGAGCAGGCCGGCATAGGGGTGGAAATTGTCAGTGGCGCCGGCACAGGGACATATCGGTACGAGTATCAAGTTTTAGACGAGGTGCAAGCTGGCTCCTATGCCCTGATGGATTGGAGATACAGGGTTTCAGCGCCAGAATTCGACATGGCTGCCACAGTACTTGCGAGGGTCATCAGCGTCCCCTCTGAAGAGAGAGCTGTCATCGACTGCGGTATGAAGGCATGTTCGACTGACGGAGGTATGCCCAAGGTCAAAGGTATGGAAGATGTAGGATGCAAGATATCAAGTGAAGAACATGGTCTACTGGATCTGTCTAAAGGCAGCAATAGGGTTAGGGTCCAAGACGTCGTCGAACTGTATCCAGCACACATCTGCACTACTGTGAACCTTCACGACAGATTTTATGTCGCAAGAAAGGGGGAAGTGGTGGCCACGTGGCCTATAAACGCACGTGACAGAACAGTCTAGACATCAACTCTTTCTTCCTGTTCGCCGAATCTTGTGAGAAATGAAGCCATCTCTTCTACAATGAAGTCGACAAGCTTCCTGCCCTTTTCTGGCGTGGCAGCCGTAGGGTCTCCTCTGCTGACACCACTTCTGCTGTCTTCGACCTCGATCTTGGAAAGGAAAGACTCATATGGAGAAGGTGCGATGCCATCCGAAGCCCCTATCTTGTCTCCTCTTATCAGCTCTGGCTGGATCACGTAGCTGAGTGAAGTCTCGAACTCGCAAGCGTGCCCAGGCACTCTCGGATATGTGCTCAATATTTCTCTTGCCTTCTGTGCTCCCAGAAGCTCCCAATATGAGAGGGAGGCTGAGGTCAGCCCAAGTTCGTCCATGATCCTCCTTGCAGCCAACTTTATCGCGGCAGCGTTTCCTCCGTGTCCGTTGATGATAACCACCCTACGTATCCCATGCCTTTTCAGGCTCCAGGCGAAATCGTATATTGTGTCGACGAAGGTTTCAGGTCTGACTGTGAGAGATCCTGAAAACTTCAGGTGGTGTGTCGAGATGCCGACTGAGATAGGTGGTGTGACCATGGACATGGGATAGACGACTTCAGATGCCTTCCGGCAGATGTAAAGGCAGAAGGCTGTGTCAGATTGGAGGGGAAGGTGTGGGCCATGCTGTTCTGTGCTGCCTGCTGGTATGACGGCAACTTTAACCTTTGGCAGAATCTCCTTGATTTCTTTCCAGGTCATCTCAGGCATGTAGTTGTCCTTTGTAGGCAAAATTCTATCCTCACAGGTCGATGGTAAAGCCAAGAGACACTTTTATGTCTTTTTGTTCAGCTGAAAAAGGTTTATTCCGGCATCATCATTTGATTTGGCATGGAGCTGCCATGTTAGCCCTTAAAGTTGGAGGTGTGCTTACACCTCATAGAAGGTTTGGCGAATCGTATATCCTCATAGAAGAAGGTAAGATTGCTCAGGTTGCCGTCGAAAGGCCAAGTTTTGTAGATGAAGTTCATTCATATGATGGTTGCATCGCTGTCCCCGGATTTGTCGATCTGCATATGCATGGGTGCTTCGGAATCGATGTCATGAATGCCTCTTCTATCAGGTTGCGTGAGCTGTCTGAACGTTTGCCGGCGACGGGTGTGACATCATTTATGCCATCGACGGTTTCCGACGACTTCAGCCGGCTTTCAGGTGTAATCGAGAACCTAAGGGTTGCTTCTGAGGCTCAGCTTGGAGCCCAAGTGCTTGGCGTGCACTTGGAAGGCCCCTACTTGAACGCTGAAAACAGAGGTGCACATTTGCTGGATCAAATTCGTCCCCCATCTATCGAGGAGTTTAAGGCTCTCTATGGCAAGAGTCAAGGGCTTTTGAAGAGGGTGACCGTGGCTCCGGAAGTGGTGGGTGGTTTGGGCTTCATCGAAGATGTTTCTGCCAGATTCGATGTGGCCGTATCTATAGGGCACACGAATGCAACCTTCGACGAAGCCTTTGAAGCATTCGATAGAGGAGCGAGGATGGTGACGCACCTATTCAATGGCATGCGGAATCTGGATCATAGAGAGCCGGGAGTGGCTGGGGCGGCATTGACTAGGGCGGATGTTTTTGTAGAGGCTATTGTGGACCTTGTTCACTTACATCCGGCGACTGTCAGGTTGATCTATAGATGCAAGGGTGTGAAAAGAATGCTTCTTGTGACGGATGCGATGGCTGCTGCTGGGCTCTCAGATGGCCAATATCAGCTTGGGCGAACTCAAGTTTCAGTGAAGGATGGTGTGGCCAGACTCGGGGACGGTGTTCTTGCGGGAAGCACCTTGACCATGATCCAAGCTGTCAAGAATGCTGTGAAGGTGGGCATTTCATTACGTGATGCTTTGGCTATGGCGTCAGATTCGCCATGTGAAGCCATGAAGTTTAAGGGTAAGGGTAGGCTTGAGCAGGACTTCGACGCGGATATACTAATACTTGATAAAAGTCTTAATCTTGTTTCCACATACGTGAGAGGAAAGAAGCACTTTGACCGCGACAGCGGAGCTCATTAGCTTGAAGACGTAGGCTGATCAATCTGGAAACATATCAGAAGGCCACTTTGTCAACTAAATGTCATGTGTGAAAGATTCCTATAACCTTATCACAATCTCACTTTTCGAGATCAATTCTTCAACTAGCTTTTTCTCTCTTAGGCTTATGCTTGAGCCTTTGTCGTCTGATAGGCTTGTGCCATAGTATGCGTTCGAAATGAAGGTGCTTGAGATATCCATACATCTTAATATGTCCTCTAGGTTCCCTGATTGGAGGTATATGGAGAGGTCGTTTACTATGAGGCATTGTGTGGGATGGTCGAGGAAGCACATGATTAGGGGCTCAATTGCTCGTCTGTTGTAGTCTGCCAACGACAACACTTCATCTCTGTTTTCACCTTCGATCCTCGGAGCCCTAATAGATGGTGGCTGAAGGTATCTTGTTCTGAAGACTGCTTGAGTGTACTTGCATAGCATTCCTCCAACCTCCTCTTTTCCCGCTGGAGCCATGTCTATGACTGTGACTTCTTGAGGTGGGACTATCTTGAGGAGCTGCTCCAGCAGTGCCGCGGTAAGCTGAGTCTTCCCTCTCCTCAAGTCCCCGATTATCAGCGTCTTCTTTCCTATTATGTCACCGATTTTGATCTCCTCAGGTTTTTCCGCCGAATACAAGGTCGATCACCTTCGTCCTCTCTAGCGCTAGGACCGTTACCATTCCAAGGAGGCTGCCGATGATGGAGCTGATCGCCCAACCATAGTATAACAGTAGAATTGATGCGAACTGTGTATGCATTCGGCTCTCGAAAAAGGGGTCGATCATGTAGTAGGCGACTGTGCCACCTATGATGACGGTTCCTACCGGTTCAGTGAGAGCAGCTACTATGATAGCATTTCTCTTTCGCATGAACCTTTTTAGGGCTCTATAGCTCAATCCCACGACGATCCCCCCAGGTATGCCTCCTGGGTAGGCGAAGATGGTTCCTGTGCCCAACATTATCCTAAGTGTCCCCGATATCGTTGAGACGATGGTCGCCCCCAAGGGGCCGAGTATGATTCCACTTAAGACGTTTACGAGGTGTTGTCCTGGGAAGGCTTTTGATGGCCCCCAAGCGATCCACAATGGGGATATTGCAAGGGTTAAGGCTGCAAGGATTGATGAAAGCGCGATCATCTTTGTCTGTTTCATATAGGCCGTCCCCCCGTATGCTCAATCAATCTTCTTCTTGCCAAGCTTGTTCGCGATCTCGATGACCTTCCTTGACACGTCAACTGCGTCTTTTCCGAACACCCTTACCATCGGCTCCTTTCCGACGTCACCTTTGTCGTATATGATGTCCGGGACCTTGCCCACTCTCCTTATCGCCTGCTCTATGCCCCAAGGCAGGGTTCCACCTTCTACCTCCTTGAGCTCTCTGGGCTCTTCGCCTCTGTCAAAGAAAGAAACTGTCAGGCCAAGCCTTTCACTGGCCTCCACCACTTCGGGAGCATATCTTATGTTCATGATAGACCTGACTTCAGGATCATAGTCTGTTACCTTGAGCAGGATCCTTGCCAAATGTGAAGACGCCCCAAACTCTGGAGCCCCAGACGCCTTGACGTTCCCCTTGAACTTTACAATCCGTCCAGGTATAGCTGCAACGTCTTCCAAGCCCTTCAGGTAGAATTTGGGTAGAGCCATTGCGAGGTTGCTCTGAACCTCGGGTATGATAGACGAAACCTCGTCGTGCGCCTCCAAGAGTTCGACGGCCTCAGACATGATTTCTATCACATGAAATCTTTCAGCCGGCACCTGAATCCATGAGATTGGGTTTATTGGCCCATGGCATTTACCCAGTGGAAGACTGTATCTTACCGCGTTTTCGATGAACTTTTTTGCCAACTCAATCGCCTCTGATATGCTCTTTCCCTTTGCGAGTTCGGCTGTGATCGCTGACGAGAAGCCGCATCCTGTGCCATGAGTATTCTTCGTGTCTATTCTGCCTCCAACATATTCTTTGAATTCGCCTTCGAAATATGCCACGTCCACGACTTTGTCTCCTGTAGGCACATGTCCGCCCTTTATGACCACCGCCTTCGGTCCAATCCCAGATATCCTCTTAGCAGCCTCCCTCATGTCGTCAACGTCTTCTATCTTGATGCCACTCAAGACTTCCGCTTCTGGGGCGTTCGGTGTCACAACTGTCGCAACAGGGATCAGCATCTTCTTTAATGTCTCCTCTGACTCGGCCTTTAGTAGGCGTGCCCCACTCTTTGCCACCATCACCGGATCGACGACTAGTGGGAAACCATGCTGTCTAACCTTTCTTGATACCAGTATAACGACATCCTTTTCATGCAGCATGCCTGTCTTTGCTGCGTCTACACCAAAGTCTTCGACAACCGCGTCTATCTGTTTTTCGATCGTGTCTAGGTCAACGTTGTGGATTGCATAAACTCCACAGGTGTTCTGGGCTGTCACCGCGGTTACAGCGGCTGTCCCATGTACTCCAAGTGCGGCAAAGGTCTTCAGGTCCGCCTCTATCCCAGCCCCTCCTCCAGAATCGCTTCCTGCAATGGTTAATGCTACATGCAGTTCCCTCATATCCTACCAGCCTCCTTTAGGAGAATATATGATATGAACGCGACCAGGAAAGATGGCAGAGTTCCTCCGATGATGTAGACGTAGGCGAACAGATAGTAGGACATGAATCCTAGAATCCATGATATTACAGCAACCTTGTTGAGCGACGGTTTCCCAGAATAGAAGTCTTCCAGTCTATACTGCCTCCTTCTGACCACAAAATAGTCCGCGGACACTATGCCAAAGACGGGAATAAAGGATGCACCTATTAGCAGCAGGAAGTTCACGTACTGTCCTATCTCTAACGTGAAAGCGACACCCAGCGATATCAGGACAACAATTAAGCCAAGCTTCCACTGTCTTAGCTTGGACATGATGTTTTGAATCGAGACAGTCGCCGAATATATATCAGCGAACGCGTTATCCGTCTCATCGACTAGCAGAGCCATTAGGGCGAAGTTGCCTAAGGCCATCAACGCTATCGAGTAGACAACGCTGCCGCCACCACCTGTAAACCAAAGTCCAGCTCCAACGACGTAGAACCAGGTGTTGGCTAATATGTAACCGAACAATGTCCCCATGAAGCCGCGCTTCTCGCTTGAGGCAAACCTGTTGTAGTCTGAGATAAGTGGCATCCAAGAGACAGGCATTGCTATCACGAGGTCGAACGCTAACGCCATCTTACCCAACTCGAAATCTCCCAGCTGCCAGACTATCGGCTTGACGAATACGAGATAGGTCAGCCATATTGTTGTTATCGTGCTGATCCAGACAGCTATCTTTTCAAGCCACTGCTTTATGACAACAAACGGCCCGTAGACCATCAGAAAATAGCACCATGCCGCAAAAAAAGATATCATGATGGGTCTGGTCAGGTGGCCGAAGACATCGCCTACGATCGTTCTTGCAGCTTCACCCATAATTATCAGCTCGAATGTGGTCCATCCGACAAGCTGTATCACGTTGAGCGCTGTCGGCAGATACGATCCAATCAGTCCAAATGAAGGCCTTAGGCTGACCATCGTTGGAACACCATACTTGGAACCGATCACGCCAACAAGGGCAAGTATCAGGCTTCCTACAAGTGATCCCAGCAAGCTTACGACCAATATGTAACCAAATGATAACCCAAGGTCTTGTGCCAGCGACGCACCCGCCTGCAGTACAAGCAGACCTACCGCCAAACTCAGCCAGAAGACGAACAGGTCGAAGAAGCCCAAGATCTTCTTTTCCTTCGGTACAGGCTCAACCCCCCATTCTGGGGGTGGTTTTATGTGTGGCATTCTATCGAGCAAGGTCGAAGCCATCATATAAATGCTCTTATAACCCACTTATGTTCTTGATTTAGCTGTCCAAGTCGTTGATCCACCTTGTCAGGGAATCATATCCTGTCTCTTGCTTGCGTCCACCTATTCCAAGCGGCTCCAGGATCTGCGCCATCAAACTGTACATGTTTGAAACATACTCTGGGATGTTGACTTCCTCTTTTCTAACGATGTTTATGGGTTTGACGGAGAACTTTCTGCCCCTATAATTGAATGCCTTCACCTTCGCGAAGGTTACAGTCTGGCCTCGTCTGAGGTTGGAGCCGGAGTCCACCATTTGAATCGCACACTGGTAAGTCTGGGGGAGGACATTCGACTGCACCATTTCTGATGGTTCCTTGTGCAGTATGACGTTGAATGCCATGTCTTCAACGTTGAACCTTCTATTCAGAAGATCCTTTTCCCTTTCCTTCAATATCTTGTACACTCTGTTTTTGGCTTCAGGTATGTCGCCTTGGCTGCCTATCTTTGCAAGCTCTTGGGCGGTCTCTGCCAGCACGTTTCTCACGAACTTTGGTGTGTTGGATTTGAAGGCGGCCAGACCCTTAGGATCTATCTTGCCGTTTTCATAGATTCCAAGGTAGGCCTTCTTGGCTGAAGAGAAGATACATACCTTGTACTTTTTGTCTACTGCAAGGTCAAGGTTGAGTTCCCTCTTCACTTTGTCGATCAAGCTTTGCAGGCGTTCGCTGTCAGGGTTTACGATGAAGACAGAATCGGTATCACCGTACACAGGCTTCAGGCCCTCTTCAAGGGCAAGTTTCCACGCTCTCTTCAAAGCGTTCCTGGAATAGGCGGTTATCGATTCAGCGAGTGCTGGGCTCGCCAGTCCTCTAATCCTTATCGTTACCCCATAACAGATTACCAAAATCATCTTTAGAACCTCCGAGATGATCCTCGCGTTTTGGTCCCCCTCCTTTCCCTTCTTCTTGTAATACCTTATCCTGAGGTCTTTTAGTGCTCCAATCAGGGTAGAATACTTGCCTCTCCTTATTGTGCATACGTGATGTTCTTCTTCTGGCACCGTATTGTTTTGGCATTCACCATGTCCACAGTTCACTGTCTCATGGGAGAGGTTGTAGACGTCGATGCAGCTGGGATACAGGGATTCGTAGTCGAGGGCGTAGGTGTTTAAGAACACACCCTTCTCTGGAGATAGCACCAGTGCAGCCTTGCCATAGACACCCCTCTCACTCTCGCCTCTCGCGAACTCTTCAGGTGTGGGGATCACATATCCCTCGCTCTTCAAGTACAGGTAATATAGCGCCTTGATGAAGTTGCTTGGCGGCGCATTTCTGAAGGTTATGGGGCTGTTGGTTATCCTCGACAAATATAGAGCCTGAAGCATCCTATCCACGTCATACCTATAACGTTTGGCAACCTCTCTGGATATGATGGGCAATGGCTGTTCGATGATGTTGAAGAATTTCTTGGCTAAGGCATACTTCACAGGATCATAGCCTACAAGCTCTCTAAAGGCATCTTCGAAAGCCTCCATGTTAACTTCCATCGGATGGAAGCTTCTACCAAGGTTGCTGTAAGTGACCCCGAACCTCATACCCCTATCAAAGGCGTACTTTTCCACGGTATGGACATCATCCTCCCAGACCCTAGTGAAAGCCTGTTTCGCCTCATTCAGTGCCGTCTCTCTTCCAAAAATTTTATAGTAATCGAGCTCCCTATCAGAGAAGAGCTCTCTTCTCCTCTCAAGAGCTGACCTGCAGCCAAGATTCTTGGCTGCCTCCAATGCTTCCAACTCTCTCAGAGCGTAAAAGTAGGGATGATATTCTGTTCCCTCATTCCACTCCTCTATGTTGCCGCCGTCAGAAAGATAGAACAATCTGACAATGTTCCCATCATATCTTGCATCTAGCAGGGTGTAATTGGCCATCATCCACTACCTACGTGCCTTCAGTAAGAAGGCAGATCAAGTCGATCTAGCCAATTGGACGCTTGCTGCTTAAATAAAGCTTGCCGATCGCAAGCACCGGTTAAGGCGCTGGTCCCACGGCGTAGCCAACAGATCGAATAGTTCTTTGATCGCCTCCATAATACATACGGTAAAAGTTTATGTAGCTTTTTGTTAAAGCCGTTTGCTTCCAACCTTGCAAACATTATCTGTCTCCCCCTTCTGGAGGTTTAAGGAAATGTCTTCAAATGATATATCGATGATGATGCATAATCTGCTCTTTTCTTCTCAAAGCAGGTACAGATTAAATTTAATCCTAACAACATTTGCAGGAATGGCACTATACCAAAAGCTTTGGAAAACATAGATGTGATGTAGAAAGCTTCCGGAAAAGAACCAGTTGGAAAGCATATATTATAGTAGATTGCATTTATTCCCATACGAACATACAAATGTTAAACGATGTTGAGTGTTATGCATTGATACAAATCTGGCCAAATTCTGTTGGAAGTTAGAAAAATTAATAAACTCTATATCAGCATATTACAGCGATACAGCAATATTTTGCTTTTTTCTTCTGATTGTGTTAACTGACTATCCAAATTTAGTTTTTTTGTCGAATATTCATCAAATAACTTGTGCCAAAATAAAAAAGGGATTATGAGGAATACCTGTAGATTAGGTTCGAGCAAAATTGGAAAACATCCTAGAAGAAGTTCAGGGTGAAGAATCAAAAAAGACTATAGGCAAGAGAAGACTATTGGCTTTAGCTACGTTAGCAGCCGCAGGCTTATCAATAAAACCTCTTATAGAAAAGGCTCACGCAGCTTCAGGTCAACCATTATACATAGGAAGTGCTGAGAATGCAGCCGATGATGGAGATGAAACTATGTTAACGGTGAAGGTTGACTCAGCACCAATGCAAGACATATGGGAAGGTCTTGTACCACTCCCAAGCGCACTTACAGTAAAAAATACTGGAATACAACAATCATCTCCTCCAGTCCATCATCCTCCAATCGGCATCCTCGGCATATGTGATAATGGCATGGGAGTATCTGGGCTGTCAGATTCTCATCTTGGTGTTCATGGCAGATCAACTCATGGAATTGGTACAGCTGGAAAGACGGAGGATGGAATAGGTGTTCAAGCCATAGCTGAAAGCGAAGACGGAACAGCTCTGAAGGTGGAGGGGAAGAGTAGCTTCAGCACAGTAGGGAGTGGAACGATACCTCGTCTAAGGAAATCTTTTACGGTAAGTGTAGCCTCTGGGCTTATGACAGACAAAAGCCATGTATCTGTGACGTTAACGAGCGACCCCACGGTCTTAGGGGGAGATGCTGCAGTATCATGGATTCAAAGGGATCCGGCGAACAGCAGGTTCACGATAAACTTGACCAAGGCCGTTGGAAGGGATACGACGTTCACATACTTCATCGTAGAACCCTGAACTTCATAAATCTGACAGGTTTGAGATAAGAATCCCAAAAGGGAAGATCGTGAGTCTTCCTTAGGGGGCTAGCATATGCTGTCAAGAATTATTTTATTGAAGCTAAAGTGTTCTTTAGAAAGGGAAAGGTCTGTGAACGTGCACTGCAATGGATACTGCTGATCATCTTCTTGGCCTATTCTTTCACATACTTCTCTCTTATTAGCTGTCTCTTTGGCTTGTAACTTCCGTAGACGAATATGTTGGTGTCCTTAGAAAGGTTTAAGAGAGCCAGAATATTTGATCGAATTTGAGATGATGGCGAATTGAGAAGGACGATTGCGTTGGTGGCGCATGACAACAAGAAAGACGACTTGGTGGAGTGGGTTGACTTCAATAAGGGAACGTTGGCTCCACACAACTTGCTGGCAACCGGAGGAACTGGAAGAAAGATAATCGAAAAGACTGGCTTGGGCGTCACTTTGCTGAAGGACGGTTCTCGTGGAGGCGATATGGAAATCGGGGCATTGATAGCGAACGGGGAACTGGACTACCTGATCTTCTTCTGGGATCCTCTAGAGGCTCTCCCTCACGATGTGGACGTTAAGGCTCTCTTAAGGATAGCCGTCTTATATAATGTGCCGACTGCCTGCAATAGGGCGACGGCGGACCTGATAATTTCAAGTCCGCTGTTCAGAAGCGAAGAGTATAGGCCTAAGAGACTGACCGAGTAGGTCTGAATTCAATTGAAACCATCCGGGTTGACGCTGTAGCTGCACGCTACAAAGGTTATTAAACGGTGGGCTCAGAATAGAATCGATGATAGAAGACACGATCGAAGTGCTCAAAACTCTCTCGGTCTTCATAGCAGGCACTCGAAGATATGTTCAGGAGAGAAAGTTTCCAGACAAGTTTTCACAGCTTCAAGCGGATCTCATTTCACACTTGCAGAATGCCACAAAGTCTGTGGATAGGCTCTTTGACTCCTTAAACAGGATACATGATACGTCGTCTTTGAACGATTTCCAGAAGGCCTCTTCCTCATATGAACTGATCAAAATGGAGGATGAAATAATAAGCATACTTAGAGAACTTGCCTCAGTGAAGATTAGGCTTATGGCGCTTGTTGATGAGGTGTTCAGGGACCCCATGGAGAAGGTTGACCTACTCGAGAGAGTTGCCGTAATAGACGATGTCCTCAAATATTTTTCGAAAGAGAAGCTGAGCGAACAGATATCATTGCAGCTCAAGTCGTCTCTTGAAAACATTTTAGCGGACACGAACCTTGATGAAACTGAGTTGAAGATGGCTGTTCAGCAATCCTCAAGTGTGACTCCGGACTTTACATACAGGGTAAGGTTCGTTTCTGAATACCCACATCTTTCTCTTCTAATTTCTAAGGCGAAAAAGGCCTGATCTTGAACTCGCGGCCTCGACAACTTGGCTGTCGAGACGCCGAGGAAGGCAAGTTTAAATATGATCCCATTCTACCTTGAAAGAAAAATGTCCAGCCAGAACAATCATCTCATGAAAAGGATAGTTGTCGAGTCTCCTGCGTCGTCAGCCAATGTTGGACCCGGCTTTGACGTCTTCGCACTTGCCCTAAGTTCGCCCAAGGATAGGGTTATCGTGACTCCAAGGCGGGAAGGGCTGAAGCTTTCAGTGGAGGGGAAGGGATTTGAGCAGATACCGACAGCTGCCGCCGGCAACACCGCAGGCGTGGTCGCCACCAAGATGATGTGTGACTTCAGGTTGCCTGGTGGCGTGGAGGTCAAGATTGTTAAGGGTGTCCCTGTCTCAATGGGTATGGGTAGCAGTGCTGCCTCAGCTGCCGGGGTAGCATTCGCCATCAACAGGCTCTTCTCACTAGATCTGGACGCGAATACTTTGGTTAAGTATGCGGCGGAGGGGGAGCTGGCATCGGCTGGGAAGCCTCACGCAGACAATGTTTCAGCATCCCTGCTTGGTGGCTTCACGATAGTGAGATCATATGATCCAGTTGATGTGATAAGGGTTGATCCTCCAGAAAACTTGGGCATCTGTATAGCGTCACCTCAGATTTCCTATGGGGCTAAGAAGACAGCTCAGTTTCGAGCTGTCATACCTTCCTCAATCGAACTCGGCAGGCTTGTACATAATGTTGGAAATGCGTCAGCCTTGGTGGCAGCAGTATTTCGAAGGGACCTGAAGCTCTTCGGTCGCGCGCTGGACGACTCCGTGGTGGAGCCGGCTAGGTCCAAGCTGATACCAGGCTATGAGGAAGTCAAGAGGGTGGCGGTTGAAAATGGTGCGTTAGGTGTCACAATAAGTGGTGCTGGGCCAAGTTTGGCCGCCTTCTTCGATAACTCGCTCGTTGATGGCACGTTGATCGGAGACGTGATGTGTCAGGCGTTCAGGAACGCGCATGTAGAAGCCTCCTATCATGTTACAAGACCGGGAGAGGGCACCACAGTTTTGGATGAAGCTTGAAGATGCACTGCTGTCTTCGGTTAGGGGTTTAGGGTTCTCGGCGGATTTGCGAACCTGTTCTCTCTATTGCTGTGGTATCGTACTATCGTATCCGGATCCTTTAATCTGCCTGTTAGGATCGCGACTACCTTGTCGTCTCTCTTGATTACCTCACCCTTTACAAGTTTCTTGATCGCCGCAACACATGCAGCTGAGGCTTGCTCGCAGTCGAAGCCGTTGCTTCCAACCACTGCGACTCCATCCTCCATCTCGCTGTCCTCAACCTCGACCGATATGCCTTCTGTAAAATCTAGGCTTCTCAGGCCCTTCTTTATGTTGACTGGCCTTCCTATCTGTATTGCGGTCGCGCATGTCTTCGGTTTCCATCCTTTTTCCTCAAGGTATGCATAATACTCCTCTATCAGCTCCTCGTTCACGTTTCCATTATTCCATCTTAGGGGCTCATTTCTGTAGAATCCATTGTAGAGGGTGAAGAAGGTGTTCGAGCCTTTAGCGTCGACTGCTACGAACCTCGGCTTCTTTTTTATCCATCCCCACTCGTAAAGTTCGATTATCGCTTTGCCAAACGCGGAACAGTTGCCCATGTTGCCACGGGGGAAGACGATCCAGTCTGGAACCTCCCAGTCGAGGTGCTCCAGTACCCTGTAGATCATCGTCTTCTGTCCCTCAAGCCTGAATGGGTTCACAGAGTTCATCACATACGCGCCTTCCCTTCCCTTTCTCAGGACAACTTCTAATGCGTCGTCGAAGTTTCCGTTGACCTGATATATGTCAGCGTTGAACTGGAAGGCTTGAGCCAGCTTGCCTGGAGCGATCTCCTCTTTGGGAATATATATGCCTGCTCTTATTCCCTCGTTTGCCACATACATCGCCAGAGATGCTGAAGTGTTACCTGTTGACGCGCAGATCACCTCTTTGACGCCAAGCATCTTCGCATGGGTGAGTCCGGTTGATATGCCGTTGTCTTTGAAGGAGCCGCTAGGGTTAAGCCCTTCTGGCTGAAAGAGCACATTTTCTCTTGGCATGCCAACGTACTCTGCGACCTTGGTCATCTCATAGGGTCTTGTCCGTCCTTCGGCGCCGTCGAATGAGACGAACACTCTGCTATAGTTGTCGTAGTCTTCTGAATCGTAGCCTGTGAAGTTGACGAGTTCCCTGAACCTCCATACACCACTTTCGTTGAAGATGTTACCTAGAGGATTCTTGCGCGCGAAAAAGATGTACGTTAGCCTCTTGTTGAAGGCCCTCCTATACTTGACGTCCAGAAGGTTGCCACAGTCACAGGTCGTCCGTATCTCTGACGTATCATACTTCTTTCCACAGCTTGGGATTATGCACTGGAGATATGCCTCATTCTTCATTAAATCCATTTAAGGACATTTCTTCAGGATATTTAAACCTGTTGAAAGCACAGTAGGCCAAGAATTTCTAGAACAAAATCATGGGCTGGGCTTTACGTTGCAATTTGCGGCCTACTGGAAAGTGATATATAATCGGCTGTGGGCAAGGCCGATTAGACCAACATGAGCATACTGGTCCCCAATAATAATATCAAGGAGAAGATGATTCTGTGGTTTCGGTAACGGTCTATGACGGCTCATCAAATATCGGCGGAAACAAGATCTACGTCGAAGACAAGGGTAAAGGTGTCTTTCTTGACTTTGGAATTAACTTTACAAAGTACAATATGTTCTTCCAAGACTTTCTAACTGAGCGGAGCTCGAGAGGAATTCATGACCTAATCTATCTAGGCCTCATCCCCAAGCTGAACATCTATCGAAAAGATCTTATCCCCTCTGACGTGGACCTTTCAAGCTACCGTCGGCTCGGCATAGAAGCAGTTCTGCTCAGCCATGCTCACATGGACCACTGTGGAAACATAGCCATCCTTGAAAAGGGTGTCCCAATTGTGGCGACCAAGTCTACTATAGCGATTCTTAAAGCGTTGAGGGATACGGTGGCTTCTCCTAAGATCGGCTCAGAAGTATTCTACATGTCAGCTAGAGAGCGGGCTGAGGGAACCGGTGGACTGATACTCGAGTCCCATGCGAAAGGAGCATATGAGGCACGAGAGTTCTACTGCACTACCGAGCCCTCGGAAAGGTTGATAGAGTTCTGTTCGAGCAGGCCCGGTCAGGGCTCCCATGGCAAGAAGATCATATCACATCAATTAGGTTCCATGGACAAGGTCAGCCTACCATTTGATGTCGAAGCTTATGACGTAGACCATTCGATCTATGGG
>Ga0129301_1000361_pt1 | contig 24940 bp, 28 predicted proteins | sample ConPoolayeHmetaG_FD_94489 | JGI IMG/M metagenome (GOLD analysis project Ga0129301, IMG submission 94489) | Hot spring microbial mat communities from California, USA to study Microbial Dark Matter (Phase II) - Cone Pool mat layer H metaG ...
ACATTATGGAAAAGCCCAAGACATCGAATGGGCAATAGACAACGATCTGCCTTATCCAGAAAACATCTTCATAGTCCAATCACGCCCAGAAACAGTCTGGGGCGCTCAACCTGCTCAAGCACCAGCAAAAGCAGAGGCTGAAAAGATGAAACCAGCAGAAATGAAAGTCATAGTTAAAGGCATAGCAGCAGGCAAAAGAGGATTCGGCGCAGGAACAGCAAAAGTCGTAGCAAACCCGCAAGAAGCCGCCAAAATCATGCAGAAAGGCGACATACTCGTCACAGACATGACCAACCCAGATTATGTGCCCTTCATGAAACTCGCAGGTGCCATAGTCACAAACAAAGGCGGAGTAACATGCCACGCCGCCATCGTAAGCCGCGAACTCGGCATACCATGCGTCGTAGGAACTGAAACCGCCACAAAACTCATGGTCTCAGGAAGAGAATACACCGTAGACTCCCAAAGCGGCGTCGTCTACGAAGGAATAGCACCATCACTAACAGAGCAGCTGTCCTCCGCAACAATAGGCGGAATAGCATACAACACAGCCGGAGCAATGTTCCAATCGGTGCCTGTAACTGCAACAAAAATATACATGAACCTCGGCGTTCCAGAAAAAATAGAAGAATACAAGGACTTACCCTTCGAAGGCATCGGGCTAATGCGCATCGAATTCATCCTAGCCAGCTACATCGGCGAACACCCATTATACCTCGTAGAAACAGGACAATCACAAAAATTTGTTGACAAACTTGCAGATGGAATCGCCACAGTCGCCAGGGCAATACAGCCGCGCCCAGTAGTTGTACGCTTTAGCGACTTCAAAACCAACGAATACCGAGAATTAATAGGCGGCGAAAAATACGAAATCGAAGAAGCCAACCCCATGCTCGGATGGAGGGGATGCAGCCGCTACATAAGCACATGGTACGAAAAAGCCTTCAGACTAGAATGCCAAGCAATCAAAAAATGCCGAGAAGAATGGGGACTCAAAAACGTGTGGATAATGCTTCCCGTCGTACGCACAGTATGGGAGGCCAAAAAATGCTTAGAAATCATGCGACAAGAAGGATTAGAAAGATCACGCGACTTCCAAGTATGGTTCATGGCTGAAACACCCTCAATCGCCATACTTGCAGACGAATTCTCAAAACTCTGCGACGGATTCTCCATAGGTTCAAACGACATGACACAAGGCATCCTCATGATAGATAGAGATTCTGAGCGCTTAGGGCAAATGGGCTACTTCGATGAAAGAGACCCAGCAGTAAAACGAATAATCGCACATCTCATCAAAGTCGCACACGAAAACGGCTGCACAGTCTCAATCTGCGGCGAAGGACCATCCAACCTTCCGGATTTCGCAGAATTCCTCGTTAGAGTCGGCATAGACAGCATCTCCGTAAACAACGACGCAGTAATCGCAACCAAAAAACTCGTCGCAAGCATAGAACAGAAAATAATCCTAGAAAAACTCGCCGAACAACATGAACGAGCACTAAAACGTTCAACAAGAAGACCCCCACAAGACTGGGAATGGACAGGTCGCTGGGAAGAAACCCAAGAATAAGACCCTATAAACACCCTTTTATCTTCCATATCTTCATAATCAATTCACGTGACTTCTGGATGTGAAAACGTGAAGCAATACTATTTTGAAGAAGAACGAATCAGACAAGAAATACTTAGATTAAACGCAAAACGTGTCCTAATTCAGCTTCCAGAAGGTCTAAAACCCGAAGGTCCTCGCCTAGCGAGAACTATTGAGAAATTTGGCGCTTTGCCTTTGGTTTCGGCGGACCCATGCTACGGCGCATGTGACTTAGCAACGGAAGAAGCAGAAAGCTTAGGCGTTGACTTAATAATTCATTATGGGCATTCAAAACTGCTGAAGTATGAGCGTGTTCCAACGATTTATATTGAAGCCAGAGCCACCATAAACGTGAAAGACAGCGTTAAAAAAGCGTTGCCGTTGCTGAAAAAATGGCAGAAAATAGGCTTAACCACGACAGTTCAGCATGTGCAAACGCTTGACGAAGTTAGAGAAATTCTTCTCCAAGCAGAAAAGATTGTTGTAATAGGCGATGCGGGACGTTTGAACTATCCTGGGCAAGTCATAGGATGCGACTATAGCAATGCAAAGTCAATAGCAAAAGATGTGGAAGGGTTCCTCTTCGTTGGCGGCGGACAATTCCATGCCTTAGGCGTAGCTATTGCAACATCAAAACCCACAGTAATCGCAGATCCATACGAGAAGAGAGCATACGAAATCAGCAGCGAAGCTGAAAAATTTGTCAAGCAAAGATGGGCAATGATTGAAGAGGCTAAGAAGGCAAAGGCTTTTGCGATTCTAATCGGGCTAAAGCTTGGACAGAAAAGATTGGAAGAGGCGATTAGCCTGAAAACTAGGCTCGAGGAGAAGGGCAAGACTGCGCATCTCTTTGTTATTAGAGAAATCGCTCCTGAAGCGCTTATGGAGTTTCCGACAATAGACGCTTATGTTATTACTGCATGTCCCAGAGTATCCCTTGACGATGCTTCAAGATTCCGAAAACCGATGCTGACAGCAAATGAAGCATTAGTAACTATTGACATGGTATCTTGGGAAGACCTATGCAAAAAAGGCTGGTTCGAAAACTAGACTTAGAACTATTTCTTTCGCAGATTAAGCCGCATCCGACACCTAAGCCTGACCTTGAACAATATAATATCCCAGAAGATGTTGCTGCAACAATGCTCTATCTGGCAGCCTACACATACGATAATATTATAGGCAAAAGGGTTCTGGATTTGGGATGCGGCAGTGGAAGACTGGCATTGGGAGCAGCTCACTTGGGTGCAGAGCATGTTGTAGGTGTTGACATAGACAGAGAAGCCGTGAAACAAGCGGTTAAAAACTCGATAGCGACAAATCTGAAACGAAAAGCTGATTGGATTACTGGAGACATAGACGTAATCCATGGAAACTTTGACACTGTTCTGCAAAATCCGCCCTTTGGTGTACAAAAACGAGGAGCTGACCGAAAGTTTCTGGAAAAAGCCCTCGAAGTAAGCAAAGTAATCTACTCGCTGCATAAAAGTCCAGAAAAGAATAAGGTGTTTGTCAAAAAACTGAAAGCAAACAAAGCCAAAATCATGCAAGTAGCCCCTTCTCCCTTCTTAAAACGTTTCATTGAAAAACATCATGGAAGAATTATAGCAGCCTATGCTATGGTCATGACATTGCCGTACATGTTCAGCTTTCACACTAGAAGAAAACATGAATTTGCCGTTGATTTACTCGTTATCAAAAATGAGAAGGAGTGACCAACTCGCTCATCAGATGAGGTTAGCAAACGAATGAAAAGGTTTATTGAGGAGTGTATGAAAGTAGAGAGACATACTCGTTAGCGAGCGTTTATGTTTAAGCTACACGAAAGTTTGATTGCACAGGTATAGATTGTGGTTAGGAAAGGGTGTTCAGAATGAGTTCAAATTCATCCGAACGGAAAAGCGGTCTGTTTGTGTTGCCAGGTGAAAGATTAGGTGTTATTGAAGAATTTATTCCTGACTTTGGAACATACGTTAAAGATGGAATTATCTATTCCAGAATTCTTGGTCGTGCATTAATTGACCTTTCGAATAAGCGAGTTTCTGTTTATTCTTTGGGTCGAGAGGTAAGAGTTCCCAAGGTTGAGAGCATAGTAGTCGGGCAAGTTTCGAATGTTCAATCTGAAAATGCAGCGGTAAGAATTTTTGAAATAGGCAATAACCAGCTTTCTGGCATCTTCTCTGGGATTCTTCACGTCTCCGATGTGGCGCAAAGCTATGTTGAGTCAATGTTTAACGTATGCAAACCCGGCGACATTATTAGAGCCAAGGTAATCAGCGAGAAAAATCAAGTTTACCATTTATCTATTAAAGACAAGAATCTGGGCGTGATTTACGCTTTTTGTTCACATTGCGGCTACACGCTGGAGCCAAAGCGGCAAGGTGTTTTCTGTCCGCGCTGTGGAAAAGTTGAAAAGCGCAAGACTGCATTTGATTATGGAAAAGTTGCGCTTTAGCGTGAGAGAAGGCTAAGTAAACATGAAAGTCAAAACATTGAAGAAAACCCCGAACGAGCTTAAAGTGGAAGTGGAAGGTGCTGGACATACTCTCTGCAATTTTTTACAGAAGAGAATTCTCGAAGATGAGCATGTAGATTTAGCGGGCTATGATATGCCACATCCACTAGCCTCAAGCTCTATAATCTACATTCGCACAATAGGCAAAGTGAAGCCTGAAACTGTTCTTTTTAGAGCTATCGAAAAGGCACGTAAGATGAACAAAGATTTCGGCGAAGAGCTCAAACAAGCCTTCAAGAAAACTTGACTCTGTTCTTTATTTTTACAAGCAATTGCGTTAAGCCCTCAACGGAATTAGCAAACTCCATCAGCGTTGAAACGCTTTCTTCAAGCGTAACATAGCTGTTAAGCCAACCATAAACTATCAATGCCTCTGCAGCGTCCGCCAGCATATGACGGCTCATTCTGGCGGGCAGATGTTCTCTTAATCCAGCCCTCTTGAGGGCTTCTGCAAGAATTGTTCCTTTAACCTTTGCACCTAACGGTTTTCCCTTCCTATTCGACAAGGCTAGCGCATAAGCAAAGTTTATGTACGCATCTCCAAGAGATGCCAGTTCATGGTCAGTTAACACTTCTGACAAGCTTCTATGCGCTTTAACGAAACCGGCAGTCTTACCGTGACTTTTCAATGCCCTCGTTTCCTCCATTCATTAAGCATGTTATAGAAGCATTGGAATAAACCGTCTTGTCCTTTTCTGATACTCCAAATACTCTTCACCGAATCGCTGTATCAAAAATCTCTCTTCTTCAAACGTAACACGATAATATCCGAGAACCGCAAATAATGAGAAAAGCGAGAGCCAGCTTGGCCATAGAAAGAACAGACCCAAGAACATGAGAAAATAGCCAAAATAAGAAGGATGACGCACATGTTTGTAGGGACCCCATGTTACGAGTTTTTGGTTTTCAGGCATGCTCCATGAAGTGGCGTACTTTCCTCTGGAAATAACGCTCCAGATGAATATGAAGTATCCAGCGAGGTTGAGGATTAATCCTAGAATCTGCAGATAAAGGCTTGACATGAACTGAAAATATATTGGAAGAGCGTAAAAAGAAGAAATTAGCCCAGCAAAGACCAAAAACAAGTACGCCAAGATGCCAACAAAATAAATCAACGTTCCAATGCCAGCTATTGCTACGAGAAATCCCTGTGGTTGTTCGGTTTCTGCGCGGGTTTTCTTGTCTTCTCTGCGTTTGTGAACGATTAAAATGTTGTGCAAGTTAACTGAAACAAAGCATAATAAGCCAATGAGGAGAAGTATTGCCATGACTGTTTCTGCCTGCATAGTTTCAAGATGGTTAACTCATAATTATAAGCATATTCTGATGCGGCCGTTTCACTAACCTTATAACGCTTTATTAGTCAATATTATTGGCTTGAGAGGCAAGAATTTTTGGCTCTCAGAAAGTTCCGCATCATCAAACCTGAAATTCGCGTTCTAGGCGTCGACGATGGAATATTTACTCCACGCACCAAAAGTCTTGTGCCCGTCGTGGGAGTTGTTTATCGCGGTGGCTACTGGCTTGACGGCGTGATGCACACCAAAATAAGAGTGGACGGATTTGATGCCACAGAGAAAATAGCGTCAATGATACTTAACTCTCCGCATTACAAACAGTTAAGAGTCATCATGCTCAACGGAATCACTTTTGCAGGTTTCAACATCGCAGACATAAAAAAACTCAATGCCACAACAAATCTTCCCGTCATAGCGGTTACACGTGAAAAACCCAACCTGTCAGAAATTCGTAGCGCGCTCAGAAACCTGCCTAAAAGCGAAGAACGCTGGAAAGCCGCCCAAAATGCTGGAAAAATAATTGAAGTACGCCTAAAAAGCCCAAAAGAGAAAATCTACATACATATCTCTGGCATTCTTGAAGAAGACGCAAGAAAGATTCTAAAGTTAACTTCAACACGCAGCAACATCCCTGAAGCATTGCGTGTAGCCCATTTAATTGCTTCTGGAATCAGCGCCATTTAACTCCAATATTGATTCGTATATGAAAAAGTTTAAAAGGCGCCATGTTAAGGTAAAACGAACGGACATCGGAGCAATAAGTCATGGAATTTTGTCCAAAATGTGGCTCCCGTCTTGGGCCTAAAAAAGGAAAATCCAGTAAAGAAGCCTCGTTAGTGCTTGTTTGTCCAAAATGTGGTTATAAAAAGAAGGCTTCTCGCAAAGAAGTAGAGCCCAAGGTTGCTAAGGTCTTGCAGCACAGGCCTCAAAAGCTGGTGGCAGTGATAGGCAAAGAAGAACAGAAGCTACGAACGCTGCCTACGGTGCGCGTTGAGTGCCCCAAATGCGGCAACAATACAGCTTATGTCTGGCAAGTGCAAACAAGAGGCGCAGACGAATCTTCCACGCAGTTCTTGCGCTGTACAAAATGCAACTACACCTTTAGAGAATACAGCTAAAACAGTTTTTGCATTATTTGCCTGTTCAGTAGTTCTCGCCATTTATACCAGAAACTTTCATATAGCGCACCAGTAATCAGAAGAAGAGGTGCTAACATGGAAGAATCATATTTTGAGCGAAAAGTTGAGGCTATTAACGTTAAAGAAAAAAGTATATCCCAGCTTTTGGCAGAAATGAGCAGAACGGCTTATCAAGGAAGAAAGCTTGGCGAGGCTGTTGAGGTTTGGGAGGCAATGCTCAGGGAGGATGATTTAACGATTATTATGGGTTTTTCTGGCTCCATGAGCACGGCGGGACAATGGAAGATAATCAATTGGCTTATAGAAAAGCGGTTCATAGATGTTCTTGTTTCAACAGGTGCCAATGTTTCTGAAGACATTGTTGACGCCATGGGCTTGGGCTATTGGCAAGGTTCACACATGGTAAATGATGCTGCGCTGTTGGAGGCGGACGTGAATAGATACTATGACGTTTATGGAAAGGAATCTGATTACAGAAAAATGGAAGAGCTGATGACTGACTTCATGCTGACCCTGAGAACGGATGCTGCATACTCTTCCATGGAGCTTCTCTATCTCTTCGGCAAATGGCTGTGCAAAAAAGGAATAAAAAGCATCGCCGCTGTAGCAGCAGAAAACAAGGTTCCAATCTTCAGCCCAGCAATATCCGACAGCGCCTATGGCGAAGCCTTTCTAATGGTTAAAAATAAAGGACACAATATTGTAGTGGACCAAGTTAAGGAATTTGACCAGTTCGTAAGTATAGGCGAGAAGGCGAAGGACATAGGCGTCATATACATCGGCGGCGGTGTGCCAAAAGACTTCACACAACTGATAGCCATATCGGTTTCGCCGAAAACAGAAGACAAAGGCGTGCCGGGAAGAGAAGGATTTCTCCGCAAAAGCGTAAAAGAATACTATTATCCACACAAATATGCGATACAGATTACGACAGATTCGCCTCAATGGGGCGGCTTGTCGGGCTGTACATTGGAAGAGGCGGTAAGCTGGGGAAAAATTCACAGTGAAGGAAAAAGGGCTGTCTGCTATTGCGACGCTACGATTGCTTTACCCTTAATTGCACATGCGCTTAATGAAAGAATAAACGTGAGAAGGAAGACGCCGGATTTATCCTGGCTTTTTAGTCCGCTTGGAGCGTCCTAACCTTGTTATTAGCGAACTCGTCATTATTGGCAGTATTAGCGAAGCATCTCCCTCTATCATTATACGGTCTGCCTTTTCATGTATCTTACCCCAAGAAACGGCTTCACGTGGCTTTGCACCTGAAAGGCTACCATCCCATTCTACCGCAGCGCTCACATATACTGCATAGTTTAGCCCTTCCCCAAACTGGTTCCACCAGATAGTATGATGTTTCGATATTCCACCGCCCACAATTAGAGCGCCAGTCTTCTTCGCCGTGAAGACTATATCGTTCAGTTCTCCTGAATCTTTCAGCAGATTAATTTTAAAATCGTGGTCCTGTGAGAAAAGCCATAGTTGATATCCAACGGCTCCATCAGTGATTCCGGGCACGTAGACGGGTATTTTGTTTTTGGCAGCCCAGTACAGAATGGCGCTTTCGTTGCATATTCTCTTGCCCATTTCAAAGCATAGTTGACGAGTTGTAATTTCCCTTATGCCTTCTTTCCAGAGGCTTTGAAGTAGAGTTTGCATTTTCTCCTCGATTATTGTGCCGTAGCTGTCATTTGGAACAAGAACGTTTCCTAGGCGGTTTATTCCTTCCTCATGAAGCTTTGCGTCGTTCATTAGGAATGAGCCTCTGTAATAGCTCTTCCAGCATCTTGCAATATCGTGGTCAAGTGTTCCGCATGTTGTGATTATGGCGTCGACAAGTTTTCTCTTGCAGTGTTCTCTGAAAACGCCACGAGCTCCAGTTGCCACAAGATTTCCAGTAAAAGACAAAAACTTTACACAATCCCTGTCTCTTATCATGTTTTCCCAAATTCTCACGCCTGTCGCCAACTTGCCTGCTGTGAAACCCCAAGCCCTTTCCATCTGCAAAACTAGCTCTTCTATGGACATGTCTTCTGAAAACGCATAATCTTTTATGGGATTTTTGAGTTTCAACATGTTCCCTCTTGATAGTGACAGATTGTTTATGTTGAGATAAATAGCTGTCGCAGTTCGCCAAAATAACACAGTTGTCAACTTTACTCTGTTAAGTAGCTTATGATTTTGCTGTAGATGTCTTTGTCTCTCAAGTCTTCTTGCCCAGAGTAAATGCTTGGGTTGTCATTCACTTCCACAACAACATATTCACCGTCAATTTCTTTGATGTCCACACCATAAAGTCCGTTTCCAATAATTTCGCATGCTTTTAAGGCTGTTTCCTTTAGCATTGCAGGAGCATTATCTCTTTTCAGCGACACTGTTCTGCCCCAAACAAAGCTTGGCTTACCACGCCTTTTGGCACCATGTTTCCATCTGCCCTTAGGCACCATGTACTTGCAGACATACAAAACCTCACCATCCAAGACTCCGACTCTCCAGTCAAAAGTTGTCGGCATAAACTTTTGCACTGCTAAAACGTCGGATTTTCTGAAGAATCTTTTGCAAACATCGCGAAAGCTTGTTTCACATGAAACTTTTTCTACGTATCGGGAAAAGCTTGTGTATGGCGCTTTAATTACGACTGGGCGACCGAAGAATTTGAACGTGTTTAGGATGCGCTTATGATGTAGCTCGTCCTTGTTAAGAAAGAGTGTCGGAATGTGTGGAATATCGTGCTTTTTGAAGAGTTCGTATAGGTGAATTTTGTTTCCACAAATCTGTATCGACTTCGGGTCATCAACTACCTTTAGCCCTGCTTCCCAAGCTGTTTTAGAAACTATGTACGCTGTGTAGAGGGGGTCTGTTGTTGCTCTAATGAAAACGGCATCATACTTTGGAATTTCTCTTAGGTTCTCTCTAAACGTAAAATTGAGCTTATGACCCATCCTCTCTGCAGTTGCCTTAAAATTTTGGAGAGCCATAGCTTCTTTGGTTTCTGTAAAATTATATCTCTCAACAAAACAAGCTATACTAGCCAACCAAAAGTTCACCATTCTTGGAAATTTCAGAAATCTCTTCAGATAGTATTTTTCTGTCGATTAGCCGTATTTCTTCGCTTTCTAGTGGCTGTAGCCCGCTTAAGTATGCTTCATCTGCGAATCGTTGGACATGCAACCTGCAAATTGGAATCTTGAAGGCTTCGTAAACTTTCTGTGAAATATTTTTAATTTCACCTTCTAAATCGCATCTTCCAAAGATGGAATTGAACGAGACTATTTCGCCCTTGAGAGGTTGTGCACAAACATCAAACTTGTAGTTCACGCTTAAACTTTTTACCGCCCTGTATAGTGCGCTTCTGTTTCTTGCGGTTTTGAAACCCTCGTGTGAGAAGGGGTTGACGGCGAAAATGGCAACTGGAAAATTGAATTCAGAGATTATTTGTTTAACCGAATCTGTTACCAAATAGGGCATTGTTGGAATTCTAGCTTTTGAGGCTCTTAGCAATAGTATGGGCGTCCTGTAGGCGTCAATTATGTTTAGGCTTGAAGGAACCACGGTGTTGCCGAGAACTTCCGCGTGTAATGATACGTAATAGCCTGTCTTGAGATATCGATAATCGTTGTTGATGTTGAGAGTAAAATCTTTAATTGATGACTCCAGAAACTTTGACGGCTTCATTATCGGCAAGTTTGTCGTTAGGTCGATGTTTGAGACGACCAACACCTATGTGACACCAGATGATTGAATGCTCGGTATTGTTCCAGTCATATTTAAAATTAACTATACACGTATATTCATATTTCAGAACAAAAAAAGCTGAAGAGGAACCTAATACGTATAAAACGCTGCAAGTCTTGGGACCAGAACACGAATTTTCGATAGTTGCCGAAGATTTAAAGCCTTTACCTATTGTGGACAAAATTATCAAAGATTTCTACGGGCGCATCGTAAACTTTGTGGAACAGCCCAGTTTCACGTTTGGAAAAGAAATGCAATTACATGTTATGGAAATCAAGCCCAACGCACCTTTTAATTCACCTGAAGAATTCGAAGAAACAATGCAAAATGCGGTTCTGACCCTTGCAGGGTTCTTGAAACGTAAATATGACGCTTACCTTCTCGGCACTGGAATGCACCCACTGCTTAGGCTTGATGAAACAGGCATATGGCCCCATCGCCATAGAAGGATTTACCATGCTTACAGCAAAGTCTTCAATCTTGTTCAGCATGGTTGGTTAAACATACAAAGCTTCCAGCTGAATATTCCATACTCTGATGAGGAAGATGCGGTTTTGCTGCATAATCTGCTTGCAGAAGTCTGCGCCTATATTCCAGCGATAGCTGCTTCGTCGCCGTTTTATGAGGGAAAACTTGGCGAATTAGTTGATAATAGGCTTGGCTTTTACATGCTGAATCAGAAGGAAGTGCCATCCATAGTCGGTGACGTGATTCCAGAATATGCATCCTCGTTTTCGCAGTATAGACAAGCTGTCATTAACGAGTATTCGACGGATTTGGCTAATGCAGGCGTGGACGAGTGCCTTCTTCGCAAGGATTGGGTCAACTCACGTGGCGTTATTTTCAGATTTGATAGGAGAGCGCTTGAGATTCGGGTGATGGATGAGCAAGAATGTGTGAAATCAGATGTTGCGATTAGTTGTTTCATAAACGCCTTGTTAAGAGGGCTCATTGGGAAGGAAGCTAAACTTTTGTCTCATGAGCTTTTGGTTAAGGATTTTAATTCAGTTATTAGAGCGGGTTTAGAGGCGAAGGTTATGCACCCTCATGGAAAGAATGCGCGTCAAGTTTGTGCGTATTTTTTCGGAATTGCTTGGGAAAATGCGACAGAAGAGGAGAAGAAGTATCTTCCGCTTGTGAAGAAGAGGATTGAATGCGGTAGTTTATCCGAGATATTTAGGGAGAGGGTTTTGAGAAGGGCTCAGAAGACTGATGTGAAAGAGGCGATAGTCAGCGTTTACTCAAGCCTTATTAAGAGCCTTAATGAAAATCAGCCATGCTTCTGAAAGCCTTAGAGAGAAGATTATGTCTGGCAAGAAAGAGCGCCAAAGCAATTTCTTTGATGTCTGTAGTAGTTGCGGAGGGAAATGCTGCCGTGATGCGAAGCCTCCAATAAGCAGTAAACGTCGAAAAATTATCGGGAAGTATTTGGCTAAGCGGAAAATTCGAATCAACAATCCATTTGCTAAGACGGCATATGTTTTTCCCAAAGGGGATGCGGAAGGCTATTGCATATTTTATGATAGAAAATCCGGGAAATGCCTAATTCATCATGTTAAGCCAGAAACATGCGTTGCGGGACCCGTAACTTTTGACATAAATTCTAAGAGCCAAAAGATTGAGTGGTTTCTGAAAGAGGAGAAAATCTGTTCGCTTGCGGGGATACTGCATAAAGATAGTGGGGCGTTTGAGAGACATCTGGGATTAGCAAAGAAAGAAATACATAGGCTTTTGAGAGAACTCGACCCAGAAGCGCTTAAGGCAATATTAAAGATAGAAGAGCCTGAAACTTTCAAGATAGGCGAAGATGGCTTGGAAGCTATTATTTGTGATAGATTAGGCGGTTCTTGAAGTTGGAGGTTGAATGTTTTCCTAGGCTGTTGAAGGAACAGCAGAAAGCTCTGCCAAAAGATTACACGTCTCCTTTAGTTGAAGGAACATACTTGGTTGATGACGAGCATCCTGAAGGCGTAATCTATGTTTACGTGGGCTACTGCGACTGGGAAAGAGATTTTGACAGGTGTTTGAAAGAGTTTGTGTTGACGGTTTTTCACGAAGCCATGCACATTCTATTTTCTGAAATGGAAGACCATGTACCCTACATGGAGAAAATACTCGCAGAAATTCTCTATAACCAAAATGAACAGCCATAATTGTCAAATACTGTTCCCATAGTTAGGCTGCAGCTACTAGTTTCTCGGTTTTTAGAATCTTTGCCACTAACTCGCTTCCCAAGTTTTTAGAAACATCTAATATCTCTATTCCTATTATGCGTCCGCTTTTGTCCAAGTCTATGATCACGTTTTCTGCAAGCTCTTCGCTTATATCGTATCTGGCTTTTCTAAGCCAAATATACATTGCATCGGTCTTTGAGTCGTACTCAACTTTTACCATGATTGCTACAGCCTCCTTGTCCAATAAACTGTAACAACTGTTATTTTATCATTACTCTTTTCATAAATGACCTTGAGAAATTCGTCATCATATTTCTTTAATGTCGCAAACCTGCCAAGACGTGTGATAAAACTAGAATCTGGGCTTTGAATAGCATTTTCAACGCTAGCTTTCGATATTCTTCTATGTCTCATCCGAAATAAGGCGTGTCTCGTGTACTCAATTAGCATATCAGTTCAGTACATGTTCTCTACGATAAACATAAAACCCTTACGAAATGATAGCATAAATCCCGAGAATTTAAAACGGAGATTTAAACCTATTTTACTCTTGGCGGTACCAGTAGTTCAAAGCGTCTAGACTAGCAGTGCATTTTCTCTTGTTCTTTTAGGGGAACCGTAGTGTTCTTTGAGCAGAGCTATAAGAAACGTCTTCCTCAAGTTTTGAGAGGTGTAAGAAATGAGAATAGCTATAAAACTAATATTAGGCAGTATCATGGCCTTAACCCTTGGACTGAGCGCCGCTTCGCCAATTCTTATTCCAAACCTCGCACTAACAACAAATGTGCAAATCGAAGTGGATATCGTATATGCCTATTTCTGTGTCCAAAACTTTACCAGCAACATAACAGGTTTGTGGAGAAACCACAGCAACTTTTGGGAGTACAACCTCCACATCATCAGCTACTTTTTCGTGCTAAATGTCACAAATCCTACAGACAAACTACTCATGCTCGGCGAATTCACAGCTTCAGCAGCGCCTCAAATCCAAGTAACCCAGTATCCTAAAGGAGAGCTATCAATCGCCCAAACAAACACAATCGCATCATCTTTTAGAGACTTAAGCCGATACTACCCTGGCTGGTCGCAATTCTGGCAACCAAAAACAACGAGACTGATTGCACTTTCGGGAATAATAGAAAACTCGAACACTGCTGCCTATAATGCCTTGCAAGCAGGAGCCATATACCTCTTCGGGCGAGTAGAAGGGAAAATCTACGAAGGCGGCTGGGCAAACGGTTACAGCCTCGAGCACATTCAACTGCAAAAAATCGGAAACGAGTATCTTTACAACACTCTCCTTAACGAAAACCAAATACTACGATTAAGCCAAGACGGTATAGATGTATTCATAGAAACGAGGCGCTAAAAGTGCCTACAATTGCAGAAGAAGAACTTGAAGGCACCACACTTAAAGTGTACGTCTACGTGGTTAAGGAAGGACGCCCTGTGGGACCACGAGATGTTATAAGGAATCTAAATCTAAGTAGCCCCAGTGTTGCCTACAGACACCTTCAAAAACTTGAGAATCTAAACTTGCTAGCACGAGATGCATATGGCCAATATGTTGTGAAAGAAAAAGTGGGTATTAAGGGAAGTTTCTGGATTGGTCGAAGTTTAGTGCCGAGACTAATATTCTACTCTTTCTTTTTTATGGGCATCTTAAGTGTTGAAATCGCCATAATTGCAATTCGTTTCTATGTTCAAGAGCCGCTGCAAATAGAATTCGTATTCCTTACTTTCATAACTGTAGTAGCAGTGGCTCTGTTCCTTTTTGAAGGAATAATTCTATACCTGAAAACCAAACCAGATTAAATCAAGCTTCTTGAACTGCCAACTATTACATACGCAGAGTTTCCCTCTTGTTCATAGACCCTAAAAATTTAAGCAATGCTCAGAAACTAGCCTTTTACCACACTTTGCGAATATACAGAATTATTTTTTACTTTTGGCGGGCCCGAGTAGATTCAAATCCCCATTTAAATTCCCTATGTTCAACGTAATGTTTGGTAAAACGAAAAGCAGGAGTTCAAAGCTTTCCTAGGCCACGATAACCAATTTGGCGCCTAGTATTTTCTCTTTTTGTTCATTACTATTGCTTGAATAGTTAAGCCAATCATGTCGCCAACAAAATGAGCAATAATTACAACTGTCAGTGACCCTGTCAAAAAGAAGGCCAGCCCAAACGCAAGTCCACCAAAAAAGTGCTTCGTCTTTAAGCCAAATCGTTCATTTACTGGGTTATAAAAACAAATGTACCCTACTACCTCTCCATTTGTTTCTGCGACCAAAATCTGGTTTTTATCCTCTTTTTGATAGTTAAAAAGTTGTTTACGCCACTCTTGGATATTTTCTTCATCAACAATGACATCCTCTTCGACATCTGGATCACCGTATAAAGCCTTATGCAATTTTTCTAATTGTTGAATTTCATCTGGTTGAAAGGGACGAATCGTTACACACAACTTAACTACTCCTCCTTAATACTGATATTATTTTTTGAATACGGGATATAAACCAATATCTTGAGCCTACTTCTGTCCTTCTCTGCAGACCATTTCCTTCCCTCATGACTATTTGGGACTAAGAAAAAATAGCGAAATCCAAGTGTTTTAAGTAATTCTGTGCATTAAAATCTTCTTTTAAGCTCATCTTGTTGGTATTTTTCAGAAAAGGTTGAGAATTACGCCGTAACTCCGATATTTTGAACCGATATTTGAACCTACCAGGGACTATCAAAATGGCTATGCTATTCATATTTTGAGAGTAAGAGTTAAGACATCCTTTGAGGATTTTATATTCCGAAGAGGTTGTGAAAAAGAAATGACTCTTTTGACAGCAGAAGAAAAAGAACTGCTGACGAGGGCAGCCAGTTTAATGGATGAGTTATTGGAAACTCTTGAGGTTATGCAGGATAGGGAGCTGGTTGAAGATTTGAAGATTGCTCTGCGTGAGGTTGAAGAGGGTAAGACCAGGCCGCTTGATGAGCTTATACGAGAGTTAAACCTTGAAGACGAAGTTTGAAGTTAGATTTACGCCTCGTTTCTTGAAAAAGATTAAAGCTTTGGACAGAGACGTTCAAGCTAGGATACTTCGTGAAGCTAACATTTTGAAGTCTAATCCTTATGCGGGAAAGCCCTTGCGTGGTGAATGGAAAGGAGTTTACTCTTTAAGAATGGGAGATTACCGAATTCTTTATCAGATTAAGGGAAACAAGATATTCCTGTTAGTTGTAGGTCACCGCAAACGCGTCTATGAATGAATTTTAAACAAGAATAGAAACGTTAGATAATGTTTCTACCTTAAAATCTTCTTTTAAGCTCATTCTAGAAATATTTTTCAGAAAGAGAACAAAAATGCGTCCTAACGCCGATATTTTAAACTGATATTTGAACCTGTTTACTTTTGGCGGGCCCGAGGGGATTTGAACCCCTGTTCTCCGGCTCTCTTCCTTTTCAAGCGTCCGGAGGCTTGCGCACCTTACTCATATGTGGTTCGACGCCTTAATCCTGACTGGGCTACGGGCCCCGTAAAGAGAGTTAAGCATTATTGTGGAATTAATTGTTATGGTGCCAAGGCTGGTGTTCATCAGTCAATTTATGTGGTTTAGGCTTTGGCTCTCGACGAGTGTCTAGCCCCCTTATATATAGATTGAATTTTTGCTTCCATCTGCAAAAGGCTAAATGTTTGTGGAGAATTATGGTTTGTTTCTGTTGGCGAATTGAGCAGATAGGCATTGTGGCAGCAGTAATCATCCTCATATCTGTCGTGGTCATAACAGTCTATGGAGCGCGAAAAAAGGATTAAAAAAGGTTTCATGTTGTGCTTTCATAAGCATCCAGCAAAGCATGTATATCCCTTCCCACATTCTCGCCATTATACCCACCTTCTAACACAAAGAATGTGTGCTTTCCCAGCCTAGCAATTCTCTTTCCAATCTCGCGATAACCCTTTTCCGTCAAACCAAGACTCGCCAAATCGCCCGCGTGCGTGTCAAATCCAGCTGAAACTGCAACCACCTTAAACCTCTCTACATCAACCATTTTCAACGCCTTATCCAGTGTCTTAGTATGCGCTTCATTTCCGCAGTCTGGCGGCAAAAGAAAATTTAGGCAATTCCCTTCAGAAACCGCGCCTGTGCCTGGATAGTTGGGGTGTCTATGCAAAGAGACATAAACAACTTTCTTATCTCCCAAAAAAATCTCCTGAGTCCCATTTCCATGATGCCCATCAATGTCCAAAATCAGCGTCTCCTCACCCAACTTCTTAACAGCAATTGCAATGTTGTTCAAATAGCAAAACCCCCTCGTATACGCGCCTAAGGCCGCCCCAAAAGTTCCAACATGATGCCCAGGCGGTCGCATAAGCGAAAACCCGCCGATTTTAGCAGCAAGAATGGCACCACCGGCCGACAGTTTTGCAAACTCGTAAATATTATCATACGCAGGCGTATCTCCATCAGCTACAAGACTCTTCTTTACAGCCCAAACATAATCCATATCATGCGCCAAAAGCACATCATCCTCACTTGCAGGCTCGGGCTCCAGAAACTCGTAGCCAAGCTCGTTCAAAATCTCGGCAGCTCGCCTAACACGCTCTGGGCCTTCAATATGAAGTTGCCCATAACCCAAGCATTTCTCTGAAAAGACTATCTGAGTCCCCATATCTTCCACAACTGTTAAGCTGTTAATTTCAAATTAAAATATAACCTCACCCTTTTAAAAGTAAGGAATCATTCAAAACATAGAGGCAAAAAAGCAAAATGGTTTCTCCTAACCCGTTCGCAGTTTTTCGCAACGAATGCGGGAGTACATTAACAGAAGCCTTCCAAAAGGCTCTGCCCGAAATAATAGTCGCCAGCCTATCTTTCGAGAAACCACCAAACCCTGAATACGGCCAATTAGCTTCATCTATATGCTTTGAGCTAGCCAAACAAACTGGCAAAAAACCCATCGAGCTGGCTAAACTTCTAATTAACGCCATAAACAAGTCAAAATTTAACCTAATCGAGCACGTTGAACCTGCAGGCGCGGGGTACATAAACTTTCATGCTAACTTCGAAAAGCTTTCAGCCTTAACCATTGAATCAGCTATGCGGCTTGACAAGGTTTATGGTTTTGTCAAAATTGAAAAGCCATTGAAGATTATTGTGGAGCATACAAGTGCCAATCCAACTCACCCTATACATGTCGGAACAGCCAGAAACCCAATGCTCGGCGACACAATTGCTCGCTTACTCAAGACTAGAGGGCACACTGTTTATAGGCATTATTATTTTGATGATGTAGGTCGCCAAACTTCAGTGATGGCTTATGGCTACGAAAAGCTCGGCAGACCAAAACCCGACACTAAACCCGACCATTTCCTCGGCAAAATCTACACGATAACCAGTTGTTTAGTGGAGATTAACCGCCTCAAAAAGGAACTTGAGCGAGCAAAAATTGTTCAGACAGAAGACGAAATAGTCAAAATCAACCGAGAACTCGACGAATGGGTATCAATATCAGCAGAACTACAAGCCAAAGACCCTCAACTATTTGAAAAGCTACTAGACAATATAAGCCAGGACAAAGACCCAGAAAACACAATCAACAAACTAAACAAAGCCTATGAAGAAGGAGAACCAAAAGCAAGAAAACTTGTACGAGAAGTCAGCGAACTCTGCCTCGAAGGGTTCAAACAAACTCTCGAACGCATAGGCGTATCATTCGATTCGTGGGACTGGGAAAGCGACTTCGTCTATGGAGGTCGCGTAGCAGAAGTAATTCAGAAGCTGAAGAAAACGCCGTATGTTTTCATCGAAAGCGGCGCCTTAGAATTTAGGGCAGAAGAAGTTGCCAGAAGGCTTAACCTGAAAGCCAAGCTAGGCTTGCGGGAAGACCATGAGATTCCATCATTGACTCTTGCCCGTTCAGATGGCACAACGCTCTACACTACGCGGGATATTGCATATTCTCTATGGAAGTTTGAAAAAGCCCAAAAGGTCATCAACGTAATTGGCATGGAGCAAAACCTCGCACAATTACAGCTAAAAATTGCGCTTTACGCCTTAGGCTTTGAAAAATACGCCGACAACCTAACACACTTTGCATACAATCTCGTTTCGCTTCCAGGCTACAAAATGAGCAGCAGAAGAGGACGCTACATAACATTTGACGATGTTATGGACGAAGCTGTTAAACGCGCCTACGAAGAAGTCTCAAAACGTTCGCCACAACTATCTGAAGAAGAAAAGAAGGCTATTGCCGATTTCGTCGGTATCGGAGCAGTTCGTTATGCGCTTGTTGAAGTTGACTCTTCAAAGCCAGTCGTGTTCACGTGGGACAGAGTCCTAAATTTTGAAAAGAACAGCGCACCATACATCCAATATACACATGCAAGAGCATGCAGCATACTACGTAAGGCGGCGAGAAAACCAGAAAAACCAGATTATGGACTGCTGAAGGAAAGGTTGGAACAAGAAATAGTTCTCTCCCTGGCAAGTTTTCCAGAAACCTTCGTTGAAGCAACGGAATATTTGAAACCAAACATGATAGCTGACTATGCGAACGCTCTAGCCGACAAATTCAACACCTTCTACAACGCATTTCCAGTCATCAAAGCCGAACCCCCAGAACTCAGCGACGCAAGACTGGCACTTGTTGACGCTGTAAGAGTAACCCTAAGAAACGCGCTAAATCTGATTGGCATAGTAGCAGCTGAAAAAATGTAAAAGCCTACGGCGCACCCTCAGCTATCGCTGCTGCCGAGCTTGTTCCTATCCTGTTTGCACCCGCCTTAATCATCGCTACAGCATCCGCGTACGTTCTTATACCACCTGCTGCTTTCACACCCATGCTTTCTCCAACTGTTTGCCGTATCAACTTTACATCTTCAGCTGTCGCGCCTCTACTAAACAGACCAGTTGAAGTTTTCACAAAATCCGCACCCGCCTCTTTAACAAGTTTGCAAGCAGCAACCTTTTCATCTAGCGTTAAATAGGATGTTTCAATAATAACCTTAACAACCACATCCTCTGATAAACGTTTAATGTCCACGATAGCCCTAATGTCCCACTTTACAAAATCAAACTCGCCAGACTTCAAAGCTCCTAAATTAATAACCATGTCCAACTCCTGCGCGCCATCCTCAACCGCCTTCACAGCCTCCAAAGCCTTTATCTCTGGCAACGAAACGCCAAAGGGAAAGCCGACTGTAGAGCAAACCTTAACATCAGACCCTTCCAACAATCTTGCCGCATACTTCACATAAAACGGATTAACAACTGCACATCGAAAGCCATAACGAACAGCCTCATGACACAATTTCTCAATTTCGCCTCTTGTGGAAGACACCTTCACATTCGTGGAATCTATCATCTTCGCCAACCCTCCCTTTGAAAATTGCAACCGCTTCACCTACAACCCTTAAACAGCGCAATGTTCACATTTAGCAGTTTCTGGAGACACGCGCTTACTGTAAAAAGCTTGTAATCTATTTATAAGGGAGGGGCTAGAGGCTTCGCACTACTACGCATGTTAATATGAGCGCTTTTGAAGGCTGAAGGTTAATATGAGAAATCTTTTATTAACAACCCAACATATCCAATACAAAAGGTGGCGATAATGTTCAAACTCAAAGTAGCCGACGCAAAACTCCTAAGAGACATGATAACCTCCATATCCATTCTCGTAGACGAAGCCACATTCAAACTCGACCCCGAAGGCATAAAACTACGCGCAATGGACCCCTCACGCGTGGCAATGGTCGACTTTGAATGGCCCAAAACAGTTTTCGAAGAATATGCCTGCGCCGAACCGACAAAAATGTGCATAAACATAAGCGAATTACTAAAACTGCTCAAGAGAGCCGGCAAAGACGAAATTGTGGAACTTTCTCTTGACGAAAAAACTGGAAAACTCCAAGTGAAAATCTCTGGAAAATATGCACGAAACTTTACAATGCCAACACTCGAAGCCTCTGAAGAAGAGGTTCCAACACCTAAAATCAACTTCAACGTCAAAGCCAAAACCACCACTCAAGGTCTGTCCCAAGCAATAGAAGATGCACAGCTAGTAAGCGACCACGTCAAAATCGAAGCTGACAACGAAAAAGTAGTTTTCAACGCTTCAGGCGACCTAATGGGCGCAACCATAACACTTCAGAAGGGAAGCGACACGCTCCTAGACTTGGAAGCCAAAGAACCGTCAAAAGCAACATTCAGTCTCAGCTATCTGTCAGAAATCATAAAAACATCCTCAGCAACATCCGACATAGCAACACTTGAATTCTCTTCAGACATGCCAATAAGACTGGACTTTCAACAGGCAAAAGAAGGAAAACTAACATTCTATCTAGCGCCAAGAATCGAAACCGAATAACGTGACGAACATAATGCAAAGCACCGCCAAATTCTCCAAACGCGAGTGCGCAAAATATCCCTTTCTCAAAGAAGCAGCCGAATACATAAAACTGCTTGATTTAAAAATCGAAGACCTCATCGACCCAAACTTAGGCGCTATTCTTGAACGTGCCGAAGAAAGACTTCAAGAAGCAATATTATATAATTTCGTCAGTCGAAGACAACAGCCAAATGAAGACATTGAAATCATGTCCTTCCCTACAGCAATAATGCTTGCAATAGCAACCAAAAACACGTTCATCCAAAAAAGATACGCCCTTGCAGAAGCAAAATCCGCATACGAGGATTTAGGAGAAGAACCAGAAGAGAAGATTCTTGCATTTGCACAAAACTTCGGATGGAAACTTGAAACAAACACCCAACATGAAATGCCTTACGAGTTTGCACTAAACTTCAGCGACTATCTTCGGAACGCAACGCATCTGCAAGATGGCAAATGGAAACTCGTCAATCGCATCTTACTTAACGGCAAAATCTTTCTCAGCAAGAACGAAGCTGCGAGGCTTCTACAAGAGGAAATTCGAAAATATGTCGAAAAACGGCTAGAAACCAAAGAGCTACCAGGGTTTCCTCCACAAATTATTGAGAGAGCCGAAAGAATAAAGAATCTCTCCCTAGAGAAAGTAGGCAAATCCGAGATGGAAGGATTCCCCAAAACCATAGTGCAGGAAGCCTTTCCGCCATGCATAAAAGCCCTTTACGAAGCATTCGCTACTGGGCGTCATCTCTCACATGTGGGACGTTTCACTCTAACATCCTTTCTTATCAACATAGGAATGCCGTCAGACAAGGTAATTGAGCTTTTCAAAAGCTTTTCCGACTTTAACGAAAGGCTAACCCAATATCAAGTTCAGCACATAGCAGGCGAAAGAGGCTCCAGAACACATTACACATCACCAAAATGCGATACGCTAAAGACCCACGGAATCTGCATAAACCCTGACAAAACGTGCCAAAGACTACGCCATCCATTAGGCTACTATCGAAGAAAGCTCAAATCACCCTAAAAAAGGAAAGTAAAACGACTTGCTCTGCGATAGGATTTATATAGTTAGTGCGAGCTTAATGAACACCATTCGAAAAAGGCGATAACACAAATGAACTTAGCCTACCCAAACATAGAATCTAAAGTTACGAGACAATTTAAGAATGTAGGCGATATAGAAAATCTCTCCAATATTATCGAAGGAAACCTGGGTGTAAAATCTGAAGTTGGCGTAATTCTGCCAACATACTGTGAAGCGGCAAACATTGAAAAACTAATCAGCGAAATCGAAAGCCTCAAACTGAACATCAGCATATTGGTCATAGATGACTCCAGCCCAGACGGGACAGCCGACATAGTTCGAAGCCTTCAAGCAAAACATCCAAACATCCTACTTTACGTCAGATCGCAAAAATCAGGGCTTGGAACAGCAATAACCGACGGATTTAAAGTATTCTTATTGCTGGTTAACCCCCCAGAATATATTGTTACGATGGATGCTGATTATTCCCATAGCCCAAAAGACGTTCCTCACGTTGTTTCTGCTGCAAAAGAAGGAAAAGGACTCGCCATAGGAAGCAGATACTGCAGGGGAGGAAGAATAATAAACTGGAGCCTTTTCCGTCTATTGACCAGCCGCATAGCCAATCTTGTGGCATCCTCAGTAGTAGGTGCCAAGATACAGGATTATACAAGTGGTCTACGTTGCTATTCAACATCACTTGTGAAAGCAATTGTCAATGATTTGCACAGCCAAACATACGAGATACAAATCGAAACCATACGCCAAGCACGCAAAAAAGAGTTCGATATCAAAGAGGTTCCTATAACGTTCGTGAATAGAAAAAAAGGGAAATCAAAACTAACTCCTAACGAGATTAGAGAGTTTATAACATACATTGTAAAGATTAGAAACAATTAAACTCCAGCAGCCAAACTTGCTGGTGAAACTTAATGAGCATGCCCAGAATTGCAGTCGGGATCTGCGCTTATAACGAAGAGAATAACATCGGACGTGTTCTGCAGAATCTTTTAGAGCAGAATTTACCCGAAAATAGCAAAATTCTGGTTGTTTGTTCTGGCTGCACGGATAAAACACCGCAAATTGTGGAGGGCTTTCATAGAGAGAATTCTAGAGTTGAATTGATAACTGAAAGTGTCCGTACGGGAAAAGCAAATGCTCTTAATAAAATCTTCCAGATAGTAGAGAAATCCGCTGATGTGTTAGTTTTGGTGAATGCTGACGCTTTGCCAAGTCATAAAAGTATAGAAAAATTGGTTTCGAAACTTATAAGTGGTGACGAAGGGGCAGTGTTTGCGCGGCCAGTTCCCTTCGAGGGCGTTCAAGGATTCAGCTATAAGATTGTGCGTGTAATATGGCGTTTGCATCATTTGATATCGCTTCTGCAGAAACCTAAACTTTCTGGAGAGCTTTGTGCAATACGGGTGTCTTGTCTTCAGAAGATTCCAGAAAACATTGCGACTGACGAGCCGTATATTGAATTGGCTATACGAAAGCAAGGTTATAATATAGCATACGTGCCTGAAGCGTTGGTGCATATTCGATGTCCAACAAACGTTGTAGATTTGCTTAAACAACGAAAGCGCATATTAGCTGGGCATATGCAATTGCAGAATTCAACGGGCTTCAAAGTTTCAACCTCAAACTTCAGAAACATACTGCGAGCAGTTTCAGCCCTAAAACCAAGCGAAGTACTATACGCGTCGTTAGGCGGATTTTTAGAGGCAATTGCCTATATTCATGTAAAAGTCGCCTTTGGCAAACTAGCCTCATACGCTTGGGAACCAATAAGAAGTACAAAAACTTCAATATAAGCAAGGGCGCAATTTATCTCGGAGGGCTCTCATGCACGTTTTGCAGATTACTCCACGGTATTTTCCAAACATTGGAGGCGTTGAAGTTGTCGTTCAAAAGATAAGCGAAAGACTTGTTTCTCGAGGATTTGATGTCACAGTATATTCGGTTGATTATAATCAAACGTTGCCAAAAAAGCAAAAAATTAACGGAGTAATCGTTAAACGATTCACGCCGCTTTTCAGCGACCCTCTCTACCTACCTACGCCCGATTTTGTATGGTCCTTGCGGCGAGAAGAGGCGAATATAATTCACGCTCACAATGTGCATACACTTCCACCGTCTCTTGGGGCTGTCTGTAAACGTAAAAGACAGAGGTTTGTTTTGCAGCCGCATTATCATCGTTTTGGGCAGTCCTCGCTTCGTCACTCTTTGCTAAGCCTTTATCGGCGCGTAATTAACTCTTTTGTTTTCTCAAATGCAGATGCGATAATAGTGAATTCTCTTTATGAGAAACAGATTTTCTTTGAAGATTTTCCTAAATGCAGAAACGTTATTCTGATTCCTGAAGGTATCGATGTGGAGGAGGTTAAAAGAGTAAAGCACGAGTCTGTGGAGCCTTCAAGAATTTTGTATGTTGGAGCACTAAGGGGTTATAAGAATGTTGATAAGATTCTTGAAGGTTTCGCGACGCTTGTTAAGAGGGGCGGTGTGGATTTTAGGCTTGTAATAGTGGGTTCTGGTCCTGAATATGGTTTTTTGGTTAGGCGGGCTAATGAATTGGATATTGCTGCTTTTGTTGAGTGGAAGCATGGCTTGTCTAGGGAGCAGTTATTATGTGAATATGCTTGGGCAAGTGTTCTTGTTCTGCTTTCGCCCTTGGAGAGTTTCAGCAGAGTCGTCTACGAGGCATTGTCTATTGGCGTTCCAACAGTCGTTCTGAACTACGGAGCGACCGCACATTTAGTCAAAAAGGGTTTTGCAGAAGGCGTGAACTCTCTGAATCCAGAAGAAATCGCTGATGCGATGCTTAGGGCTATGAGTAAGAAATACCCCAAGATTGCAGAAGATCCGCTTACGTTTCTCAGCTGGAAAACGTACGTAAACAGAATCTTTGATTTATATCATCGACTATCGGAAACTGCTGGCAGTTGACTTGTATCTACATATTTTTATCTTTATGCAGAAGATTTGGTTTAGAAATGTTTTTGAAAACGTTAACCTTTTAAGAGCATTCATTTGGTAAGGCTATAAGGAGAGCAGATATCATGTTCATAGTGCTGTTA
>Ga0129301_1000365_pt1 | contig 24865 bp, 19 predicted proteins | sample ConPoolayeHmetaG_FD_94489 | JGI IMG/M metagenome (GOLD analysis project Ga0129301, IMG submission 94489) | Hot spring microbial mat communities from California, USA to study Microbial Dark Matter (Phase II) - Cone Pool mat layer H metaG ...
CCTGGAAGGCGCAGGACTGCTTTCCCAGTCCTGGAGGCTCCTCGTCCTGGCCGCCTGGGGCGGCGTTTCGTTCGTCCTGGCGCTTCGCTGGTTCCGCTGGAACTGACGCGCCGCAGGGCCGCTGCTTCCCCGCGCTCCTATCCGAAGTACAAGGTTTCGGTATTGACCGGAAGCCCGAGCAGCTTGAGGTAGGTGAAGAGCTGCATCTTGTGGTGGATGAAGTGCTCGCGAAAGTCGAGCGCCATGCGCTCCATCTTGGACTGCCATCCCCAGGGCACCGAGACGATTTTCTCGGCGAAATCCTTCTCGCTGATCCCGTCGAGCACCTCGCGCAGGACGGTCTTGTCCTCTTCCAGCCTGCGCAAGGCTTCCTCGACGCCGCACGAGGGCAGGCTTTCGGGCTTCATTCCCTTTTCCATTTCTTCCATGGAAGGCCAGCTGTTCTGCACCAGCATCCTGAGGCCCGAGCCCACGCCTTCGCTCAGGTGGTGCAGGAGCTGGCCCAGGCTCATGAAATTCGGGGCCGGCTTCCAGTCGAGTTTGTCGGCGGGTGCCATGCGCATCATCGTCTCCGCCGGCTTGTAGGCATCCAGGACGTACTGACGGTACTCGTCTTTGTTCATGGCGATTCCTCCGCGGCACAGCGTATCACAAAAGGAGTCGCGATGCCCGTTTCGGCCGGCCGCCGCGGCCGATCGCCGGGTTCGATCCTCCGGTCGTGAGCTCCCGGGCTGTTCCGGTCCGGTGGATTGCCCGGGCTGCCGAAGGGACCGGCACAAGCGGGAGACCTTGCTAGCGTTCGATCTCGGGATTGACGACGATCAGGCGCTCCTGCGCGGCAGCGGCTTCGAGGGGCTCGTCCGACACCCAGAACTCGAGCGCTTTGTCCAGCTGCGACTGCAGCCAGAGGGCCGCCGAGAGGTGGATCGCGTCGAATCCCCGCAGCGGATGGCGGCGCACGAGCCGCCGCACTTCCGCCAGCGTGGCGCTGTCGACCACGAGCTGATCGTAGGCGGGCCACTCGCGTTCGAATGCGTCCGCCATAACCCTGAGTTGTGCGGCCGAGACACCTCCATCGCGGCGCTTGCGCGCCAATGCCGCATGCACCTCGGCCCAGCTCACGCGGGACGTAAACACGCGCACGGAGCCCGCCCAGCGTCGGCGCACCAGCAGGCTGCCCGGTTCCTGATAGTAGCGTTTCACGATAACGCTGGCGTCGGCGTAGATCACCGGCGCCCCTCGGCGACAAGACGGGAAAGCAAGGGCCCCCGGCCCGCTACCAGCGGCGGCAGCCGCGAAAACGGCTTCTCTGCGGGCAGAATATGACCGCTCGACAACACTCTCTTCAACCGCTCATCGAGCTCCGGCTCCGCGCCCGGACCGTGAGGCAGCAAGACAGCCACAGGCCGCCCGCGGTCGGTGACGACGATCCTGCCTCCGCGGCGCACTCGGCCGAGGTGCTTCGTCAACTCGTCGCGCAATTTGCGGATCCCTACGTATCGTTCCATGGCGTCCCCCGTGGCCACATATAGGTGGTCATGATAGGCCACGCGGCTCACGACGTCAACCGGCAGAGCTTGGGCGCCGCGATTCAGGCGCCGGTGAGCCCCAGTGATGATGGCTCGCATCCCTGCCGGTGTCTGAATCGCCGGCCCGGCCGGCTTTTCGCGCGGGGTACCGGACTATGCCCGCGCCCGGGGCATCTCATGGGTGACCTGCGTCACCCATACGCCCGCTTCGGCCCTTTCGTTTGAAACATTCGGCGCCCGTGCCGATCAGTAAGAGCGAGAGCCAACGGAAACCGGGGAGGGAAAACATGAGGATTCGATTCGCGGGAAAAGCGCCGGCGCTTCTCGGAGCATTGCTGATGCTCGCGGGCGCGCTCCCGGCCGCGGGCCAGGAAAGCAGGGCTCGAGCGCCGGGCGCGGGCGCCACGCGCGCCGAAGCCCGGGTGGCCGTCGAGGTCTTCCTCGGCAGGGACCGGAACGTGATTCGTGACTACTACCGGCTGCATCCGGGTGAGCTGCCGCCGGGCCTGGCGAAGCGGGGCGGCAATCTTCCGCCGGGACTGCAGAAGCAGTTGCGCCGCAAGGGCCACCTGCCGCCCGGCCTGGACCGGGAAGTCATCGTGTTTCCCGTGGAGCTGGAGCGGCAGCTCCCGCCGCTCAAAGCCGGACTGGTGCGCGGCATCATCGGAGGCCGGGCGGTAATCTACAATCCCAGGACCTCCGTGATCCTGGACGTTTTCACCGTCTTCTGACCGGCCCCGGGGCGCCTGCGGGCATCGGGCCTGCAGGCGCCACGGCGTCTCCCGCATCGCAAGGGCCGGGTGCTTCAGCAAGTCTTGTCCGCCGCCGGCCCGGGCGGTGCGGGTTCGGCCTGGGGTGCCGCAGCGGGCGCCGCCAGGCTCCCGAGAACCTTGGCGGCCTTGCGGATATCGGGGGCCTTGACCCACATGATCGCCCCGTAGCGCCCGGCGCCGGCGCTCACCGCATCCATCGCCGTGATGTTGATGTTGGCGGCGGCCAGCTTTTCCACGATATCGGCGATCGCTCCCGGCCTGTCGTCCCCCTGGATCAGAAACCCGGTCTTCTTGGGACTCAGCTTGAGACCGGCCTTCTTGGCCGCGGCTTTGAACACGGCCGTGTCCTCCGGGATGAAATCGATCTGGGCCTTGCGCCCGACCGGGAATCCCGAAAAGGCGAGCAGGTTCACGCCCGCCTCGCGCAATGCCGCCAGAACCTTCGCGCCCTCGCCCGGCTTGTTGGGTGTTTCGATGTAGAAGTAGTCGATCTTACGGATGGTCTCTGCCATTTTGTCCCCCCATCGATCCTGTTGGCATCCGATACATCACCGGTAATGGCTATTTTTCAACTATTTTACTATATTTCGCGCGTTGCAGGGCGCATCGCTGCGAGGTAGACTGGACAAGCAGGCACCCGGCTGCGGAGGTCGTCATGGGTTGGAGATTGCGGTGCGGATTCGGGGGCATCGGACCGACGCTGGTTATCGTCGCAGCATTCGCCGCGCGCGCGCCGGCTCTGGACCGCGAGCTTCATTGGCGCGCCGTCGTGGTCGACGCCAGGCTGGACGAATCCGGGCGGCTTCATGTCGTCGAGCGCCAGGACATGGTCTTCACCGGGGACTGGAACGGCGGCGAGCGCCTGTTCCGGCTGGGATTGAGGCACGGATTCGAGTTCGAGGGATTGTCGCGGATCGACCGCTCGGGGACGGAGCACGAGCTGGCGCGGGGCGACATTGAGCTGGTGGACCATTACGAGTGGCAGGACTCGCGCACGCTGCGCTGGCGCAGCCGCCTGCCCTCGGACCCGCCCTTCGACCGCACGGAGATCGCCTACGTTCTGCGATACACGCTGTCGAACATACTCGTGCCGGTGGAAGGCGGCTATCTGCTCGATCACAACTTTCTCGCTCCCGATCGGACCGGAGTGGTGGAGAACTTCAGGCTGCGGCTGGCGCTCGATCCGGTGTGGCGCCCGCGAGAGCCGTTCGACGGGACATTCGAGGCCGGGCACCTCCCTCCGGGCACCGGCTATGTGGTCACGCTGCCGCTGGAATACGCGGGCCCGGGCCGACCGGCTGCAGTGTGGCAGGGCGCTCCCGCGTCGCTGGGACACGCGCTGGCGGCCGCACTCGTGCTCGTGATCCCCGTTTTGTGGGTTCTCCTCTACCGCAGGGAGAAGTCTCTCGGCAGGTTCGCAGCGCTGATGCCGGTGGAGCGCATCGATGAAGCGTGGCTGCGCAAGAACCTGTTTTCCATGCTGCCCGAGGTCGTCGGAGCCGCCTGGGACGAACGTACCGGCGCTCCCGAGGTCGCGGCGATCCTGGCCCGCATGGTATCCGAAGGGAAGGTAAGCAGCGAGGTCCGAACCGAGCGCTCGTTTCTGAAATCGCGCAACGTTCTCCGTCTCCGGCTTCTGGTGGACCGATCCACGCTGCAGGGATACGAGAAGGAACTCGTCGACGGGCTCTTCTTCGCCGGCGACACCACGGATACCGACAGCATCCGGGAGCATTACAAGGGGCGCGGTTTCGATCCGGCGGCGAAGATCCGCGAGCCGCTCCGGCGCGCGATCGCCGGCCTGGGGGGAGAAGGGCGCAAGGCCGCCGCTCCGCGGCGCCTGCCGACGCTGCTGCTCACCCTGGCGGGAGGCGCCGCCTGCGCTGCCGCCATGTATCCGGATTTGGTGGCAAGCGAGTTTCTTGCGATAAGCCTCGCGCTCGGCATTGGAGGTGCGCTTTACATCATGGCCGTGCTCCAAGCCAGAAACTGGCGGGACACGGTCGTCGGCGCGCAACGGCAGTCCTGGAAATTCCTGGTGCTCATTCTGCCCCCGGTCGCCGCCGTGGCAGTGCTTGCCGCCACCGGGGCCTTCCGGCTCGGCAGCTGGACGCTCGTCGGCATGACCCTGCTGGGCCTGGCCGCCGTCAACAGCGTCTTCAATCACGCACGATCGCGGCAGGGAGCCGACAAGATCCGCTTCCGCAAAATGCTGGCCGCGGCGCGCGAGTATTTCCGCCGGGAACTGGCCCGCCCGCTGCCGAATCTGCGGGACGAATGGTTTCCCTATCTGATGGCCTTCGGGCTGGGCGCGGACATCGACCGCTGGTTCCGCGCTTATGCCCCGGCGGGCGCGCATGCGCGGGAAATGCGCGATTCATCCGGCTCTTCGACCGCAGGCGCTGCCGCGCGTTCATGGAGCGGCGGCGGCGGCGCCTTCGGCGGCGCGGGCGCGAGCGCCTCGTGGGCGGCCGCTGCAGGCTCGCTGGCGGCCGGCGTGTCCGCTCCGAGCTCCGGCGGCTCCGGCAGCGGCAGGTCGGGCGGCGGAGGAATGGGCGGCTGGTAGTGCGAGCTTCTTTGCGAGCCGCTCAGTAAGGGCCGCGGATGTGCTGCCTGACCTCGCGCTCGTAGAACGAACGTAGGCGATCGTGCAGCTCGGCCGGCAGCGGCGCGAGATCGCTCGCGGCCGCGTTGACCGCGGCCTGCTGCGGCCGGGTCGCGCCGGGAATGACGACCGTGACTTCCGGATGGTCGAGAATCCAGCGCAATGCGAAGCCCGCCATGTCCATGCCCGGCGGGACGAATTCCTTGAGCTTCTCGACCAGCTCGAGACCGCGCTCGAATTCCAATCCCGCGAAGGTTTCGCCCACGTTGAACGCCCGGCCGTCGCGGTTGAAGCTGCGGTGATCGTTGGGGGCGAATCGGGTGGCCCGCGTGATCCGGCCGGAGAGCAGGCCGCTCGCGAGCGGCAGCCGGATGATGAGCGCGACCCCTTGCGCCGCCGCCCGGGAGAAGAGCGCGTCGATCGGCTTCTGGCGGAAAATGTTGAAGATGATCTGCAGGGACGCCAGGCCTTCCTGCGCCAGGCAGAGCAGCGCCTCGTCCATGGACTCGACGCTCGCGCCGAATGCCTGGATCTTTCCCTCGGCGCGCAGTTCGCGCAGCCATTCGAACACATCGCCCCTTTCGAGTGCCGCGCGCGGGATGCAATGCAGTTGCGTGAGGTCGAGGGCATCGACGCCGAGGCGCCGGAGCGAATCTTCCGTGCAGCGGCGGAAGAGGTCCCTGCTGTAGCCGTCGGGAAATCCGTGCAGGCGGCCGAGCTTGGTCGCCACGTAGATCCTGCCCGGCCGGCTCTTCAGGAACTTCCCGATGATGTTCTCGCTGCGGCCGGCGCCGTAGATGTCGGCCGTGTCGAAGAAGTTGACTCCGCGGTCCACGGCCGCAGCCAGGATATCGAGGGCCACCGGTTCGTCTACCTTGCCCCATTGGCCTCCGAGCTGCCAGGTGCCCAGACCGATTTCAGAAACCTGCCAGCCTGTCGATGGAAAGGTTCGGTAGTTCATGGTTCACTCCGTAGCTGTGTCGTTCCTTCAGGGCTCTCATGGTCGCTCGCTGTAGGTCCCGCGAGCCGCGCGGGACCGGTGACTTTAAGCAATAAGCTCACATTGGGCCCCGGCAGGGGCCCTGAGCCGGTAGCCGGGGGTGAGCCGCAGGCGAACCCCCGGAAAGGTGCGTATCGATCAGGCGAGCCCCGGAGGGCCGGCAGACCGAGGTCTCCGATATTTCCATCTGCCGGCCCTTCGGGGCTTGTCGCATGCCGTCCCTTTTCTCCAGGTTCGCTCCGCTCACCTGGAGCTACCAGCTTCCGTCCCTCCGGGACGGACATTTCCCGCGCGCCGCGGCGCGGCGGACCTACCAGACGGCCCCGGAAGGGGCCGCCGAACGGGTAGCCGGGGGTGAGCGGAGCGAACCCCCGGAGAGCGCAGGTGAGCGCATCGAGCCCCGGAGGGCCGGCAGAGATCATGATTGCTCCGCTCTCCATCCTGCCTCCTGCGTCATTGAGGCAGCTTCATATCCCATTCGTGTATCTCGAGCGAACGCGCCCCCGAGGATATATAAGGGTCGCTCTCGGCGATCTTCCTGGCGTCCTCGAGCGACTCCGCCATGTAGATCACGAGCCCGCCCGCGCCGTCGGTGAAGCGCCCGCGTGCAAAGATCCTGCCCTCTTTGGCTTTCTGTTCCAGGAACTCGATGTGTCGCTCTCTCAGGTCCTGGCTTTTCGTCGGGTCCAGCATCCTCAGCAACGCCGCGAAGTATTTCATGACCATCTTCTCCTTGTCGACGCCAAGAGACTCGCATACTATGCCGCCGGCCGCAAGAGGCACGGATCTCTCGGCGGCGCACGCCCCATACGAGGTTCCCGCGACATGCGCGGCGTGGTGTGGATCGTGGACGGCGAGCACTGGCCCAGGGCCATGCTGCGCGCCGAGCTGATCGAGCGCGGGCACGAGGCCGTGGGCTTTGTCCTGTTGTGCGACGCCCTCGAGCGGCTCGGGCGCGGACCCGAACCCGATCCGGACGTCATCGTCCTCGAGTTGCGCGGGCAGCGCGTGACTCAGGAAGAGGCCGACAGGCTCGCGCGCTCTGGAGTCGCCCTCATCGTTCTCGCCGGCGCCGTGGAGTTGAACGATCCCGTGATCCCCCGGCTGAAGGGAAGCGAGATCCTGAGGCGCCCCGTGAGCATCGGCGAGGTGGCCGATCGGATCGAGCGCCGGCTCGCCCTCCTGTGAACGCGGAATCCCGAGCGCGCGCCCTCCCCGTCACGGCTCGCTGCGCAGGCATTCGACCGGATCGAGGCGCGAAGCCTTGACGGCCGGCCACGTGCCGGAAAGCAGCCCGATGACGGCGAAGGTAACGAACGATGTCAGGAAGATGCCCCGGTCGACGAGCAGCCGGATGTCGCCCTGGCGGCTGCGGTCCTCGAATATCTCGCTGAGGAAGGGAATGGCGCCGATCCAGTGCGCGAGCAGGAGCGCGAGCAGATACCCGAGTATGCCGCCCATGATGCTCAATGCCAGCGCCTCTCCCAGAAACTGCATCCGGATGTGGCGCCGGCGGGCGCCGAGGGCCTTGAGGACGCCGATCTCGTGGGTGCGCTCGCGCACGCTGAAGAGCATGATGTTCATGATGCCGACGCCGGCCACCGCCAGGGTGAAAACGCCGATGATCGTGAGCAGGCCCTTGGTGGCCGCGCTCAGGCCGTCGATGATGGCGAACACCTCGCTCGAGCCCCTGAAGACCAGGGCCTTCCGATCGGCGGGATCGAACTTGTGGATCTCGGCCAGCACCTGGCGCACCTGGCGCATGGCGGCCTCTTCCATGGCGCCGCTGGCGGGCTGGAAGACCATGACGCTGTTGTACTCGATGTCGCGCATGGTGCGCATCACGTCGATCGGGATGAAGGCGCAGTTGTCGTCCTGGTTGAAGTAGTTGGAGATGGCGATCTTTTTCTTGAGCACGCCGACCACGGTGAAGCGCAGCCCGCCGATGAAAATGTCCTGCTCGAGAGCGGGCGCGCGGCTGAAGAGCTTCTGCTTGAGGTCGTAGCCCAGGACGGCGACGCGGCGCATGCCGGCCAGGTCCTCCGGCGTCAGGAAGCGCCCTTCGGCGACGAACATCCCGCGCATGGCGCCGTATTCGTCGTTGACCGCGCGTATGCCGCCGGTCGCCAGCCGGTCGCCCCAGCGCACCTGCATCTCGTCGTAGACCTCGGGGCTGATGCGCTTGACCAGCGTGCAGCGCCGGCGCACCGTCTCGACGTCCTGCGGCCGCGTGCGCACGATCCTGCCCGCGCGCGCGCCGCCGGCCTGCATCGAGGTCTGCCCGTTCCACACGATGACGATGGTGTCGCCGAAGTAGCGCAGGCCGAGATGCATGGCTCGCTCGAAGCCGTCGCCGTAGGCCATGAGCAGGATGAAAGCAGCGATGCCCCAGGTCACGCCCAGCACGGTCATGACCGAGCGCCGGCCGTAGGCTTTCAGGTTGCGCACCACCTGCTTCAGGATCTCGGCGATCATCACTCGTACCTCAGCGCTTCGATGGGATCGACCGTCGAGGCCGTGAACGCGGGATAGATGCTCGCCAGTATGCCCACCGCAGCCAGGAAGCCGAACGCCGCCAGGCCGATCCCGGGCGTCACGATCATGCCCGCGAAGAAATCGATCCTGGGCAGCCGGTTCAGGAGGGCGCACAGCCCCCAGCCGATGAGGATCCCGGCGGTCCCGGCCAGGAAGGTCAGCGCCATCGACTCGGCGAAAAACTGCGCCATGATGCGCCGCGCCGTCGCGCCCACGGCCCGGGCGACGCCGATTTCGCGGGTTCTCTCCTGGACGGAAAGAAGCATGATGTTGCTGACGCCCACGCCGCCCAGGATCAGGGTGACGACGGCGACGGCGCCGAGAAAGATCTGCAACGAAGAGAAGATCCTGTGGATGAACTTCGCCTGCGTGACCGTATTCCAGACGGGAAGCGCATCCTCGTCGAGCGGGTCGAATCCCTTCGCGCGCGCCAGGATCCGCCGGACCTGGAGCTCGGCGGCCTCGCCCAGCTCCTCGCTGCGCGGCTGCAGGATCAGGTTCGAAAGCTGGTGCTTGCCTTCCGCCGCCTGCGGCAGGGGGAAATCGCGCGCGAGGGCGTGGAAGGGAACGTAGATCATCTTGGCGTCCGGGCCGGCGTAGTTCGAATTCTGGTCCTTGGGCACGAGGTCGCCGATGACGAGGTAGGGAAGCCCCGCGATGACGATCGCTTTGCCGACGGCCGGCTCCCCGCCGAAGAGCTGATCCTTCACCTCGTCTCCCAGGATGCAGACGCGCCGCGCCGAGGTGTTGTCCCCTTCGTTGATGATCCGGCCTCCGGCGCGGACCTCGATCGTGCGCATGATCATGTAGTCGGGATAGACTCCGTGGACCCGGAAGGTTCCGTGGTTCAGGTCGGAGCGCACCGGGAGGTAGCGCCCGATCTCGGGGCTCAGGCGCTGCAGGTAGGTGGCGCGGGCCTTCAGGAGGTAGTAATCCTCGAGCGTGAGGCGGATCGTCCTGCCGGCGCGGGATCCCTCCATGCCCTTGCCGGTGATGCCGCCCCAGACGATCATGATGTTCTGGCCGAGGGCGCGCGCCTTTTCCTTTTGCGCGACCCACATGCCCTCGCCCGCGGCATTCATCAGGATCAGGCAGATCAGTCCCCAGGCGATGCCGAACATGGTCAGCAGGCTGCGGGTCTTGTCGGCCTTCAGCGTGATCCAGGTCTGGCGCAACAGTTCCATGGGGCGGCCCGCGAGCGGCTTTACTGGAGGATGACGCGCTCGCCCTGCTTCAGTCCGGCGAGCACCTCGGTGCGCGCGCCGTTGCTCAGACCGGTCTTGACCGGCACCAGGCGCCGCCCGGTCGCGCTCGCCGCATCGGGCACTTCGACGAAAGTTTCGCGCTTCTCGTTGTAGATCAGGGCGCTTTCGGGGATGACGAGCACGCCCCGGTGCTCTTCGAGGATGATCTCGGCGTTGGCGCTCATGTTGACCTTCAGCAGCTCGAGATCGTCGAGGATGGAGACGCGCACCTCGAAGCGGGTGACATTGTCCTTTTCGACGCCCATGGGCGCGATGCGGAAAACCTCCCCGCGGAAGACGCGGTTCTTGTAGGCGTCGACGGTCACGCGCACGGGCATCCCGACGCGCACCAGGCCGATGTCGGTTTCGTCCACCCTGCCCTTGACGTAAAGCTCGCGCACGTCGCCGAGCGTCATGATCAGGGTGGCGTTCGACCCCAGTTGCAGGATCGACGAGACGGCGTCGCCCACCTCGAGCTCGCGGCTCAGGACGATGCCGTCGATGGGCGAGCGGATGGAGGCATACCTCAGGTTCTCTTCGGCGCGCTCCAGTTGCGCCCGCGCCTGGTCGATCTCGGAGCGGATCTTGGCGGCCGTGCGGCGATTCTGCTCGAGCTCGGCTTGCCTGACGGCCACGGCGGCCTCGAGCGCTTGCTTGTTCAGCTCGGCGGACCTCAGCTTCTGTTCGGCGGCCTCGAGCTCCGCGCCCGGGACAAGTCCCTGGTCGAACAGCGAGCGGCAGCGCCGGTATTCGGCCAGGGCGAATTCATGATCCCGATTCTGCGCTTCCAGCCGGGCCTTGTGGAGCGCCGCCTCGATGGTCTTCCCCTGGGACTCGGCTTCCTCGAGCTTGCCTTCCGCCGCCTTCAGGATGGCGCGCGCCTCGCGCAGCTGCGCCTCGAGGGCCTCCTTGTCGAGTTCGAGAAGAAGCTGGCCCGCGCGCACCCGGTCGCCGGCGTCGACATAGAGGCGATTGATGATGCCGCTCGCCTTGGACTTGATCTCGACCTTTGAGAGCGGCTCGACCTTGCCGGTGGCGACCACGGAGCGGGCGATCGAGCCGACCTCGACCGCGGCCAGCTTCTCCGGCGGGATGCTCCGGTCGACGGCGAACAGGGAGTCGAACACCCAGTAGCCGCCGGCGAAAAGGAGCGCCCCGACGATCAGGATGAAGGAAATCGTGAAGATCCGCTTTCTTGCCATCGCCCGGCCTCCCTTCGGATTGCGCGCGCAGGTCCTTTCACCCTCGCCATACGAAAAAGCCCGCCCCAAGGTTCAATTTCGGTGACAGGCTACTCAACCCCGAAACTCGCACGGCGCCGCAGGGGTTCTGTATACCTAATGGTATACAGAGCAACCGCTGAAATCCGGCGGTCGGCAACGAGTCGGCAGAACGTCGTCCTTCCCTCAGGATTTCTCCGGTCGCCGCTCGCCGTGAGGCTCCGCAGACAGCGGTGCGGAGCATTCGCTGGCTGGTTTTTCACGGTCGCGGGCACGGATGGCGTCACTGCTTCTCGGGTCGGTCTCGCCGGGCGCCGGCCTGGGATCGCAGGCCGGCGAGTCTGCCTCTCTTCCTGAAGCTCAGCCTTGAAGTCTTGTTTGCGCCGGTCCGGCACGCCGTGCCGGACGCAGGCCTGTGGGCCAATGCTTTCGATCCCGCGCGGCACGCGGAATCTGCCCTTGCGCCTCGGGGGTCTCGGTGACAGGCCGCTCAGGCCCGTGACTCCGCGTGAAGGATCCGGCGGAAGATGCGCTCAGTGGTACTTGATGACGACCAGGCTCATGTCGTCCGTGGTCTCGGCGCCGCTGCGCCGGTCGGCGATGATCGCCTCGCAGATTTCCCTGGCGCTGCCTTCGCGCGCGCTCGATATCGCACGCTCGAGGCGCTCTTTGGTGTAAGACGATGCGGGGTCGAGCAATCCGTCGGTGAAAAGGAGCAGGACGTCTCCCTCGCCCATGAGGTTGAGCTCGTTGACCGTGTAGCGTTTCTTGTAACCCAGCGCGCGCTGGTAGCGCCGGCGGTCTTCCTGTTCCTCCCCGGGCTGCAGCCCGATGGGAGGAAAACTCACGAGCCGGTCCTCGCTGATTTCGACGAAGCGGCCGAACTCCCGGGAGAAGACCAGCGGCGGCGGATGCCCGGCGTTGACGAAGCGGAATCTTCCGGTGTCGGCGATCTCCCCGTAGATCATGGTGATGTAACTCGCCGCATCCGGATCCATGGCCAGGTTGCGCGCGGTGGCCGATTTGCAGAAGCGTATATTGATGATCTCGAAGAGCCGCGTGGTGATCTCTCCATAGTAATCCATCTCGTAGAGAGCGCCCGTGTGGAAAGCCTGGTTGAGCATGAGCGCGCGGGCGGCGTCGGTGAACTCGTGGCCGGCGACGTCCGCCACCAGGATCCCGCCCCGGCGCTTGAGGCGCTGCAACCTTTCGGCCTTGGCCGTGTGGCCCTCGGCGAGGGCGCGGGCGATGCGCGAATCCAGGTCGAAGCGCTGGTCGAAGTCGACGTAGGCGATCATGTCGCCGCCGGCGATCCCGTTGAAGGGGATCGTGGCGCCGTAAATGTCGATTCCCGGGATGGCCGGAACCACGCCGGGCGCCGGCATCAGGCGCTGGGCCATGTAACGGGCCGCCTCGCGCAGCTCCTGCTCCAGGCCGGCTCGCTTTTCCGCTGGCATCGGGTCCGGTGAACTGTCGTTCATATTCGCCTCCATTCGGGACCGGATCGCATCACGGATCACGACATAATACCTGCCGGACCCCCGGTTGTCTGCACCTGAGAGCACTTCTTCTCGTCGAGTAGATGGTCCGCCGCGGCGCGGCGGACCTAGCGTTCGGCCCCGGAAGGGGCCTTGAGCCGGTAGCCGGGGGTGAGCCGAAGGCGAACCCCGAGGGCTGGCGGACTGAGGTTTCTGATATCTTCTTCTGCCGGCCCTTCGGGGCTTGTCGCATGCGGCTCCCTTTTCTCCAGGTTCGCTGCGCTCACCTGGAGCTACCAGCTTCCGTCCCTCCGGGACGGACATTTCCCGCGCGCCGCGGCGCGGCGGACCAACCATCGCAAGCGGCGTGTCGCTACAGGAAATTTGCCTTCTTGCCTCGGGACAGGTATCGTTCAATGCGGCACCGAAAGAAGGAGGGTGGCAATGTCCGTTTCCAAAAAATCGAGTACCGTCACGCTGCTGCTCATGCTCGGGCTGCTTTCGCTGGCGGCTTGCGGCCGTGTCGAAGCGCCGGGCCCTGCGCCGGAGAGCCGGGCCCCCGCGACGCCCAGCCCGGCGGCGCTCGCAGCGCTCGCCAAAGCCGACGCGGCCGACGGCACCGCCGACAAGGTCGTTTCCAAATGCGTCGTCTGCTCGCTCGCCATGGACGGCAGTCCGGATTATGCCGCGACCTACGGCGAGTACGCCGTGCATCTCTGCTCCAAGGAATGCCGGGAGGCCTTTTTGAAGGATCCGGAAGGGATGCTCGCGGCGCTGAAATGAATCAGAAGCGGCAGAGATACGAGACCTTGAAAAAGAGCCCGCGCTGGGTGCCCCGGTACGTGCCGCCTCCCGGCACGAACTGTTCCCCGTCCCAGCCGCGCCTTTCGAAAAGCGAGCCGTAGCCTGCGTAGGCCACCGTACCCGGGACGAGCTCGTACGATGCGAGAAAATCGGTGAGGATGCGCGCCCGCGAACTGTCATACTGGACGAGCGCGCGCAGCGACAGGCTCTTGCTGATCTGGTAGCTCGTCCGCGTGTTCAGGATGTTTACCGCATAGACCCGCCCGCCGCCCGCCGGCCGGTCGAACCGGTCGCGCGTGAAACTGATCTGCTGATTCAGCCGGGAATCGGGTTGCAGGGTGACCGCCAGCCTGAAGTACCTCTCGTCTCCGGGAAAGGGATTCGCCGGGTCGTAGTAGATACCCCTGGACAGATTCAGGTTCGACTGCAGATTGAGCCAGCGCAGCAGTTGCGCCCCGCCCATCAGCTCGACGATTCGGATGTCGAACATGCGCCGCGCCCAGAACTCGCGCCCTCCGCCCACATGGAAGCGGATCACACCCTGGCGCGTGAAGTGGAACCGCAGTCCTCCGGCGAACAGCCGGTCGGTGCCCCCCTGGTTGCGGTCGCGATAGTCGCGGGTGAAGAGAAAAGACTGCACTCTCTTGAACCACGGACGGCGCTCCTGGTCGGGATACAGGTTGATCGCCGCGAACGCCCAGCCGCCGGTGATCGCCGTCCGGTTGTAGAAGGCCGTGTCCATCTGGAAATCCCGGTCGTAGTGCTCGAACTGGCCGCCCGCCTCGTAGCGCTTGTCCGAGTATGCATAGAACACCTGTGCCGCCGCCCCTTTTTTCCCGGCAGCCCCGCCGGGCGCGCGCGTCTCCGATCCGATCGCAGTGGCGCTCACCTGCTGGTGCTCCTTGAACTGGAATGAAAAGTCGCCGGCGACGACCCGGTTGTGGGCGCCTGCAAATTCGGTGTCCGTGAAGAGCGCGCCGGCGTAACTGCCCTTGCGCAGGTTGTAGAAGGCGCGCGCGATGTGGAAATCCTTGCGCCTGCCGGCATACGACGGCGGAGCGTCGAGACGTCCCGGCGCCCGGTCCGAGGCCGAAAGCGTAGCGAAGGTGAAATTCCCCAGGCTGCCCGAGACCTTCCAGCCGTAAAGCGGATCGACGATGCGGCGCGTATGCACGGCGGTGCGCATGTTGCCTTCGCCCCCTGCGCCGGCCAGCCCGAAGGTCCCCATCCCCTCCATGAAGAACGGTCGCTTCTCGCTGTAGAAAACCGGGTAGCGCTGATTGACCTCCACCTGATAGGCATCGCTCTCCACCTGGCTGAAATCGGGCCGGAATGTCCCGTCCAGCGTGACCGAGGAGGTGATGCCGTACTTGAGCGTCAGACCGGCGTCGAGCCGCGAGTCGGGATCCCCCCAGGCGGAAGGCGACACGCGGGTCTGCCGCAGGGACCAGGTCACGTTGGGGATCGCCTCGAGCGTCAGCGGCCGCTCGAGATCGTGAAGCAGCAGGGGGGCGTGCCGGGTGAAGACCGAGGTGCCGCGCGGCAGGTCGGGCCAGGAGGCGGACGTCCCGAGACGACTGACGCGCCGCCAGAAGATCACTCCCATGCGCACCCGGGCGCCGCTCTTGAAGCGGATGCTCTTCAGGGGTATGCGCATCTCGACGTTGTAGCCTTCGGCCGTGATCCTGCCGGCGCTTTCCCAGACCCAGTCGGGAGCGCTGTTTTCGCCCCCGGTGCTGCTGGTGAGAATGTCGCCCTGGATGCCGCTCGGGTTGACGAACATGTCGTAGGAACTCTGGCCGGTGCCCAGGGCGTCGAGGCTCAGCCCGACCCAGTCGTCGTTCCACATCGAATCGCGGCGCGCGATCGAGGTCTTGATCCCGCCGGGCTCGGGGTCCAGGCAGCGGAAGGCGAAATAGATATTGTGCCTGTCGTATCCGGCGCGCACTTCGGTCTTCTGTTCCATCAAGTCGCCGTAGGACGGGTTGTAGGTCAACCATTCGCCCAGGGGCAGCGGGGGCATGTTCCAGGCGGAATCGTCGAGAGTGCCGTCGATCACGGGAGGAACGGCAAGGAGAGGGAGCGCGATCGGCTCGAGCTTTTGGGGCTCGGCGACGGACATACCGGCGGCCGGCTTCCCGTTTCTGCTTGCGGACTTGCCGGCCGGCGCCGCCGTTTGCGGCCCGGCATCGGCGCGCGCGGCGATCCATGCGAGGCATGTACACAGGACACAGGAACCGAGCCTTCCGTAGAGATTCATCGCACCCTCCAGGCGCGCAGGCGCCTTTCCTTCAGACGAGGGCCTTCGGGAAAAAGTTTGCTTTTTCTCCCGGCGGAAAGGGTCGACGGGCTCAGGCGCCGGCGTCGCGTTCGATGCCGAGAGCGCGCATGCGCTTGTGCAGGTGCGTGCGCTCGACGCCCAGGGCGCGGGCGGCGGCCGACACGTTCCAGCCCGACTCCTCCAGCGCCTGCCGGATCAGGCCGCGCTCCGCCTCGGCCCGGGTCTCGATCAGGCTCGAATGCGCCGCGCGGGCGCGCGGCAGGCGGATCTCGAGCGGGACGGATTCCGCGGTGATGGTGTCCTCCGGCGAGAGGATCGCCATTCTCTCGATCGTGTTGCGCAGCTCGCGGATGTTGCCCGGCCAGCTGTAGTCGCGCAGCAGGGCGAAAACCGGCTCGTCGATGCGCTTGGGCTTGAAATTGTTGCGGCGGCAGAATTCCTCGAGAAAATACTCGGCCAGCGCGCGGATGTCCTCGGCGCGTTCGCGCAGCGGCGGCAGGCGGATGGGCACCACGCTCAGACGGTAGTAGAGATCCTCGCGGAATTTCTTCCGTTCCACCAGAGCGCCCAGGTCCCGGTTGGTGGCGGCGATCACGCGCACGGCGACGCGCAGCACCTGTTCGCCGCCGACCCGCTGGAATTCCCCTTCCTGCAGCACGCGCAGCAGCTTGGCCTGGGAAGCCTCGTGCAGGTCGCTCACCTCGTCGAGGAAGATCGTGCCGCCGTCGGCCAGTTCGAACTTGCCCCGGCGCGCGGCGGCGGCGCCGGTGAAGGCGCCCTTTTCGTGGCCGAACAGCTCGCTCTCCAGCAGCTCCACGGGGATGGCGGCGCAGTTCACCTTGACGAAGGGGCCGGCGGCGAAGGGACTCCGGCTGTGGATGTAGGCGGCGAGCAGTTCCTTGCCCGTCCCCGACTCACCGAGCAGGAGAACGCGCGCGTCGGAGCGCGCCACCTGGCCCGCCTGCTCGAGCATGCTCCGGAATGCGGGCCCGGATCCGATCATGCGCGGGGCTTCGCCCACCAGCTCGCGCAGCCGGGCGTTTTCCTCCTGCAGCGCCGCCTGGTCGAGGGCGTTCTTGAGCACCAGCAGCAGCCGGTCGCGGCTCAGCGGCTTTTCGAGAAAGTCGAAGGCGCCGGCGCGCGTGGCCGCCACGGCGTCGGCGATCGTCCCGTGCCCGGAGATCATGATCACGGGCGCCTGGCAGTCGCGGCGGCGCAGGTCCTGGAGCAGGTCGATGCCGTTGCCGTCGGGCAGGCGCACGTCGAGCAGGTAGGCGTCGGCCCGGCGGCGGGCCGCCTCGGCGCGGAACTCGGCCGCGCTGCGGCATACGGCGACGGCGTACCCGGCGCCTTCCAGAACGAGCTCGAGCGAGGCGCCGATGTTGGGTTCGTCGTCGACGATCAGAATTCTCTTCGCGCTCATCGTGCACCGCTTGCGGGAACCTGGGGCAGCAGCAGGCGGAATGCCGCACCCGGCAGCCGTCCCGGGATCTCCCGGAGGTCGCCGCCGGCGAGCAGGGCGTTCTTGCGCGCGATGGAAAGACCCAGCCCCATGCCGTTCTTCTTGAAGGAAATCGACGGTTCGAAGAGCGAGCGGCGCGCCTCGGGGCTCAGGCCCGGACCCGAGTCGTGCACCTCGACCGCGATTCCGCCGTCGCCTGCGGCGGTGACGACCAGCACGCGTCCGCCCGCGCCGGCCGCCTCGGCGGCATTCTCCATGAGATTGGTCAGGATGCCGCGGACCTGGTCCGCATCCGCCCAGGCTGCGGGCAGGTTCGCGCCGAGGTCGACCTCGTATGCCGTTTCCGTGTGGGCGGCCTGCAGCAAGCGGATGCGTTCCCGCACCAAGGCGTTGATGTCGAGGGCTTCGGGACGCACGGGGGGTTCGGCGGCGAACTCGGAAAACGCGCGCACGCGGCGCTCCAGGCTCTCGACCTCGCCGATCACGACCCGGGCGGCCTGCTGCAGAAAGGGGCGGCCGGCGTCCGGTTCGCGCGCCAGAATCTCCTCCACGGTCAGCCTTATGGGCGTGAGCGAGTTCTTCAGCTCGTGCGCCATCTTGCGCGCCAGCGACTGCCAGCTCGCGATCCGGGTCAAATAGAGAAGCCGGTCCCGGCTCTCTTCGAGGTGCGCGGCGGTGTGGTTGAAAGCCTCGACGGCGCGGCCGACCTCGTCGCGGCCGCGCGCCTCGAGGCGCACGGCGAAGTCCCCGCCGGCCAACTCGAGCAGCCCGGCGGTCAGCTCCTGGATCGGGCCGCTGATGCGGCGGGCGAGGTATACCACGCCGCCGAGCGCGACGAGCCATACGGCGGCGCTGAGCACGATCAGCGTGTAAGTGAAACCGCGGCGCAGATCGCGGCCGCGCACGCGTTCGATGCGGTCCCGTGCCTCGCGATACTGCCGCGTGATGTCTTCCATGCGAACGCCGTTCAGGGTCCTCGTATAGAGCCGGACCTCCGGGCCGCGGCGCACGAGGTAATTCAGCCGGCCGCCCTCGGGCTCGGACAGGAAGAAGCGCTCCTGTTCGCCGCTTTCCCGGAACTGCTCGACGAATGCGGGCCAATCAGATCCCGCCGCGGGGATGAATACCCGCGCTTCGAGCTTTCCCGCCGCGGCATCGGCCTTGAGCTGGTCGCGCGCCTGCCGGTAGTACTCGCGCGCGATTCCTTCCAGCGACTTGGAGAGCCGGTCCAGATCCTCCGTGGCGGCATAGTCGAGGCTGCGGCGCAGCAAGGAGGCGCTCATCCACAGGATCGCCCCCAGGGGCACGAGCGTCGCCGCCAGGAACACCAGGATCAGTTTATGGCGCAGCCGGAGCGGGGAATCTCCTTTCTCTCCGGCCGGCACCGAGCTCCGTTTCAAGTCTATCTCGAGCGGGTTCTGTCGTTTTTCCTGTCCTTCAGATCCGCGAGCCGCACGGGCCCTGAAACCGCCTCCCAGCGAAGTTCCGGTTCGCGACCCCTGCGGCTGAAAACATCCACCAGGCCGGCCAGGGTGAGACCCGCACGATTCTCCCCGCCGGCTTCGCTCTCGGGTTCTTCGACGCGGCATTCCAACTTTATCACGAAGGTTTTGTCCTCCGGAAGCGAGGGCAGCGGCAGCGCCAGGTTGTCGAGGCACCAGGCCTCGGCGGCGGCCGCGCTCAGATGCGAGACGGATCGGGCCGGCGTGCGCGCCTGCGCCACGGCGAATTTCTCCTCCCACAGATCGAAGCTGACGGTGAATCGTTCCTCGAGATGGGAGAGCCTGCCGCCGCCGGCCGCGAGCGACAACGAAAAGACATAAGTCACCGAGGCCCCGTTGTGCAGGCGCTCGAGCGGCCTGCCTGCGAGAAAGCCCAAACGGGCCGCCACGTGCAGCGCATCTCCCCGGCGCTCCACGGCCAGGGGCGCCGGCTGGGCGTCCAGGCGGGGACACAATGCCGCGGCGGCCAGAATCAGCAGGGCGAACTTGTGCTTCATGCGCATCCCTAGTACCGGAAGCCCGCCATGAAAACCGGGTATACCCGGTGCAGCCTGATCGGAAACGCGAGCGAAGCGAAGAAGCCGTCCTTCGAAAGCCAGCCGAATCCCAGCCCGTGCCGGACACGCCCCGCTTGCCCGGAATCCCATACCGTGCCCGCGTCGTAAAAGAGATGGAACGGGCGATACCGGTACTCGACCGTTCCGTGAGCCATGCGCCGGCCCCCCAGGGGGGCGACATCGAACTTGTTCCAGCCGCGCAGGGTGAAGCCGTTGCCCAGGGAGAACCGCTCGAAGAGAGGCGCGTTGCCCGTGATCAGTCCTCCCTGGAAGCGGATGCCGAACAGGCTGCGATGCCGGGAGACGGTATAGCCGGCGGTCCAGAGATGACGCGTATAGACGAAGTCGCTGTCGAGCACTCGCGTGGCCGAGCGCACGCCGTAACGGGCCTCGATGCGCTGCCTGAGCCGGCTGCGGCTTTCGAGGTCGCGCCGGTATTGAAGCTCCGCGGTGCCGGCATACGCCGTATCCGTGTGGAGCGAAGGGTACTGGGTCTGCACGCGCTCGAAGGCGGTCCCCACGCTCAGTTTCAGGTCGCGCAGCGGAATCAGCGAAAGGGAAGGGGCGAAATTCTGTCGCGTCCGGTACACGCCGGGTATCCCGAATGCCTGCGCCAGGGCCGTCTCGGTCGCCGGATTCCATTTGGCATGGTAACTGTCGAAATCGATCCGCAACTGCACCAGGTCGGTCCCCAGTCTCCTGTTTTCGTAGCGCAGGCGGAAGCCGGCGTTGCGCTCCAGCAGTTCGTCGGCGCTGTTGACCATGCCGAAGGTGAAGACGCTGTGGCGCACGCGCAGCGGGATGTCCAGGGCGCCGCTCCAGCCCAGCTTGGAATGGTAGACGACCGGCGGCACGCGCACTTCGAAGCGCTTCCACCGGATACGTTCCGCGACGAAATCGACCTTGACCTGCCCGGGTTGATCGCCGCGCCGGACCCTGACGGAGACGGAATGCTCCGGCAGGCGGCGGCGCAATCTGTCGGCCAGCCTGTCGGCGGCATCGGGATCGTAGTTTTGCCCTACGAGCTTTTGCATGTCTTCGAGCAGCGCCTTGCCGACTTCGGACTCGGGGATGCCGGTGACTTCGACGCTCTCGACGCGGTAGCGCGAATTGACGTTGATATCGACCTTCTGGCTGCCGGCTGCAAGCGCAGCCGGCCCGAGGAGGAGTAACAGGATCGAAAGGATCTCTCGGTGTCTCATGGCCTGATCGCCTGCAAGATTCTTGCCAGGACGTAAGTGCTTCTGCGGCAAGGATGCTTCCGCCCGACGCCTGTGAAGATTCGTCACAGGTGGGCGCAAAACTCGATTATACCGGATGGATGGGGGGACTGGGTTCAGGGACAGGCCGGCCTCGAAACCCCGGGATGACCGGCGCGGGCGCCAGGCCGGAGTTTCGAGGTCGAGCCGCCTGTCCCCGAAAGCTCAGAAGTTGATGCGGCCTACGAACTGGATCAGGCGTCCGCCCGGATCCTGTTGCTGGTTCGGGTCGGTGTAGGCCGAGGTCACCTGGCCGCAGGTCTGCGAGCTGCTGGCACAGGTGGCGCCGTAGAAGTTGATATTGTTGAACGCGTTCAGGAATTCGCCGCGCACCTCGAAGTTGACGCGCTCGGTGAAATAGATCCTCTTGACGAGGCTCAGGTCGAAGCGGGTGAACTTCGGACCCCGGATAAACAGGGTGTACGGAGCACACTGCCCGCTTACCACCTGCATGCAGTCCTGGGTGTTGGCGGGCGCGACGTACCTTCCGGTCGGCGCGCCGAACGACGTGCTGTAGCCGGTCGAGGTGGTCGCGCTCACGTTCCAGGCCTTGATCGTGTTGTCGATAAGGTCCTTCGGCAGATAGTACGTGAGCTTGGCGGCGTCGTCGTGCCAGATTCCGACGGACTTGCGCAGCTCGTCCGCCGTCATGCCCACGAGCCGGACGTTGCCGAAGTCCAGCAGGTTGCCGCTCTGAATGCGGCCGGTGCCGTGGAATTCCCAGCCGCCGATGATCTTGTCGAGCACGCCGCCGACGCTGTTGAACAGCAGGCGGTTGCGCCCGAAGGGAAGCTCCCAGAGCCAGTTGACCTTGAAGGCATGCGGCAGAGTGGTGTTGGCAACCTTCTCCCGCGGCACGCGCCAGGATATCTGGGATGTGCTCAGTCCTTTGGCGAACACGTAGTTGGCCTGGACCAGGAGTCCCTTGGACATCCTGCGCCGCAGTTCGATCACCATCGAGTCGTACCAGTTCTGGCCGCCGTTGGTGTAGATCCAGGCGCCGCCGCTGAGAACACTGGGATTGACAACGAAGAAGTTGAACGGCAAGCCGGCCGCCAGCGCATTGGCGCGGCGCCCGGAGTCGCTTTCCAGGCTGCTGGCGAAGTCGTACGGTCTCGGATATGTTCGCGCCAGGGTGTCGACGAAGGTCGAGCTCGAAAAATTGGTACTCGTGTACTTCGCCGGATTGTTCGCGTCCGCGGGCGACAGGCCGCTGAAATAGGCCAGCGTAATCGGCAGTGGGTAGGTGCCGGTGCCCGGGCCGTAGTACTTGAAGTTGTTGCCGCGCCCTGCGGCCTGGTTCGCCTGCAGGTTGGCCATGGCGAGCTTGAACTCGTCGAGGAAGCCGTTCTCGACGATATTGCGCTCGTTCAGGTTGCGCTGGTACCAGGGTTTCAGGTTGCGCGTGGCCACGTAGCGCACCTCGACCACCGTATCCTTGGTGACTTCGCGCTGCACGCCGAAGGACCATGAAAGCGTGTAGGGTGTCCGGATCTGGGGATCGAAGGCATTCGCCGAGTTGGAAATGGTGGGCAGGATCGGATAGATCGGTTCCGTCATGAAAGGCGGCGGCCCCAGCCGGCTCTTGTCGCGCATGAGCACCGGGTAATCGGTCGCGGGATTGGTGACCAGATTGCCCAGGCTCTGGCTGCGCGAGGCATCGATGGTGGATCCCGGGTTGGATCCGAAGATGCTGTTGAAGTCGCTCATGCCGTTGCGGTTGTATGCGACGGAAAAGCCGCCGCGCAGGACGGTCTGGCCGCCCCCGCCGACGATCCTGCCGAGCCGGCCGCCGCTGCGTTTCGGGCTCCAGGCGAAGCCGAAGCTCGGCGCGAAGGCCTTGTAGTCGATGTTGTAGGCGTGGGTGCCCTTATCCATCTTGTAGAACTGCGTGGTGACTCCGGTCGAAATGCCCGGCTTGAAGATATTGCCGATTCCCGAGGGACCCCACACTTCGGCCACGTTGGCGTACGTGAATACTTCATTGACGGGCCGCCACGGCAGCTGCAGCTCCCAGCGCAGGCCGTAATTGAGCGTCAGACCGGGCCGCACGCGCCAGGAATCCTGCGCGAAAATGCCGATCTCGCGCATCCGGGCGCGCCGGACGAGCTCGCCATAGTAGGTGTACTTCAGGGTTTTCTCGTTCAGCATGGCCGAGCCGCTGATCGAGGTGACGCGGCCCGTCAGCGAGGCGTAGATCTGCCTTGCTTGAGAAAGCTGCGTGCTCGAAGCCCCGGGGAAGTTCTTCGGTCCGTTGACCGAATCGAACATGGTTCTGGCCGGATCGTAGGTCGTGTTCACGTCCAGGCCCACCGAGGGCAACAGGGTCTGGGACCATGTCCACGAGGCGATGTTGGTGAACTCGAAGCCGAAGCTCAGGCCGTGCGAACCCTTGGTCCAGCTCAGCGTGTCGGCCAGGGTCTTCACCGGCGAATTGCGGCGGCTCAGGCCGCTGGCGACATAGGGCGTGCTGATTCCATAGGGCGTAAAGCGGAAGCCGTCGAAGTTGGCCACCGGCCCTGCAAACAAGCCCGCACTCATGTTGGGATTGAAGAGCACCGTGCCCCCGTTGAAGCCGAAGCGCGCCTCGTTGACCAGCCGCGGTGTCAAAGTCGAGCGCAGGGCGATCGAGGTGCTGAAGCGGTTCGAAAGCTGGTTTCCCCTGGTAGGGAAGCCCGGGAAGGCCGGATCGTAGCCGTTGAGAAAGTCGGGCGAGGAATCGTACTTGGAGAAATTCCAGCTGCCCTCCAGCCGGTGCTTCTGCGTCAGGTTGATGTCGAAGCGGGCGGTGGGGAACTTGCGCACCTGCATGCCCGTGTTCTGGAAGTAAAGGTACTGATAGGCGGGGTTGCTGTGTTCCTTGACGGTCCCGCCGGAAGCCGACTTGCGGATGTCGGCGAGGAGCTTCTGGACCGTGGGATCCATCGTGGAGACCTGGCCGTTCTTGGCGGCCAGCTCGAGCAGGTTGACCTGCCTCACTTCGGTGCCCACGGTATAGAGGAATATCCCCTGCTCGACCATGGGGTGGTAGATCGTCCGGGTGCGCGTGCGCTGCGTCGGCAGGCGGAACTCCTCGTAGTTGACGAAAAAGAAAAACTTGTCGCGCCCGTTGAAGAGCCCGGGAATGATCACCGGCCCCCCGAGCCGGCCGCCGAACTGGTTGAGCAGAACGCGGTCGCGCGGCGCCTTGCACTTGTCGGGCTCGTTGCGCAGTTGTTCGGCGGTGCACTCCAGCCCGGTCGGCTTGTACACCGGCGCGCGGTCGCGGTTGTTGAACCAGTAGTTCGAGTTCAGCGAGGGGTTGCGGTGGTACTCGTACAGGCTGCCGTGGAACTCGTTGTTGCCCGAGCGCGTGACGTACTTGATCTGGACCGCGCCCTGCCCGGAGGATTCCGCGCCGGGATTAGCCATGGAGATGGTCACCTCCTCGATCGCGTCCAGGCGGGGGCTGATGTAACTGAAAAAGCCGTCGCTCGACTTCAGATAATTGTCCTGGGTGTTGATGCCGTCGATCGTGATGTTGATTGCCGCCTGCGGCAGGCCGGCGATGGTCGAGCCGCGGGCGCCTCCCGTGGTGTTCACCCCGGGCAGAAACACGAGAAAGTCATTGACGTTGCGCGTCGCCAGCGGGAGGTTGGTGAGCTGGCTGACCACCATGGTGGTGGCGATGCTGGACGACTGCGACTGTACGACCTCGGCCGCTCCCTGGACCACGACGGTCTCGTTGAGGCTTCCGACCTCGAGGACGGCGCGGACGTTGCTGGGGGCGGTCAGGTTCACAGGGATATCATCCAGAACAGCCGTTTTGAAGCCCTGGGCGCTGACGGTCACGGTGTAGACACCGACCGACAGGGCGGGGACGATGAACGTTCCGTTTTCGGCGGAAACGGTTTCGTACTGCATCCCGGTGGCCTTGTGCTTGGCCGTTATGGTCGCGCCCGGGATGACGGCATCGGACTGATCGACGACCACCCCCGTGATCGCCGACGTCGCGCCGCCTTGTGCGAATGCGGGCGCCACGGCCAGAGCCACGGCCAAGGGGAGCAGAAGAAGTTTTCGCGTCATTTCTGTTCTCTCCTTCGAATGAACTGATCCCTTTTGTTTCTGGTGGGCGCGGCTGAGCCAGGGATCCGCGCCGTCGGCCGATAGGCGGTCTTCAGCCCGGGAGGCGGTCTTCCCGTGTTGTCCCGGCAGTCCAAAGAATCTTCCTCCTTCGTACCGGTAAATCGGAATCCCTTCGAGTTGCGGGCCGAATATAGCGCCCGGGCTGGAACCGGGTCAACAGTTTATGCATCGAAGATGCGTTTCGGACACCGGGCGCCCGCAGGGTCCGCCGGTCCGCCGCGCCGCGGCGGACCTACCATCCGGCCCCGGCAGGGGCCCTGAGCCGGTAGCCGGGGGTGAGCCGCAGGCGAACCCCCGGAAAGGCGGGCATGAATCAACCAAGCCCCGGAGGGCCGGCAGAATTTGAATTGGTGCGGTCTTTCTGTCGGCCCTTCGGGGCTTGGTTGATTCATGCCCGCCTTTCCGGGGGTTCGCCTGCGGCTCACCCCCGGCTACCGGCTCAGGGCCCCTGCCGGGGCCGGATGGTAGGTCCGCCGCGGCGCGGCGGACCG
>Ga0129301_1000366_pt1 | contig 24859 bp, 27 predicted proteins | sample ConPoolayeHmetaG_FD_94489 | JGI IMG/M metagenome (GOLD analysis project Ga0129301, IMG submission 94489) | Hot spring microbial mat communities from California, USA to study Microbial Dark Matter (Phase II) - Cone Pool mat layer H metaG ...
AACTGTGAAGATAAGGATGAACTTAAGTCGCTCTAGAGATAGAGAGGCTCTGCAAAAACCGAGAATTTAAACCGATGTCTAAACCTATCTCCCCGCACTAAATTTGCACAAAGCGAAACTGTTTCACCTAATGCTACGCAAGAAACGAGGACATAAAACCCACACGATGATGCGCTCTACATCTTTAAGCCAACCTTTATAAATGATGCCGAGAATTTTAGGGATACGCGCACAAAACCCAACTTTATTGTTGAATATATGCGTAATGTATCTTGCCTTATTTGAATCAATTGGGAGGTGATTTCTTGGTTAAGGTGAAGAAACGTTCTGGTAACATAGAGGAATTTGATAGACCTAAGCTGGAGGCTTCATTGAAAAAAGCTGGAGCCAAAGAGGAACACGCAACAAGGGTAGCTGAAACAGTTAAGGGCAAAGTGCAAGAAGGAATAGCAACATCTGAGATCAAACGGCTGGCAACAACGGAACTTAGGGGAATGGATGCAGCAGCTGCCCAAAGGTACGAGACGTTCGTGAAACCAACGAAATAAATGAAGAACGGTAAATACTTGCATGCGCATACGTGGCGGTTCCTATATATGGTTCAACAAGAGCGTGAGCGTTTGCGTCTATTCTAGACCTGAATGTTGCACTCACTTTTATCTGCGCTATGCCACTGTCCGTCACAGATTTTCCCTTTTTTAATCAAGCTCGTACTTCAAAAACGTGGATTGTAAACGTGTATGGGAACTTAGCCCCCCGCACCATAGGCTTTCAAAGAACAAGCCTGGAAAAAGAAAAAAAGGAAATTGTTACAAAGTCACGTCCAGAAGGCTTTTTTAGTCGTATATTTATCTTTCCTAACTAACTTAGAATTATATATATTACTAAAAGATGATTAAGGGATTGAAATGAAGGTAAGCGGAAAGACTGTGTTCATGGCTGTGGTATTCACCGCTTCCGCGTTCGTATTCACAGGGAAATTGATGATGCCTACTTCAATTCAAATAGTTATCGAAGGAGAGGAAGAACTTATCCCTGTAGGGCAGATTCTCAGTTACACTCAAATCGATGTTACTATAATGGCGATCTCTGCTCTTCTTCTTGGAATCAGCGGTTTTTACCTGTTGTTTTCCGATGTTATTGAAACTCGCAGAGCTTTACCAACAGTTGAGAAGATTGACGCTTCAGAGCTTGACGTAAAATTTGCCCTTCATCTCTTAGATGGTGACAAAAAGAAGGTTTTCAGCGAGATAGTTGAGGCTGGAGGAGAAATTTTACAAAGCGATTTACCTACACGCACGCGCTTTTCGAAAGCGAAAATCACCAGAATTCTGAACTATCTTGAGGTGAAGGGTCTAATAATCAGGAAAAGCTACGGGATGACAAATAAGATCATCATAAGAAGATATATGCGCACGGAACGTTAGAGTAAGTTAAAGTTCGATTTTGGCGTGAGAACTTAAATAATACCGCAAAAGTTAATAGATTTAATTAATTCCCTATGATTTTTTCCAAAACAGGTAAACTTTTGTCTGTATTAATAAACCGCAGACTTTGATTAAATGTGCAAGTCTTTCAATGCTGATTTTCATTACTTCTTTTGTATAAGCGTCCTTTTTTTCCAAAGGGTATGTGACAGAAAAAGTATTTCACAAAGCGCCACCGGTTTATTTTAATAGATTTACTGAAGCTTTGCGGTTTATTAATAATACAGTATGATAAAAGGAGCAGAATGAAATGCATTTCACACAAAGTTCTAATGCTGTTTCATCCATTAATAAATCAGAGAAAAATGAGGTAAAGAAATGAGGAAGAAAATAGCTTTATTGGCATTGCTGTTGATTGCGTCTGTGGGAATGGCTTACATTGTAAGCGCTTCAGATGATCTAAAAGCGTTATGTGTCATCTTCTTTGGAGAGAACGAGGTTAGGGTGATAAATAGTACCGCCCTGTTGTCTGAAGACCGCAGGGAGAAAGCGGTGGAAATAGCGCTTAATGATCCACAGGTTAAAGAGATACTACAGGGGGTGAATGAATATATCATCGGTGCCAGCGCTATCTTTGATGTGCAAGAAATCGAAGATCCAGAGAGGGGCAAGGGAATTGCTCTTATTCTCAAGGAAGGATTCGCAATGGTGTCGATTCGAATCTTCGGCGAAGAGCATTATCAAAAGACAGCACTTAACGGGTATGATGTAATTGTTGACCTGTCACAGGAAAGCGTAAGTGAGATAAGAGAGTTTCCAAGATGGTGTATGGACAAATGGGGCTGGGGCACTAAAGGATAGCTTAGATACAGGCACATAGACTGGATTCAAGCTTAAACCGAGTTGACATCTTTTTTTATGTTTACTTTTTATATATTTTTGAGAAGAACAAAGCAATTGCAAAAATAACGCTGAAAAACAAAGGAAAACGGAAGATAAATTTTTTTAGAGGTTATTTAGAAAAATAACACAAAAGTTAATAGGGCATTTATTACTCTTTCCTAAGGTCGAAGCATAATAAGGATGTTCCGTTATGAAGCCGCTGCCTAAGGAATTTGATGCCATTGAGATTGAGAAGAAGTGGCAAAGGAAATGGGAAGAAGATGGAGTTTACCGTTTCGACTGGACGGATAGGAAGCGTCCGACGTTCAGCATTGATACTCCGCCGCCTTATCCTTCAGGCGAGTTTCACATGGGCAACGTGCTGAATTGGACTTACTTTGACATGGTTGCCCGCTACAAGCGCATGAGAGGCTACAACGTGTATTTTCCACAGGGCTGGGACTGTCACGGATTAAGCATAGAAGTGCAGGTGGAAAAAGAAAACAACATTAGAAAACGCGAAATGCCGCCTGACAAGTTCAGAAAACTGTGCGAGCAGCTTGTTGAAAAATATATTGCGATGATGAAGGAAGGCGTCATACGCTTAGGCTGCAGCGTAGACTGGACAACCGAATATCGCACGATGGATTCTGATTATTGGCGACGCACTCAAAAAAGTTTCATAATCCTCTATAATAAGGGCTTCATGTATCAAGGCACGCATCCAGTGAATTGGTGTCCACGCTGCGAAACAGCCATTGCAGATGCGGAGGTTAACTACGAGGAACATGAAGGCGCATTGCACTATATCAGATTCCTATTAGAGAATAGCAGCGAATATTTGCTGATAGCCACAACACGTCCAGAGTTCATACCCGCATGTGTCGCAGTTGCCGTAAACCCTATTGATGATAGATTTAACAGGCACATAGGCAAAAAAATCACCGTCCCAATCGTGAACCGCACTGTTGAGATTATCTCCGATGAGAACGTTGACCCGTCCTTCGGAACAGGCGTGGTTATGATATGCACTTACGGCGATAAAGAAGACGTCAAAACAGTGTTAAAGCACAAGCTCCCAGTAATAGCCCTCTTAACAGAGAACGGAAGAATAAGCGAGAACGGCGGAAAATATGCAGGATTAACGATAAGCGATGCGAAGGCGGCTATTGTAAACGACCTAAAAGAGGCTGGATTGCTGGAGAAGAGCGAGCGGATTCAGCAGGAAATAGGCGTTTGCGACCGATGCGAGACGCCTGTGGAAATTCTTGAACGAAAACAATGGTTCATGAAAACACGCAAGTTAACGGACAAAGTTGAAGAGACTGCAAACCAGATAACATGGTATCCTGATTACATGAAGACGCGTCTAGTTGATTGGGCGCGTTCGCTAGATTGGGACTGGGTGATAAGTCGCCAGCGTGTGTTCGGAACGCCCATACCCATATGGTACTGCAGAGACTGCGGCGAAATAATAGTGGCGAAGGAAGAATGGGTTCCAATAGACCCGAAACTTGAGAAGCCACGCATAGGCAAATGCCCAAGATGCGGGAGCACACAATTCATCGGCGAAAGAGACGTTTTTGATACATGGATGGACTCTTCAATCTCATGTGCGGTGCATGCTGGCTGGCCAGACCGTGAAGATTGGCGGAGGCTGTTTCCTGCGGATTTGCATCCTTCGGGAATTGACATTATACGAACTTGGGCTTATTATCTGATGGTTCGGCATCTCGCCCTCTTTGATGAGAAGCCATACAAGAGTTGCCTAATCAATGGTATGGTGCTGGGTTCTGATGGCAGAAAAATGAGTAAATCGCTTAAGAATTATGTTGCGGCGCCAGACGTGATAGACAAGTATGGCACTGATGCTGCTAGGCAGTGGGCTGCTGGCGGCGGTGCAACTGGCTCGGATATTCCTTTTCGTATGCCTGACGTAGAGTATGGTAGGCGTTTCTTAACAAAGCTTTGGAACGCGGCGCGATTTGTCAGCGGTCAGCTTGAAGATTACAAGATTAGCGAAAACTGTGAGTTGCAGCTTTTGGATAGGTGGGTTCTGAGCAGGACTGAAAGGCTGACTCAGAAGGTCACAGACGCCTTAGATAAGTGTCAATTCAACATTGCCATAGAAGAGATTCGCAACTTTGCTTGGCATGTTTTCTGCGACCAATACTTGGAGGCGGTTAAGGATAGACTTTATAAGCCAGACCTTTATGGACAGGAAAAGCGAACAGCAGCCCAATATACAATTTACAATGTCTTATATCGCATTCTTCAGTTGTTGGCGCCGATAATGCCTCACGTTACAGAGGAAATCTATCAAACAATGTACGCCGATGATGTAGGCGCAAAGAGTCTGCAGTTGACATCTTGGCCAGAAGCGGACGCGAAAAGAATCGAGGATGAAGGGGAAAAGGAGGGCGATTTGGTGATGGCAGTCATAACGGAGATTAGACGGGAGAAGGCTGAGAAGAGAAAGCCGTTGAACGTGCCAATCAAGCGAGTTAAAATCTACGCGGGAAAGACTAAGCTTGCAAGTGTAATTAGCGAAAACAAGGACGACATTGTTGGTACATGCAAAATTCAGCGTCTTGAAATTTTGTCTGAGAAGGGCAAGGGAAGGCAGATTCAGGAATTTCCAGAAATAACCTTCACAGGCGAATACTAACTTTTCAGGGTCTTAGTCCTGTTCCTACGTCTATCCAAAGTTTCTCGCCTATCTTCTTATAGCCAATTTTTTCATAAGCCCTAATTGCTGGGTGATTGTCTGACCTTACGAAGAGGGCTGCAGCTTCCGCGTGTTTTAGGGCTTCTTGTGTGACGGCTGCGGTGGCTAACGTAGCATATCCCTTGTTCCTGTGGTCTGGGTGCGTGTAGACTCCGCCTATCATCCAAACTTGCGGAAGCTGTAGAAAAGAGCCAGCATAAGCGACCAATTCATTGCCTATGATAACGCCATAGGTGGGCGTATTGCTAATCCAATGCATGGTCTTTTCAATCGCTACTGTTGGACGGTCTTTGCGGCTTGAGAGAAGAGCGGCTAACATTGAAGCATCTTCCATAGAGCTTAGTCTGCGCACAAGTTTTGAATTGGAGAAGATTGCTTCGCCCTTTTTGACGAGCATCCAGTTTTCGATGTAATGCTTTGCTCTTGGAAACTTGGCTCTGACTGTTTTCAGAAGGTTCGGTGGCGTGTGCATGATGAATCTGTCTTTGGGTGCGTATTCAATCAGCTTTTTTGCTGTTTCTTCGTTGCATTCGAGTATTATGCTTGGAAAATCTAGAGCCGTGTAAACGAGTATGTAGCCTTTTAGGCGGTTGTTTTCTACAAATGCATACATTGTTGAGTGTTCTGGGTCGTGTTGTATGTCATAAATTGCGCAAACGTGTCTTAAAACATCTGAGCCAAGCAAATCAACTATCCATTGCCTATTACTCTCGTCAACCTTCACTGCATCTTTTGCCATTTTCTGACTTCTTCCACCAAATTGCTAATTTCCTCTTCCGTATTGTAGAAGTGTGGTGAAACTCTTAAGCCGTTAGCCCTTGCAGAAACGATTATGGCTCTCTGATTTAGCCTTTCAGCCAGTTCTTTTGGCTTTTCTATTTTGAAGTTCACTATGCCAGAACGGTGCTCGCTTTCTTCTGTTGTCTGAAGTTCCAAGCCCATGTTCTTGACAGATTCGATTAACTGGTCTGTGAGCTTGAATATTCTTTTCTGAATGTCCTCTATCCCAACGTCCAATAGCATTTTTAGGGCTTCTGTTGCGCCTACGAAGCTGATTTCGCTTGCTGATCCGACTTCAAAGCGACTTGCCGTTTCCGAGAGCCTCAAGCTCCAGATGTCCCAGAAATTGGTTGTTTCGAAAACTTCGGGTTTGACGCTTGCCCAACCGACGAATGGCGGCTCAAACTTTTCAATGAGCTCTTCTTTAACGTAAAGGTAGCCAGCGCCTGTGGGGCTTAGGAGCCACTTGTAACATGCAGTTGTTAAAAAGTCCACGTCGTCTTTTCTAACGTCTATTGGCATTGCGCCAGCCGCCTGTATCGCATCAACAATGAGGTATGCTCCATGTTTGTGGGCGATTTCGCTAAGGGCATGCAAATCGTGACGGAAACCGTTGATATATTCAACGTGGCTTACGGCAATCGCTACAGTCTTGTCGTCTACAGCCTTCTCCACATCTTCAAGCAATATTTTTCCGTTCACATTTTTCACGTACTCTACATTCACGTTCAAGCTCTTGCGCAAGAAAGGATATATAACTGAAGGGTATTCAAGGTCGGTTGTCACGATTTTTGTGTCTCTCGGATAATGTAGCATGTTTGCGACAATATTCAAGCCCATTGAAGTGTTTTCGACTAAGGCGATTTCGCTGCGTTTTGCGCCGATGAGTTTTGCAAAATAGGGTTTTCCGCCTTCGTTCCATTCAATCGAAGTCTTTCCGAAGTTCGAAAACTCCTCAGCATACTTTCGAACGGCGTCTACAACTGGTCTCGGAAGTGGAGATTGTGCAGCGTGATTCAAGAATGCCTTATTATTGGTTATTGGAAATTGTTTGCGTATTTTGGCAATGTTTTCCATTTTATAATCACTGTGGAGGTTGAGAGTAACCTAAATTATCTGTGTTTGCTATTAAAGCTCTGGGTTTACATATGAGTGAAATTGCTATTGTTACAACGCCACATTTACTTGGGTACGAAATTGTTAAGGTCTTAAGCGTGGCTTATGGCTTGAACGTGAGAACTGGGGGATTAGGCGGAGACATTGTTGCGGCTGTTGAGGAAGTATTTGGTGGAGAAGTGACCGCCTACATTTCAGAATGCGAGAAAGCCAGAAAAGAGTCATTGAATACGCTTGTTGAAAATGCCAAAAAAGATGAGTGCGAACGCCGTTGTCGGCGCTGATTTTGAGACAAGCGGCATACTGCGAAGAAAAGCCGCGGTCTTTGCTGCCTACGGAACAGCCGTAATAGCTAAACCAGTAGAGAATAAAAAGTAGAATTGAGTGTAGCTTTGTATGGATTTCAATGAAGTGATTAAGCGTAGAAGAAGCATTCGAAAGTTTAAGGAAGACTCGTTATCTGCTGAAGTTCTGGAAAGAATTCTTGAGGCTGGGCGTTGGGCGCCATCTGCTGGTAACAGTCAGCCTTGGCGTTTCATCGTGGTAACTGATGCCGATGTTAAGAGGCGAATTGCGAGTGTCTGCACTGAATACAGCAGAAAGGTTTGGTCACAGTTTTCTCCCGAACGAGCACGGTATTTAGCGGCGAGAGGCGGTTCGTGGGACAAGATGAGTATGGTAAAGATTCCAGCTTTGATTGTAGTGTGTTGCGAGATTTCTGGGGAAATTAGGGAGGAGTTGCTTTTGGGTTCGGCTTGGTTGGCTGTTGAGAACATTCTGTTGGCTGCTACTGCAGAAGCTTTGGGCAGTTGCATCTACACTTTTTACGATTTAGAGGAAGAGAACAAAGTGAAGGTAATACTACGAGTACCAGACAACCATCGTATAGTCGCTATGATTCAGCTTGGATACGTAAAGGTTAATCCGCCTGCGCCTTCGAGAAAAACGCTAAGCGAGATAGTGTCCTATCAGCACTTTTAGCAACATGACATGTTAACCAACAACCACCCTCATAACCTTCAATCTATAAAATAAGGGGGTCTAGGTGATTCAGAGAACAGAAGCTACGTTTCATTTGCTCAAGAAAGGTTTCTTCTTTCGGTAGGCTATTGCCACTAATGATGTTGCCATAAGAAACAGCGCTGCAGACAGTAGCGACGTAAGTTCTGGAATTACAAATCCTGCTGTAACTTCAATATCATTATCGTCTAAAACGTCAATGCCTTCATCATATATTCCGTTGCCGTTCACGTCAACAATAATGTCATACTTGCCAAAAAGCAAGCCTTCATTCCACACGGCGGTCACGGGAATGTTCCCCAACTCGTCTGACAATATTGTCGTCGCTGTGCCCGAAACTCTTGAGGGTATTACCATGCCATCAACCCATGCAACATCTTCGACAATATAGAAGTCATACGTTGTAGAAGGCGAGAAATTAATTCCATTCACGCAAACAATGTCAGTCAATTCGAAAAAGTCTTTTTTGTTTCCATCCTCGTCACAGCTTTCAATCATAGGCTGTGGTGGTGGCGGAGCCTCAACGAAAACTGCTGTTAAGGTGTGGTTACTGTCCATCATAACATGGATTGGGTTGGCATCGCCAGCATCATCGCCATCTAACATCCAGTGGTCAAAGAGCCAACTGGCGTTCGGAAAAGCCTCAACAGCTACTTCAGTGCCATTCACGTACATGTAATTGCCTGGCGGGGGATCTGTGATGCCAGAGCCTACAACCTCTATCATGAGCTCATATTGGACTGGCGGTATCGCCACGAAGATTGCCGAAAGATTGTGGTCGCCATCCATCAGGATAGATATGGGATTGGTAGCGCTTACGTTAACGCTGTCTAATATCCAATAACTCAGCATCCACCCCGTGTCAGGAAGCGCTTCGACCTAAACTTCTGTACCATTTGGAAACGCATACAAGCCTGGAGCGGGGTCAGTCGTGCCTAAACCCTCGCTTGTGACAGCTAATTCGTGCATCAATGGCGGGTAAAGGAAGATGATTTCGTCACGCCGCTCATCTTCTAGATTTTCATAGTCGTCGTAAAGAAGTAGTTCGACAGTATAGTTGCCTATCGGCATTGTGGAATTAGTGTAAAGGCTGACAAAGCCCCATTCGATTTCTGTGCTGTTTATGGTCCAGCTCGTCGTGTTAAAGGCTACATATGTTCCGTTTGGATCATAAAGAAAGGCTTCTACAGTAACGTTCATTATGCCATCATACGTTGTGTCCACGTCCATTGCAACTTCAACAGAATCAGCGTAGCCATCGACGTTGCTGTCAAATGGCGTATAGATGACAGTTGTAAAATTCTCCTCATAGATGTCTGGGGTCAGTATGCCATAGTTTGGTTGGAGCGGGCAGCAAACAGGCGTGTTCTTCTCATTCGCCCATATTGAAATTTGGATTCTAAAGATAAACATAAAAAGTAACACGATAACCGCACTCAGCACAAGTTTCCTCATAGTGCATCACACGCAACTACTATTAACTACACAACGAACCTTGATAAACAATTTGGTCACAGAAACTCCATGTACACTTTACAGTTACTTACAAATTCAATGTACATATGAGTTTAAGATATTGAAGTCGAAATCTTTTTTGGCATTAAGGAAAACTCACAAAGCGATAGCTGGTATATGCTCATTAAATTTTGAGCTAAAAGGGAAGATACTTATTTGATGATGTTTTTAACAGAAGGTAGAATGTTGTTATCGCACTTGGATGGGGTTGATGCAATATTCTATCATGAATAAAGTATCCTAAACTCCTATTGCTTGTTTTGAGTTTTGTTATAGCGTACATCCTTTTTGTCGACAGATCATACGCTCCCCTTCATGATACTCTGATCTTTCTAGGATATTTCGGAACTTTTCTTGCAGGTTTCCTTTATGCCTATGCATTCACCGCAGCGCCTGCCGCTGCAATATTGCTGATTCTTGCCAAGGAGCAGAACCTACTTTTTGCAGGACTTATCGCTGGAGTTGGCGCTTTGCTGAGCGATCTGGTTATCTTCCATTTTATAAGACATGGTTTCAGCGATGAGGTGCAAAAGCTCTCAAATGAAAAAATTGTTCAGTACGCTCAAAAAAAGGTGCCCAGCTCAATTCGAAAATATCTGTTCGCATCCTTAGCTGGCTTTCTTATTGCTTCTCCGCTTCCGACCGAAATTGGCGTTACATTGATGGCTTCGATAAAAAGCATATCGACAAGAAAATTTTCCATCATAGCATACTCTTTGCATACCAGCGCAATCTTCGTAATTCTTCTAATCGGCAGCATCATTTAATATCACGCCTAAAAACATGTTTAGCAGTCTGGAGTTTTTAACTCTTGCCAGCATATTCAATATGTTTTTTACCGGTAAAGTTGGGTGGGGGTCCCGCTCCCTGTACTCAAAATCAGAGCATATTATGAGCTTATTTCGGCTAAAGAGTCTTTTGTTGAATGTTTTCTGCTTGGATAAGAGAATGCTGATAAAGAAAAAGAGTGGATGGGTTTAGATTTCTGTGATTTTTCCCTTGCGTCGCATGATGGCGAATGTTGTTAGAAGTGCTAACAAAGGAACGAGTATAGCGAATGGAAGCTCTGGGATTATTATTACGAGTGTTGAGTGTTCATAGGTGAAGTAAATGATGCTATATCCATTTTCTTCTACTATGCTGTACGGTGTTAGTGTTCCGTTTACTGTTATTTCGTATGGCGGCAGTATTAAATCATGGGGAATTTTTACTCTGCAGAATCCGTGGGTCTGTGTTGTGGTTATGTTGGAAACAATCAGCATTATCGTATTGTTTGATGGGTAATAGTGCATCTCGTCAACTGTGGAGTTGCAGACAATTTCAATCGCATAGCCCAATGGAGTTTCGAGGCTATAGAACATGCCGACAAGTGGATAAGCATCCACGTTAGGAAGACGAATTGTATAAGCATCCTCGGCTATTCCATCACCGTCCAGATCTAAATTACTATGATCACTCCAGTAGTTTCCTCCTGAAGGCCAGCCATTATCCCACGTGTTACTATTTGATGAGATGGCTTCGGCTTGTCCTCCGTTGTCTATGAAATTGTTATGGTATATTGTGTTGTTTGACGAGTTTTGAAGTTTGACGCCGAAGTATATTGGAGGTTCTGGGAAGAAGTTTTCGGCATTTTCGACTATGCTATTCTCTATTATGGTATTGTTATGTGAGTTTTCAAGGCTGATTCCGTCTGCTGTGCTGCTGCTTATGAGGTTTCCGCGTATGCTGTTTAGTGCTGAATTGTCCATACGCATTCCCCATTGATTGCTTGTCACATTACATTTCAGAATTCTGCTGTCGTTGGAGTTTTTAATCAACATCCCATAAGTATTTTCCGCAATACTATTTTGGGAAAACGTGTTGTTGCGTGAGTTTCGTATGTGAATTCCGTAATAGTTTTTGGAGGCTGAAATATTTTCTATTTTTGACTCTGTGGTGTTCCACAGGAATATGCCACATCCATTTTTAGTCAGGTTCAAATCCTTAACGGTCATGTTGTTGCAGTTGATTAAGTAAATAGTTCCAGTGTTCGTTTCAGCGTCGTAAACAATGTCTGATTCGCCTTTTATGTAATGGATTGGTTTGCCATCGACAAGATTCGTAGTGTCTATGTCGTGTGTTGTGAAATCTAAATAGTGGGATCCGTCAATGCCGAAATTGAGTTTGTTCCCAGAGGCTATGTTGCCGCTCATCCGTACTGTGTCGCTTTCATAAAGTGATATTCCATAATCACGATTTGAGGATAAGTTGTTGTTTATGAGCCGTGTGCCTGCTCCGCAATTGAATAATTGGATTCCGTTATTCATGTTTGATGAGGCGTTATTGCCCACAAGCGTGTCTGCAACAGAGTACCATGCGTATATGCCGTAGAGATTTGAAAATACTGTGTTATAGTACATTTCGTTGTTGCCGCCGCGTAGAATTCTTATTCCACAGAAATTGTTGTATGAAGCATTGTTGTAGTTGATTATGGCTCTAAGGGAGCTTTCAACCCATATTCCCGCCCAATTGTCCCAAATCGTATTATAGAAAAGTCTGCAATCATCAGAAGAGTTCAACAACACACCAAACGTGAACATCGCTATCTCAACTTCCCTCACTGTAACATTCTTTCTCTCCGTTAAGTCTATTCCAACTCGCAGGCTTTGGTTGCCGTGAATCACATGGTTGTGACCGAGAATAGTTATGTTGTCTCTTTCAACGATTATAGACTTGATAAGAATATTGTCATCAATGTGGTACGTAATGTTGTCCGATGTGCTTATTGGCGCGTCAGAGGGGTCTATGCTTCCATCAGCTCTAATGTAAATGTATTCTTCCAACCCATTAGGAGCATTGACCTGTTGAATATTGTATGAGGACGTAATCATCCCCACAAAAAGTACTAGCAACAATATCGCATGAATCCTTCTCATAATAGTCACATCAGAATATTAGTAGAATTCCATCAGTTTTTAACATTTGTGAAAGCTACAGCGGAATTTTCCTTCCAGCAAAATCACGTTTTGCCTTTCCAAATTCCCCTTTAACTTCGCTCAACTGTTTTACCGTGAACACTGGGCCATCAGCACACACACGATACCTACCTAACACACAACTTCCACACAACCCAATAGCACATTTCATTAGCCTTTCTAAACTCGCCTCTAAAGCAACTCCATACTTTTCTCCCAACTTTAATACTTCCAACATCATGCGTTCAGGTCCGCAAGTGTAAATCATGTCAAATTTCTCCTTAATCAACAATGTTTCTAATGGTGTCGTTGCTAAGGATTTAATGCCATAACTGCCATCCTCCGTTGTCGCTATAAAATTTCCTTTTCCACACAGCTTTTCAAGTTCGTCTACGAAAAGAAGTTCTTCCCTCGTTTTCGCACCCATCACAAAAACCAGCCTAGCCACTCTTGACGCATACTTTCTAGTCAAAAACAGTAATGGCGTTATGCCTGTTCCGCCACCCACCAGTAACACTTTACCTCTCTTCAACGTGAAGCAGTTTCCGAAGGGCCCGCGTATGCCAACAATCTCCCCAGCTTTCATCTTATGCAACGCCTCTGTAGCTTCACCTACCTTCTTAACCACTATTGAGACCATGCCATTCTGCTTCACATCTAAGACGCTCAGTGGAATCTCGTCCACTCCTGGAATCCATAACATTAGAAACTGCCCAGGCAATGCCTTAACACATTCTTTATCTTTAAAAGTGAAAGTTTTCACTGTGGCACTTTCTGCTGTTACATCTAGAATGCGCGTGGTTCTGAGTCTGTTAGCTGCGATGCGATAAGCCAACAACCTCACCTATACTCTTGAATTCTCTCTCTTTCAAATACGCCTCTATCCCATGTGTAACAGCCTTAAACACGTTTGCGCCTTCTGTGGCTATGGCTGTGCCGATTTGAACAGCAGAAGCTCCAGCCAACATAAATTCCACAGCGTCCCGCCAGCTTGTTACGCCACCGCATCCTATCACTGGCACTTTAACCCGTTCATAAATCTCGTAAACACACCTAACCGCAATAGGCTTTATAGCTGGTCCAGACATTCCACCAAACTTGTTACTCAGTATTGGCATGGCTGTTTCCACGTTTATTGCCATAGCTCTAACCGTATTTATCGCCGTCAAAGCATCAGCACCAGCCTTTTCAGCCGCTTCCGCAGTATCCGCTATACTTGTAACATTAGGCGACAACTTGACAATTACAGGCTTCTTCACAATAGCCTTAACCTTTCTCACAACCATCGCTAACACTTTTGGATTCTGCCCAATCTCAGAGCCAGTCTCCTTAACATGCGGACACGAAACGTTAAGCTCCACAGCATCCGCACCCGCCTCAACTGCCTTCATGGCTACTTTTGCATACTCTTCTTCCGAAAAACCATAAACACTCACAATCAACGGAACTTTTAACACTGCTTTTGCTGTTCGAATCTCCTTAGCAAACTCGCCTATGCCGGGATTAGGAAGCCCCATGGCATTAATCAAGCCACAATCAGTCTGTACTATCGTCGGATTCGCATAGCCTTCCCGCGGCTTCAGACCAACAGACTTCGTAACAACCGCTCCCGCTCCGCCTGATGCGATGCTTTCTAATGTTTCTTCGGAATAGCCCAGAATGCCAGAAGCCAACATCGTCGGATTCGCAAGCCTCAAACCAGCAATATTGACCATTAACCGACTGCTATTCAAACGCTGTTTCCTCGCAAACTCTTAAGTTAGACGCTTTAACAAGATAAAGTTTAATTCAACAGGTGCATGAAATGCCAAGACCTGACAAGTTCAAAGTAGTGCTCTTCGACCTTGGAGGGACACTCATAAAAACAGCGAGCGTTCCAGAGATTTACAGAAGAATTCTGCAAGTTTACGGAGTGAATGTTTCTCTTGATGCCATATCCAAGGCGCATGGCGAGAATGAGAAGGAATTTAGCTTAGAAAAGATGGTTGCACTTCAAAAGGGCTTCTGGATAAGATGGAATGCAAGAGTTCTTGAACGCATCGGCATAAGCGGCAACAGAGAGTTTTTAGCGAGAAAAATCGACGAGTTATGGTGGGACTACGCTGACTTGAAGGCAGAGCCTGACGCAGTGGAAACCGTTACTCAGTTGAAGCGTAAGCGAATAAAAGTTGGAGTGATAACGAACGCTTTTGAAGGAGACTACTCGAAGATTCTTCAACGGCTAGGCTGGATGGATACTTTTGACGTTTTAGTTGGCATCGATGCGTGCAAAAGAGCAAAACCAAATAGCGAAATATTCCTTTACGCCCTAAACAAACTCGGCATAAATCCTCAAGAAGTCATATTCATAGGCGATTCCATAAAACATGATTACGAAGGAGCCAAAAAGGCTGGACTGAAAGCTTTACTTATCAATCGTGAGGGCAAATCGTTAGCCAACGTAGAAACGATTACGAGTCTAACTGAAGTTCTGCGTTACTTCTAAACAGGCGAGAGAATGGCTATTTTTTCTTTTTTGGCGGTTGCCCAGAGGGTGGTTCGATTTCCTCAGCGCCGAGAAGTATTCTTAACGATTTCACTTCTTCTCTTAGCATGCTGATTTCGCTTTCTAATGCCTTAGCCTTTGAATCCGCCATCTTCTTAAGCTCGTCAATTTCCAAAAGCAGATTCTTACGTTCAGTCTCCAAGTTTCTGATGTGCTCTATCATGCTTTTGAGGTTATTCATAGCCCTTCTCTCCTTTCTCGCCGTTTACAAATATTCTTTTTTGAACACTTAAGATTTATGTAACTAACTTCTAAGTGTTAAAACGGCAATTGTTTATTAAGAAAAGCTTGGCAATACATAAGTAACCTAAACATTCATCGACGGAGGAAAAAACCTTGAAGGTTACCATGGTTGAATGCTCTTTCGGAATACTTGCCTTTGATGAAGAAAACAATCTGATAGATAAGATTCTGTTTCCGAAAAAACCCGTGCTGACAGCCAAAATCCTCGCCGATATTGAAGCGGGAAAAATTGGAAAAGAAGCTGCAGAAATGATTAGACGGCTTAAAAATAGCGGTTATAGCACATTTATTTTTGAGAATGCAAGTTCTGCAAAAGAAGCCGAAAATCTGGGCGTTAAGACTGAAGTCTCGAAGCCTTCCAGCGCTGGTGAGATGGTTCGTTCTAACATGGCGAATTATGCTGTTGAAACTGGATTTGTTAGCAGAGCTGAAGACTTCAGCTTGTGGACGCATGACGTTACCATGGAAATGACTAAACTGAGGGTTAAAGGAGCTGTGGAAAAGAGAGACCTCATAATTGCTCAGGCTATTCAAGCATTGGACGATTTGGACAAGACTATAAACTTGTTCATGGGAAGAATCAGAGAATGGTACGGCATTCACTTTCCAGAACTCGACCGCCTACTGGAAAAACATGAAACCTACGCTCGCCTTGTGCTAAAACTTGGAAGCAAAGACAACTATTCTGCGGAAAAGCTGGAAACCGAGGAAATTCCAAAAACGAAGGCTGAAGCAATAGTCAAGGTCGCTGAAAAGTCCATGGGAGCAGACCTTTCAGAAACAGACTTAACCCAAATTCAAGCTCTATGCGAAAATGTAACAAGCCTATACAAGCTAAGACAATCTTTAGAGGGTTACTTGGACAAAGCCATGGAAGAAGTTGCGCCAAACACCAAGGTTCTAGTCGGCTCATTGCTTGGAGCTCGTTTAATTGCTTTGGCTGGCGGTTTAGAGAATCTAGCCAAGCGTCCAGCAAGCACAGTTCAAGTTTTGGGTGCAGAAAAAGCGTTATTTCGTTCATTGAAGACTGGGGCGAGACCGCCGAAACATGGAATACTCTTCCAGCACACTTACTTGCATGAAGCCAAAAGATGGCAAAGAGGCAAAATTGCGAGGGCTTTGGCTGGAAAATTGGCTATAGCTGCTAGAATCGACAGTTTCGGCGGAAGATATGCAGGCGAGGCGTTGAAGGCGGATTTGGAAAAGCGAATTGATGAGATTAGGCAGAAGTATGCTGAACCTCCTGTGCCTGCGCAAAAGCTTGAAAAGAAGCCTAGTCATGAGAAGCGGCGTGGAAAGTGGAAGCGTGCAGATAAACGTTAAGAGGCACCCGCATTTTCCCGCCATATTTCAGGTTACGTTGGAGGATGGCGCTAAAAGATTGGCGACGAGGAACCTTACTCCGGGCAGAGGTGTTTATGGTGAGAGACTGATTAGGTTTGAGGGTGTTGAGTATCGCGTTTGGGATGCTTTTAGGAGTAAGTTGGCTGCGGCTATTCTTAAGGGTTTGAAGGTTGTTCCGATAATGCCGGAGCATAAGGTTCTGTATTTGGGCGCTGCTTCTGGGACGACGGCGAGTCACGTTTCCGATATAGTCGGCGAGAGAGGTCATGTTTATTGTGTGGAGTTTGCTTCGCGTTCTATCAGGGAGCTTGTTGACAACGTATGCGCTTATAGGATGAATATGTCACCGATTCTTGAGGATGCACGCTTTCCCGATAGGTATGCAATGTTTGTTAATGGAAAAGTTGATGATGTCTATTGCGATATTGCTCAGCCCGAGCAGGCTAAGATTTTGGCGGATAATGCTGATTTATTCCTTAAGAATGGTGGGTGGATGATGCTTGCTGTTAAGGCACAGAGCATTGACGTTACGAAGGAGCCTTCTGAAGTTTATAAGCACGAGGTTAGGGTTATGGAAAGTCGAGGTTTTCGTGTCGATGATGTTGTGGGTCTGAAGCCCTATGATATTGCGCACGTGATGATTGTGGCTCAAATGCAAAAATAATCTTCTAGAAGAGAAGTATAGTTTATATCTCGCTGAATGGGGATATTTCCCAGTGAATGTTCGATGACTTATGGGGAGACGGAGAAAGTAAGCGCTCCAGACGTCATGCTTAGAGAGGCAGGATTCAGCGTTTCTAAGAAGTGCTGCTCTAGACCGAGTTGTTTTGACTTTGCTGCTAGGAAGAACGACACTCTCCTGTTGGTTAAGGTGCAATCGGACATTGACAATCTTTCTTTAAGCGATTCAGAGGAGCTTATGGCTATATCTGAAAGCGTGTCTGCTGCTTCACTTTTAATCGGCGAAAGAACACGTGAAAGACCGTTGGAGGATGACACTGTTTATTCAAGGTATAATGTGACGGTGGTTACTCCGAAGACTTTTGAAAGCATTTTGGTTCAGAAGGCTTATCCATTGATTCATGCGGGTCCTGGCGGTTATTATGTTGAGATTGACTGTGAGGTAGTTAAGCGTAGGCGGCTACAGTTGGGCTTGTCGGTTGGTGAGATGGCTGAGATGATTGGGATTTCTAGGCGTACGCTTTATGGCTATGAGAGAGGTATGGCGAAGGCTTCAGTTGCGTCGGCTTATAATATAGTGTATGTTCTCGGCGTTCCTATTGCTAAGCCTATTGATATTTTTGAGAAGGCGCGAGGGCAACGTAAATGTTTTCTGGCGTCTGCGAAGTTTGCGTTGACTAAGAGCAGGCTTTTGCAGAGAATTTTGAAAAAGTTTGCGCGTTGTAATGTAATGACGGTTAAGAGAGCGCCTTTTGATTTTGTTATCACAGTGCCTGAGGAAAAGATGCGGATTATTGGCGGTGTTGCTGATGGCAAGGAGAATGAGTTGAATAGGCGTGTAGATGAGATTTTAAGCGTAAGCAAGATTGTTAGGGCTTATCCGATTCTTGTGACGGATGAGAAGAAGCCTTCGGAGAAGAACATTATGTGTATTTGCAAGGATGAGCTTTCGCAGATTAAGAATCCAGAAGATTTGATTGTCAAGGCTTAGGTTAGTTTTGTTTGGCGGGTTTCGTTTTCTTTTTTTGCTTGTTTGGCGGGTTTCCATGATTTTCTGATGAATTCTTGGTATTCGCCATATTTTCTTAGGCATTGTTGGATGAAGGCTATTGTTCTCGGGTCTGATGGGTAGCCGCTTCCTATGATGCCATATTTTTTGGCGAGTTTCGCTATTTCTTTGTCTCTTTCTGTTTTGGCGATTATTGAGGCTGCTGAGACTATTGGGTATTTCATGTCTGCTTTATGTTCTGAGATTATGTGCACTTTTATTGTTAGGCATTCTTGTATGTGTTGTTTAAAGCGTTCTTCAAAGATGTCCGATGCGTCAACATAAGCCCTGTCGGGTTTGAGTGCTTCTATGATTTTTGCCATCGTTTGCGCTTCTAGACGGTTCAGCCTGTGGAGTTTTTTGCCTGTTTCGACGACTTTGTCGATTTCGGCTGGTGTGAGCTTTATGATGCTGTATTTTTGGGCGATTTGCCTTATTTCAACCGCAAGACTTTCTCTCTTTTGTGGCGTTAACAATTTTGAGTCTCTGACACCCAGTTGCTTAAGTTTTGCTATTTCCTCTTCTTTCATTAAGACGCCTGCGATAACCAGTGGACCGATTAGCGAGCCGCGTCCTGCGTCGTCTACGCCTGCTATTAACATTTTGAGAATCCCCTTTTCGCTGTTGAAAGGCTATTTAGAATTCAACAGTTATAACGTTTGTTTTGATTTTATCTCTCGAAGACTCTAGCCCCTCCCTTATATATACAAATCACCTGTCACACTTCATTCTACTTAAATTCTAGACATAATTTACTAAAACTACAACAACGAATCAACAGAGAACAACCATGGTCACTTACAAGTTCTAACTGCAAATTTAAAGTATATATAGGGGGGTCTAGACGCCTCTGAGGCTATTCTCACGCAATCCTTTTGAAAGAAGCATCTCCACAAATCTGAGCAACTGATAACCGAAAAGTATAGCAACAAAGTACGTAGGCCACAGCATTACAGGCCAGTTCCCGGGAATATAACTCCACAAATTCATTGAAGTGGCGAAAACTTCCATTGACAATAGAGTGCATGAGCCAAGAACGCCCAACAAAAGCTGCTCTTTTACTTCTCTTCTTTCTATAAACTTCCTTCTAACAATCGCTAACACAAGCCATGCTAAGAAGAAGGCGAAGAAAAGCACGTACCAGCTTGGGCTGAACTGAACATCAAATGTCATGCCACATGCTTCGCTAACGTTACTTAAAAATGTAATCTTTTAGTTGCAGAGAAACTCTTGAATCTCGCCCTATGCAACGCCTTATTGTTAATTCAAAAAGGTTATATGTTGCTGATGCTATCTTGTAGCATTTGCGGGTGCAATGTGATGAAAGGTGACCGCCAAATTCGGAGCTAATTCTCAAAAATGGCTCAGCATGGACTATCGCCCGCTCGAACTTGAAAAAGAAATCCGCGAATTCTGGACCAAAAACCAAACACTACAAAAACTAATGAAACACAAAGAAAAAAACAACCACGGCACTTTGGGCTATGTTGAAGGACCGCCAACACTTAACGGCATACCACATGTCGGACATGCACGCGGACGTGTGATGAAAGACCTACGCTACAGATGGAAAACAATGCAAGGCTATTACATGCCATTCTGGGCAGGATGGGACTGTCAAGGCTTGCCAGTGGAGCTTGAAGTCGAAAAACGCTTAGGCGTAAAAAACAAGCTGGAACTTCTTGAAAGAGTGGGCGAAGAACTCTTTATAGAAGAATGTAAAAAGGCGATAATGAAATACCATAAAGCATGGGTGGACGTTGATAACGCATTAGGCGTTTTTATAGACCAAGACAAAGCCTACTGGACATACTTGGATAATTACATAGAACGTGAATGGCAATACCTAAAACACGCATGGGACCAAAACCTACTCGAAGAAGGGCACTACGTCGTTGCATACTGCCCCGGCTGCCAAACAAGCCTAAGCAGCGCAGAAGTTGGCTACGAAGACTCCTATAGGGAAGTAGAAGACCCAAGCATATACTTCAAATTCAAAATCGCCAACACAAAAAGCGAATATTTCCTCATATGGACGACCATGCCCTTCACGCTAATAACAGACACGATGCTAGCAGTTCATCCAGAAGCCGAATACGCCAAAGTAAAAGTAGACGAAGAACATTGGATAATAGCCAAACAACGTGTAGAGCCACTCATGCAAGAGCTTGGAATAGAAAAATACGAAGTAACAGAAACAATCAGCGGCAAAAGCCTCGAAAACACAAAATACGATTATCCACTCAAAGATTTAGTTCCAAAACTTGCAGAACTAGAAACCAAACATCCACTAGTGCACAAGGTCATATGCGAAGACTTCGTAGACATCAACACGGCAACAGGAGTCGTGCATCTATCGCCGGGAAACGGAGAAGAAGACTTCTTCGCGGCACAAAAACGTGGCGTCCCCATATTTGCGCCGTTTGATGATGAAGTTAAATTTACAAGCGACGCCGGCGCCTTCAACGGCATATTCGCAAGAGACACAGACACAATGGTCATAGAAGAACTACGCAAGAGAGGCTTACTCGTCGAAGCCAAAACCATAAGACATGAGTACCCAACATGCTGGCGCTCGCATCACAAGCTTGTCTGGCTCGCTAGAAGAGAATACTTCCTAAGAACAGACAAAATAAAAGACAAAGTCATAGAAGCAGCAGAGAAAGTTGAATACTTCTACGAAAGCCCAAAAAACCGTTTTCTCTCCTTCCTACGCGAAGGCAAACCATGGTGCGTATCACGCGAACGCGTCTGGGGGGCGCCACTGCCAATCTGGAAATGCGAAAAATGCGAAAACAAGACATTGCTATCGACTAAAAAAGAACTTATAGAGAAAGCTGCAGAAGAGCCGAAAGGCGATTTTGAGCTGCACAAGCCATGGGTTGACCGCATAACCATAAAATGCGAAAAATGCGGCGGAACAATGTATAGAGAACCATTCGTGCTTGACACTTGGCACAACAGCGGAGCATCACCATACGCACGGTTTACAGATGCTGAATTCGAAAAATATGTGCCCGCCGACTTCCTAACAGAAGGAATAGACCAAACACGCGGATGGGCAAACTCATTGCTACTAGAACATGTCATATTAACTGAAAAAGCAGAAGCTCCATACAAGGCTTTCCTATTCCAAGGCTTAGCACAAGACGCAAAAGGAAGAAAAATGAGCAAAAGCCTAGGAAACATGATAGAAGCACACAAGCTACTAGAGAAATATTCAGCGGACGTAAGCAGATTCTACATGCTACGCAAATGCTCGCCCGTGGACTTCATAAACTTTGACCTTCAAGAACTAAACCGCCGCCCATATCAGGTGCTCTCTACGCTATATCATCTAAGCAGGTTCTTCATACAAAACGCTGAATACGACAACTTCAACCCAGAAAAACATACGCTCGAATGGGCAAAGAAAGAAAATCTGCTGAAAAATCCTGACCTTTGGTTACTTTCGAAACTTCAAGAAACAATTGAGGCTTATACGGCTAAGCTCGAGACATGCGAATTTAACTTTGCCCTTGCAAATCTGGAAGACTTTGTAATAGAGACTTTAAGCAGGCTTTACGTGCCGATGGTTCGGAAAGAACTTTGGACAGACGACCCAGAAACGCTCAATAGAAGATTGGCAATATATGCAAACTTGTGGCATGTGTTGAAAACTGTTACACTTCTTTTTAACCCCATAACACCTTACTTAAGCGAAGCATTATACCAGAAAATATACAAAAAAATGGACGCAAAACTGCCAGAATCGGTAAACTTCGAAAAATGGCCAACACCAGACACGAAAATGCGAAACAAGCCTTTAGAAGAGGATTTTCAAATATTGTTCAAGTGTGTTTCACTCGTCTACGCCGCCAGACAATCAGCCAAACTAAAGCGAAGATGGCCGCTTAGAAAAGTTGTTGTTGCCGCTCCAGAAAAAACCTGCAAAGCGCTTAGGAATGTGGAAGAGCTTTTCCTCGAATTGGCTAACGTGAAAACCGCTGAGTATGTTCAAGAACATGCTACTGTGGAAGGATGGGTATCCGCTTCCGAAGATGATGTGCATGTGTTTTTGGACATCCACAGAGACGAACGCTTGCTCGGCGAAGGACTGATGCGTGATTTAGCTCGTAGAGTTCAATCTTTAAGAAAGGAAAGAGGTTATGTGCCCACGGATGTTTTGGAGGCGGTTTACATAGCTGAACTTGACGAAGAAAGCGTTAGGCTACTGAAGCCTTACTTGGAGGAGATGACAGAGCTTGTCAGAACCAAAAAAGTCTACATACAATACAAACGCGAAGAAGCCGAAGCAAAATGGCAAGAACATCAACTTGACGATAAAAAAATCTACATAGCAATACCCTAAATCTCTTTTTTGAACCCTGTATGCTTACAGTAACTATTGACAAGTTAAAGATGCTTAATTATCAGAAGAACTACTAATTTCATAGAAAAGGAAGGTGTAAGCATGGGGTTTATCGGAGATTTAGCTCAAACAATACTCATAACTTGGATTGCATTCTGGGTTTTTGCAATATTCTATTTCATTGCGTCGGGGCAGATTGCAATGGCCGTCTTATTTATCGTGGGATTAACTATCCCTTCATCCATGATAGCATATGAATACTGGAAAGACAAAAGAAAAAAGAAGGAGTAAGATAATAGCAGTGAAAACAGCAGATGCCAAACGTGTTCGCAAACCCAAACTTCCAAAGAAGAGGATTCTGAAAAAGAAAAGAAGGAAAAAGCCATGAGCATCGGATATGAAATAGTTATCCTAGGAATGATGATTCATGGAGCAGCTGCCTTCGGATTAGGGTTTATGTGGAGTTTGATACCCAAAAAAGTAATCGGCTTATCAGGATTTGTGCTTTTTTACATTGCCATATGGTACACAGCAACGTTCAATTTCCAGATGCTGATACTCAGCACATTCTATCCTCTCTACGTCATCGTTGGGCTAATTAGTTTTGTTTTCGGAGCCTACTGGCTGGGTAAGAAGGGCTATTATAAGAAGCGTATGAAACAGCAGAAGGAAAGTGTTGGGTCATGAAGTGTAAATTCTGCGGTAAAGAAGTTGAAATTCCTTTTAAGTGTAATTTTTGCGGAAACTATTTCTGTTTGGGGCATAGACTTCCAGAAAGTCATAACTGCTCTGAAGCTCCACCCAGAACACCTTTAGGAAGTTGGGAAACAAAACAAAAGTTGAGGATGGCTAAAGAAGAGAAGAAGAAAGAGAAAAGCATGATGATTTCAGAGGGAGATTTTCATTTCATAAAAAAGGAAATACCATTAGTTGATACCAAAAGGTTGATGTCCAATAAAGAGGAAAAGAAATCAAGATTTAGTTTATTTAAGCGTAAAAAAGGAAAGTGTTGAGTCATAACTGAAAACACAAACGAAAGCTCAAAATACTTTCTTAATCTTCTCTTCAAAAAGTCGGGCCGGTAGTTCAGTCTGGTATGAACGCCTGATTCGCAATCAGGAAGCCGCGGGTTCAAATCCCGCCCGGTCCATCATCATTAATGTCCTTAAACCAGAAAATTAACCAGCGATTCATTTTCTCAGTCCATAATACATATTACCCGCAAGATTCAGAGGTGATTAAGAGGCTTTAGCGTTGACCGAATCTGTATCTGAAGAGAAGATAGTCATATCAGCGGAGGCAACGCCATTTAGTGAAGAAATAGCTGAAAGATGCACTGTTGTTTATGAAACTTGCATTGAGCCCAATGGGATAGAGGCAATTGGGGAAAAAATCAAAGTCCAGCTGTTTACCAGATTTGGGTTCATAAAGCCTAGACCCGAAGACATTCAGCTCGTTTCCATCGATAAGTACTATGAACCATACATGACGGTCAGTGGCAGGTATCTGATTGATTACTATCGCAGATGCGCCTATGCGATCAGAGTTGACAGAAGAGTGCAAGAAGTTATTATTTCAAAACAAAAATATATGCCCGAGCAGCCGAAGGATTCTTCTGTGAAAGATTTTAATGTGCTTAAACTTCATGGGGAGGAGCGGCTGATGATTGAGGTTAAGGATTCTCTTATTTTAAACAGGTTCGGACGAGAAGTCTCGCCTAGAGAACTTACATCTGCTACTCCTGAGAGAAACCCAGAGGAGATATTGGCGGCATTTGGTGTGAAGGAAAACACTCGGGATATTGACTTAGAAATAATCCGTTCCAAAATATTCAAACGCCCGAGAGACATAAGCAGAGTTGCCACTGAACTTTTTGAAGTCACCGAGCGAACCATAATTTACACTCCAAGATTTAGAGTGCTGTACACAAACGTAAAGACGGGTGAGATGAAAGCTGTAGAATTTGACGGTGTTACAGCTCAGAGAATTCAACATCCCTACCCTAATCCCCAATTTTCCAAAAAATCGGTTTAATTTCTTTGTGATAGCCAACACAATGAGACCATCACTTTACTCTTTGAACTGCTCTTAGCTAGGATGCTAAAACCTTTTTTTAAATGTTTGCGGTAATGATTCAATCAATCAAAAAATATCGGTTTAAATTATCGACGTGAAGACGCAATGTTGCTCCCTTTCTGCAAAATATCCTTATAATGAGTTTAAAA
>Ga0129301_1000367_pt1 | contig 24849 bp, 26 predicted proteins | sample ConPoolayeHmetaG_FD_94489 | JGI IMG/M metagenome (GOLD analysis project Ga0129301, IMG submission 94489) | Hot spring microbial mat communities from California, USA to study Microbial Dark Matter (Phase II) - Cone Pool mat layer H metaG ...
AATTCACGTTTCATCGCTTTGCCTAAACCTTTATTATCCTTCTTCGACATGTGCATTAAAGATGAACATATGCCATTTAAAATCAGAAGTTTCACAGAAAAAGACCTTCCAAATCTAGTTAATTTGCTTAATAACGAGTATAGAGATTCATACGAGTTTACTCCCTACACCATGGAAAAACTCCACACTAAAATTCAAAAGCGAAACCTCACTGTGCTCTTGGCAGAAGACAACGGCAAAGCCTTAGGCTCTATCGCTTATAATGATAGCCCTTGGGGTGAGGAAATTGAATGGCTCGCAGTGTCAGAAAACCCTAATCGAAGACTAATAGAAAACAGGTTAATCAGAGAAATCGAGAAATACGTAAAAAAGCAAACAATTTTTGCGGCTGTTGATGCTGGAAGCCCAAAAATTAACGAGTGGATTGAAAGAGGCTACAAGCCTGAAGGCGGACTATGCCACATGGTTGCTAGACTTGAAAACGTAATGCCTCTTCCAAAAATTCCAGAAGACATAATTCTCCGCAGCATGAAGCCAGAAGAAGAGAAAGAGCTTGTAGAAGCTGTTAATGCGGGTTTCGGCTGGGAAAGATTAAAAATTGGCATTATTCAAAGATGGAAAACAGAATGCCCCCCTTTCAATGAAGATTGGATTCACATAGCAGAGCATAATTATAAGATTGTTTCTGCAGTTGCCTCCAGACCAGACATGGATTACAACAAGAACTTCAATGGCAAAAGAGGCTATCTTGGTCCAGCAGCCACCCTTCAAGAATATCGAAACAAAAATCTTGCGTCCGCTCTTACATGTAGAGCAATGAACTTTCTTTATGAAAAGGGAATGGACTCAGTAGCCTTATACACTTCAGAACAAAACATTCCATCCATAAAACTTCTACAAAAACTCGGATTTATAATCAAGCATAATTGGAAATTTATGCGCAAAACGTTTCCGCCAAAATCAACCTAATAATAATTCAAAAGATAGGTATGAAGAAAAGTTGAAAAGTTAAATGAAAAATTTTTGAGATTACTTGCGGGTTACCTCCTTCCCAAAGTTTAATTCTCTCACTCTTGTCTCGATGAATTCGGCGACTTTTTCTTGATTGTATCGCTTCTCTTCATACTGCATCTTCAACTGCTCTTTTATCGTTCTAAGAACCTTTTCCATGTCAAAGGGCTTCAATACATAAGCGTCAGCACCTTTGTTAACAGCCTCAATAGCATTCTGAAGCGTCGGATAGCCAGTAATGATTATCTTCCGCATTTTAGGCGTTGAATCCTTCACTTTGGTCAAAAGCTCTGTGCCCTCCATGTCTGGAAGCCTAATGTCGATTAAAGCTAAGTTGTAAAAGTTTCTCTTTGTCTTTTCTATTGCTTTCTTCGCATTTTCCACTAAATCAACATTGTATCCTTCATCCTCAAGTATCGTCGCCAATACCTTTCTTATGTTCTCATCGTCATCAACGATGAGGATTCTAGCGGTTTCACCCATACTTTTTCACCTCCCTCATTCATTTTAAACTCTTTAGGAAAGGTAACAGTGAAGGTTGTGCCCTTTCCACAACTACTCTTAACATTGATTGAGCCTCCATGGGCTTCTATGAAGCGTTTGCAAATTGGCAAGCCGAAGCCCATCCCCTTCGCTTTTGTCGTGAAAAGCGGAGTCCAAAGCTTCTCTAATGTTTCTTTAGGCATGCCAACACCAGTATCTGAAAAGGCAATTTCCACCTTGTCATCTATTTTGTTGCTTCTTATCGTTAGTTTCCCACCTTTAGGCATTGCTTCAATGGCATTTCTGATAATGTTTATGAAGGCTCTCTTTACCTTGTCAACGTCAACCCATATCTTCGGCTTATTTTCCGTTAAGTCTATTAATTTAATGTTTTTAGGAATATTTACTAACGATAAGACTTCTTTTATTATTGACTTGGGCGTGCGCTCTGTAATCTCTAATTCTATTTCCCTCGAATAATCCAAAAGATCATTAATTATCTTATTAGAATATTCAATATTCTTGCCAATAAGCTCAATCATCTCATTAATTTTGCTTGACACTTTTGAACTCAACTGTTTCTTCAAGTAATATTGAGCTCCAGCAATGCTTGTCAAAGGATTACGCAAGTCATGTCCAACCATACCAGCCAATTCACCAATAACAGCAAGCCTTTGAGCCTTAAGCAACTGTCCCTGAGATTTCTTCAACTCTCTAGTCCTCTCTTCTACTTTCTGCTCAAGCGTCTCAGCATACTCTTCGAGCTGTTTTCGTGCATCTCTTAAGCTTTCAATAAGCTGAGCATTCTCAATGGTTATCGCAGCTTGGTGCAAGAAAAGCTCCAACGGAGTGAGACTATCTCTTGTCGGCTTTCGACCATCAATTGGGTCGTCCATACTCAAAATGCCTACAACTCTTCCTTCAGGCGTGCGCAGTGGCGCATAAAGCATGTCTTGAGGATGCCAATCAACCATTTCTTCTGGTGAAAGCTTGCTTGGAACCCCAGCATATGTAGTGGCTTTTTCTAGAGGCGTTTCAGGCGGAACATTATGGACGTATTCCCGAATCCACGGGTCATTCCATGGAAGATAGTAAAATTCATTTATTTTGAACCGTTCAAATTTCGGACCTAACCTTTCCCGCCAAATATGTCCAGGCGCCTTTCTTTTCTGCAAGAGTTCTTTCTCTTCTTTTGTGAGACCTGCTGTGACAAGTTCTATTCCTTCCATATTTTCGTCTCTGAGAGAAATGACAACTCTTCTCCATCCGAATTTCAAAATGGCTTCTGCAATTACTTCAAGTCTTCTGCGCATGTCCTTTGCATTCATTATTTTTGTGGAACATTTCATCAGATTTGTTAATCGGTTGGATATTACTCTCAGCTTTTCTTGTTTTCTAAGATTGCTTATGGCTGTGGCAGTGTGTGACGCCAATATTTCAAGAAGTTTCTTATCCTCTTTGTCAAAAGCTGCAAGCCTTTTGCTTTCCACATTTAAGACACCTAAAATCTTTTTTTCAGCTTTCACTGGAACTGCAAGTTCGGAGAGCATTCCCCTTATGCCGGCTCCAACATACGCGTTTTCCTTTCTAACGTCTTTAATGTAAACAGGTTTGCCTGTTTTCACTGCTTTAACAGTAACACCTTGATTTCCGTCTAATGGTAAATCAAGTTTGAGTTGCTTTGGATATTTGCGGTGAGCCATTAGGCTGAGTGTTTTTCCTTTTATCATGAAAAATGAGGCAAATTCGAATCCTAATGTCTTCTCCATAGCGTCTAATGTTATTTTATAAATTTCTTCTAAATTTTTAGCCATATTCAATTTCTTACCATATTCGTTTAACGCTGAAAGTCTTTCTCGTCTTTTAAGATTAGTTATGGCAATTGCTGCATGTGACGCCAATATTTCCAGCAGTTCTCTGTCACTTTCATCAAAAGCTGCAAGTTTTCTACTTTCCACATTTAAAGCGCCTAATACCTTATTTTCCATTTTTATAGGTACAGCAAGTTCGGAAAGTATGCCTTCCCCGCCTTTAACGTAAGCCTTATCTTTTCTGACATCTGGAACATAAACAGGTTTGCCTTTTTTAACAGCCTTGAGGGTTATGCCTCTGTTTTTCTCTAGTGGCAAATTAAGCGATAAATTCTTCGAGTATCCTCTGTGCGCGACTAAACGTAACATTCTTCCATCTATGATGAATACGTCGGCAAATTGGAATCCTAAGGATTTTTCCATAGCGTCTAATGTTATTTTGTAAACTTCATCCATATTCACTGCCAAGTTCAAGTTCAAGCCATATACATTCAAGGTTGAAAGCCTTTCTTCAAAACGTTTTCTTTCGTTTTCTGTTCTTTTTTGTTCAGTGATGTCAAGTAACTGGGCTATTGTGCGAGTTCTACCTTCCTTGTCTTTTAAAACCGTAGACCTAATCTCAACGTCTCTTTTTTGGCCGTCCTTTCGAACTATTTTAAATTCATAATGTGGAGGCACATTTTCTCCTCTTTGCCTTCGCAAGTATCTATCTTCAACCAAAGCCTTGCTGTCTTCATCGAGAACTTTTCTGAAGTCCATGCCAATTATTTCTCTTTTCGAATACCCACACAAAGGCACGACTTGGTCATTTGCGTAGACAATTCTAAAATTATCGTCTATAATTACGATGCATTCATGAGAGTTATCCACTATAGAACGAAAGAGCTGTTCGCTTTCCTGTAACGCTTTTTCCATCTGCTTACGTTCTGTGACGTTGCGAGCGATTCCAAATTCCCCTACGATTTTTCCGTCTTCAAAGAGAGGTGCACTTGTAAACTCTCCGAATAGATACTTGCCAGATTTTGAGAGAACACGTAACTCTATTGGTGTTGTCTGCCTTTCTCCTTTTAGGGTCTTTTGAAATGATTCCATAGCGAGAGGCAAATCATCTGGATGAATAATCGTAGCGAATGGTTTGCCGAGCATCTCATTACATGACCATCCAGTAATTCTTTCAAAAGCTGGGTTCAATGACGTAATCTTTCCATCAGCGGAAGCAGTATAGATGACCTCAAGCGCGTTTTCAACAAGATTACGGTAACGTTTTTCACTTTCCCGTAGCGCATTCTCCATTTCCTTCTGCTCAGTAATGTCGATGGCAATTCCAAATCGAACACGCTTGTCTCCAGGCCATTTGATGGCTTTGTCTATGCATTTATACCATTTCTTGTTTCCATGATTTTGTAGCTCTCGAACGAGAATTTTTTTGTTTTTTTCAAAAAGATATTTGTTGGTGCAGAAGGGGCATGGATGGTTTAAATTTTGAAATATTTTATAGCATTTTTTGTTTAGAATTTTTTTGCCGAATGTTTTCTCAGCTTTTTTGTTAGCAAATAATATTTCGTAAGTTTTTGGGTCGACAACATAAACTATTTCATCTATCCCATCAGTGAGAATCCGTAATCTCTTCAACTCTTTTTCCAATTGCTTTTCAAATCTACTATAGCTTTTTTTCTTCATTGTGTTGCGTATCCCTCTTTGCTTGGCAAACGCTTTTTCACTTGGTCTACACATTCTAAAAAGTCCAAATTTCCATAATTTTCAAATTCCAAACCTAATTTTTCATGAAGGCGTTTCACAATGAGTTTTTCAAGGTATGCGGCTCCAGGTCCGAAAATTTTTTCTAAGGCTTTTGAAAATTCCGTTATATTGTCAGGGATGTGTTCTATCTTTATTTTGAAGGTGTCTTGTAAATGGAAGAGTATGGCTTGTTTGGGTGAGTCTCCTAAGGTGGATAGGCTTTCCTCAACTGCTGTTAGAAGGATTTCTCTAAATTTGTTTTGAGGCAAATGGAAACCCTCGAGGGTTTATGTAATTTTGTAGAATGAAACTTTATGTTGCGTTGATAAATCCTTTGTGAACTTTGAATATGGATTGATAAGCCTCAGGCTCTAAAGAACAGCTTTAACTTTTTTCTTCCTTTTTAAGTAGCCTTGTTTGGCTGCAGAAACATAGTCAATAAATAGGAGCTCTTTGTTTTCGTTCCATTCTAGGGGTTGCCCGACTTTTTCAAATAAACTTTTCATGATTAAAATTTCTATGAAATGGGCTCCTAAACCAAAAATCTTTTCAAGTCCATCGTGGAAATCCTCAAGGCGATAAGGTATGTCGTTTTTCGCTATTTTGAATCTGTTTTCAAGATGAAAGTAAATTGATTGTTTGGCAGATTCTCCCAACGAGGACAAGGCTTCATCTACTGCTTCAAGCAACAGCTCCTCGAAGGCTTTTTTTGCCAACTTTAAATCGCCTCTGAATAACCACCTTAAGGATTGTTTACAAGTTTCTTATAAATAAATTTGTTATGAATTCTTAAATTTGATTCTTAATTGTGCTAATTTCGAGCTAAAGTCCAAATCAGAACATCTCTAACAGCGAATTATCCAAAAAACCAAAATTTAACACTTTGCTTGTTCTATTTGCTTGTTCCTCGTATTTTTTCACTTATTAGGTTAATCTCTTTTGCATAATCCATCAGAGCCATTCGTAATGTTTCACTTTCGCTTGTCCCTAACCTTCTTGCTAACTCGTCAAGAATTTCTTTTTGTTCTTTACTCAGAACCACTTTCACTATACGTTTTCTCGGCATTCTCCATCACTTTTGAAGGTTTAGTCCAATCAGATGGATTTTCTATTGACCCATTTGTGGGCTATTGTGTTGTACAATTCGCCTTTTCATTTTCTTCGTATATTAGCTTGGTGTTAGTTGTGTGAGGTTGTGTAAAATTGCCTTGGGAAATAACTGATAAATATATCCGTAGCGGACATCGCAGTCCAGAAGAGTTCAAGCCTGAAAGTCTACGAACTATTACCTTGAATGAGGATGAGGGCATTAAAGCCGTAATTGGAAAGCCTAAAGGCAAAGAAACAATGGAAATTCAAAGCTACTTATTCGAAGTGTCTAAGGGCTGGACATTGGACAAAGCCAAGGAATGGTTTAAAAAGCATGATAAGGAAGAGGTTTTGCGGGAGCATTTCTGGGCTTTAATGCCGTTCAAGGTTTTGGAGAAAATTGTTGACAAGCCTTTACGAATTCGCGGCATAGCCATAACTGCGGGCATGAGCCGAAATTTCAATATTTACACTCCTGAAGAATTGCAGTCTTTTGCCAATAAGCTTGTTTCAGCACCAGTTTATATTGAGCATGTGGCTGTGCCTAATGCTGTTGGTAAAATAGTTAAAACAGAGTGGGATGGACAAAACCTTTGGTATGACGCTGAGATTTACGATGATGAAATAGCTGAGAAAATCCGTAAAGGCTTAATAAAACATGTAAGTATTGGAGCAGACTATGAGACTGTTGACGTCTTAGATGGAAAAATCCCCCATGGGCTTCATAATGCTGAAATAAGTCTTGTGGCTGTTCCAGGCATACCTGAAGCAAACATTCAAATCATGGAAAAACTTGCAAAAGAGCAAGCATATGAACCTATAGTTGCTGGCGAGTATATTCTTGGCTTTTATCAAGATGCCTCAGCTTTTTTGCCAGAGCATTTTGCTACCGTATGGCTTGACAGGGAAAATGGCATATTGGCTGTTACTGGAAAATTGCGGAATGAACCTGAAACTCGAAGGGTTCAGTGCATCTTTTTTGCGAAGGACAAGATGTGGGATGAGAACAAGATTCGTGACTGGTTTCTTTTGCATCCGCATTATATGGCTTCAGCGACCACTTCTGCACATTCACAGACACTGTTGAAAGAGCATGATAGTTTTCTGAAAAACTCGAAGGGAATTATTCCAGTTGAGGAAATGATAAGAATGATTCAGAATATTTTGCCCAGTCCAATGGTTGAACGTAGCTGGGGTCTGGGTTCTCAAAGACTTTGTCAGGAGCTTCGTGGCATCATTTTGAAGCTTCGGGAAAGGGTGAGGTAAGATGGTTAATCGTAGTGAAACTCTTTATGAATCAGCTAAAGAAAGTGTCCTTTCAAATGATTTGCTGACTAAATGGCTTGTTGACATTGAAGAACGACTTCGCAAAATCGAGTCTTCATGGTCACCTTATGTGACTTGGGAAGTAAGCAAGGCTGAGCTTGCTGAAACCGAAAAAGAAAATGAGGAGTGATTTCTTTATGGCGGATAATTCTGGAAAAACATGGATGAGCATAGGCGAAACAGATGACCCAAACGCCATGATTGAAACTTTCACTGCAGGTGCAACAATCACTAAAGGTGACCCTGTGTACTTAAGTGCTGATGACACTGTCAGTCCAGCAACCACTGCTCAAGATTGCATAGGCATTGCTGTTAAAAGTGTTTCTTCTGGCGATCCATGTCCCGTTCTAGTTCGTGGAAGGGTTAAAGTGAAGGTGGGCGGAGCCATAACCAGGGGCAAAGCTGTTTACGGCGCAGATGCTTCTAAACGAGTGCTTCAGCTAACGGACCAAGCAGTGAATGAAGGTGGAACGGCACAGTACACGATTTATTATGCACGTAGGCTTGGTTTTGCTCTCGAGTCTGCTTCTACTGCTGATGACCTAATTTTCATTGTGGTTGGGAAGTGATTTGCTATGAAGCCTAAACTTTTTGAAAGTCTCATGCAATCAGACATTGAGTTTAAGCAGCTTGTAGAGGATTTGAAGCATAAGGCTGTTGTGCATCCTTTTCTGAAGCGCTACTGTGAGATGGGACTTAAGGAACGTTTGTTCAGTGATATGACTGGTGCTTTGGGACGTATGCATGACACACTTGTGGAAGCAGCTAACCCTGAAATGATTGGCAGAGACATAATCACAGTTAGACCTACAACAGAGAGCATGGAAAGGTTTCCACTTGATGAGAAGGCTATTGCTTACCGTTATGCTGAAGGGGCATTTTCAAGATTAAGCGGAAAGAAAATCGGCACAGTTGACGTTTACACAAACATTATTGCAGAAGCTTCTGAAGAATGGACCAGAGAGTTTCTTGAAGACGCCACATGGAATGTTATGGATAGCATGATTGAAAAGGTTGGAAGGGCTTTAGGCGAAACTGAAACAAACAAAATATTAGACTTATATGGCGCCATTGCAAATGCAGATTTGGCTGGCGGCGCACCAATCGACAATGGTGGAGCAACTTTAAACTGGTCTGGACTGTTGAAGCTTCATAATGCCATTAGAGGCGAGAATTGGCGCCCCACAGTGCTCGCAGTCAATGAGATTCAGTTACATCAGCTTTTAAGCGACGACAAATTCATTCATGCACAGTATTTACCTTCTGAGCAGGTTGACCTTGAACATGGCATCATTGGCAGTGTTCTTGGAATGAAAGTCTTAGCCAGCACTTTAGTGCCTAATGGAACAGCCTATGCAATAGACACCCGTGTGGCTGCTATCATGCTTCTGCGAAGAGATGTGACTGTTGAAGATTGGGAAGACCCACGAATTGGCGAGTTCGGTGTTAGGGCTACCACACGCTTTGGCTTAGGTATCTTACGAAGCAAAGCAGTGGCTAAGATGATTAACATTAGCACTTCACTGTAAGCCACAGTTTTGGATGATGAAAAATGGTAAAGTTTGAAGGCAAATGCCCCAACTGTGGAAAAATTTTCTATTCAGAACGTCAAGGCGACATTGTTACATGCGATTGTTGGCAATATTGCCCAATATGCGGTGCCGAAATGACGCAATACACGCCTGATTCCGCCTCTAAAACATATGCACTTGATAGCAAACATGACTTTGATGTGCTAATGATTTGCACGTTTCATTCTCCCCCATTTTTTAGTAAGCAGAAGCCCGTAGAGGTTGAATTGCATGAGAAGGTTGGATGAAAGATTAAATCTTGCAAGAACCGTGTTGCATGAGCTTAGTAGGCAAAATCTTTGCAGAACAGAGCTTGAGAAGCGAACAGTGCGAAAAGCTGGGACGCATGCGACTTTTGAAGGCATTTTTCGCTATTTGGTTCAGAATGGCTACATAAAGAAAAGTGAACCGACCCATCGTGCTCCATACCTGATTACTGAAAAAGGGCTCAAGTTTCTGGAGGGCTTGCAATGAGCATTGTTCTAAAGCGTTTACTTGAAGCTTTTTCTCCTAAAATAAGAAGCGGCTATGCCGTTTCGCAAACCGCAATAGTTTATGAGACGCCAAGTGTTCCACTTGCTGATGTTGTAAGGCTTTATGAGAGGGACCCAGCGTGCAAAGCAAGTGTTGATTTACTTGCGGCTTCAGCAGTTGGCATGGGCTTCTACACTACAGTTAACAAGGATTATGCGCATGCTAAAGAAGCCAAAGAGAATGTGGACCAGTTTAATGAGCATGTTAACTTGGATGCTTTGCTTTGCGATATGGCACGTTTGCTGATTGCATGTGGAAATGATTTTTGGCTTAAAATTACTCCTGAAAGACTTGTGAAATTGCATAGGCTTCCTGTGGATGCTGTAGAGCGTGTTGAGCAAAGTTTTCTGCCGAACAGTGGCTTAAGAATTCCTTACAAAGTTGAAGGCTACAAGCTAAAGCAGACCTATGCCAGTGAAAGCCTTAAGTCTGAAGCCTTAATTCATTGGCGGATAAACTGTTTCGGCTTGTCTGGTTTCGGAACTGGCGTTTTACAAGTGCTTTTGCATTCGCTTATCTTTCACTCTGATAGGCGTCCAGCTTATGCTTGGATGAAAGCCAAAATAGAGCGTATAATGCCAAAAATATTCGAGAAATATGCGGGACCTGATGTTTTGGCTTTGCTTGAGAAGGCTGATGAGGAAACTATTCAAAAATTTGAAAAGGCAATAAAAAACCGCAGTGAAGAAGGCGCTTGGCTGTTTTATAATGGGAAGGGCGACATAAAACCCATAACATTAGACCCAAGAGCACGCTTCGAATATTACATTGACCACATCATAAATCAGTTTTATCTTGGCTGTGAAACACCCTTGCCACGATTGTTTAGCACGCCTGGATTCACCGAAGCTTCTGCAAAAGCCGCGTTGGAATTGCAGTCAATGTTGATTAAGCCTATTCAGCGGTATATTAAGCGTCAAGTTGAACATGAAATTTTTAACACAGTCTTAGCGCAAGCTGGATTTAATCCTGCAGAAGCACAAGTTAGACTAAACTGGGGTTCTGAAAAGTCGCCTGAAATTGCCATGGCTGATATGCTGAAGGCGGCAGAGTTGGGTTTGATTAGGCATGAGGAGTTTCGCAAGAATGCCATAAAATTTGGTTGGGAATTATGGGAGAAAACGTAGCCCGAAACCTCCATGGAAGGTGCAAAATGATGCTTGTTTTTGCTTCTCCTTTCTCCTCTTTTCAAAAGCCAAATACGAGCGCCTTTCGTGGAGGCGGGAAAATGCGACTAAAAGGAGGTGAAAATAGGCCATGAATGTGTTAAATGTTGGTTTAGGTGTGTGTGCAGCGCTTGTCTATGCTTTTTTGGGGTATGCTGCGCAGGATAAGGCTTTCAGTTGGAAAAAGTTTCTGCGAACAGTAGCCATCGGCGTTTTTTCTGCTTTAGGCTTGGATGTGGCTGGCATGACTTTTGACGTTTATACTGCGCTTGTTGGTCCAACAGCCGTCATGGTTTGGCTTCAAAAACTTGTTGACACAGCAAAGCCATAACCACACTCTGTTTTCTTTACAGTTATTCAGAATCGGATTTTTCTTCCGTAAATTATAAAAACTGAAATGGCAAAATGAAGTACGGTGTGTTATGATGAAGTTGGTTAAAGTAATTTTATTTTCTTTTTTGATTCTGACTTCCATTTTACGTTTTACTGTTGTTGCACAGACTACTAATACGGGTGTTGTTGGAGAGGTTGTTGCTGCTGAATCATTTGACAATGGCATAATAGCCTTCTACACATATGAGGGAGAAGTCGGCGTTGACTTGAACGGAGACGGAGACCAGCTGGATGATGTGATTAGGTATTATAATGTGTCATCTGGCATTACCACTAATACGACTGCTGTGGGCTATGAGCCTGCAATTGGAGGCAACATTATAGCATTCTTGACTGATGAATTTAGCGTTGCTGAGGATTTGAACAATGACACGGACATGGATGACACCGTGATAAGATACTACGATATTGCTTCTGGTACCACTAACAATACAGGCGAGGTAGGTTATGATGTGGCAGTTGACAATGGCATAATAACATTCACCGTGTCCGAAGGGGGATTTGGCGAGGATTTGAATGAAGATGGTGATAGCATAGACCGCTTTATTTGGTATTATAATGTTTCAACTGGGTTAACCTTTAATGCTACTACAATTCTGGGTGCATATGCATCCAAAAGCGGCAACATTATTGCATTTGAAACATGGGAAGAATGGGATAGCATTGACTTAAACGGCGATGGTGACACTGTGGACAGTATAATCAGATATTATAACATGTCAACGGCGACTATCACTAATACTGCTGCTGTGGGTCACGAGGTTTCAATCAATGATAATATTATAGCGTTCTATACATCCGAATACGATATTGGTGAGGACTTAAATGAAGATGGAGACATGAGTGACCGAATAATTCGGTATTATAACATCTCTTCAGGCACAATCACCAATACTGCTGTTTATGGCACGTTTCCATGCGTGAAAGGTAACGTGATTGCCTTTGAAACTTGGGAACCCGATTTTGGCGAGGATTTGAATGGTGACGGAAGCCTTGATGATAATGTCATCAGATACTACGACATCTCGACTGGAGCTACTTTTTGCACATCTGCTGTAGGCTATTATGCGTCTGTTGATGCAGACATGATTGCGTTCTACACTTATGAAAGCAGTGTAGATGAAGACTTGAATGGTGACGGCGACAAAGCTGATAGGATAATTAGGTGTTACCATATAACTTTGATTTATCAGGGAGACCTAATTCTCGACGATAATGATGTGTATACTATTGAAGGCGAATTCAACATAAATGGAAGCATAATCGTTAAAGAAAATGCAACATTGATATTGCGAAATGCCACATTGAATTTCACACAAACAGCTCATAACCAATTTAGCATGACTTTCCAAAATCCAGTTGACGGCAACCCACGTTTAATCGTGGAGAATGCTTCGATACTTACAAACAATTATGCTCTGGACGTAAATTTCTGGGGTAACAGCACAGCAGAAATCAATGGGCTATTCACCAGCGAATACATAGAGTTTTCGCTTTTCAGCAAATCTTCGATTAAACTATCTAACTCCACATGTGAGCATTCATACATAAGCACTCAACAATCCTCCAGCATTACCGCGTCAAATTCCACATTTCATGGAATTTATGCTTGGGACCCTACTGAGGTTTTAATCTCAAACTGCACTCTAAAAGAAGTTCACGCAGACAGTAGAACAAACTTTGTTTTAACCAACTGCATAATTAACCAATATTTGGGAATAGGCACATCTGACTCGAATTATTCTGTAAACGGGCTTAAACTAGGCTTTTTCCACTACTGGAATTTTCCCCTAAATTGTTCTGCTGTTGGCTCCTCAATTCCAAACTTAACGCTAGAAGATACTTACGTCAGCAATTGGAACTTCTATTTAAGAGCGCATACAAACGCCACATTCTCCAACTCCAACCTATACACTATAACACTGAGAGAGTTTTCGCAAGGCATATTCCACAACACCACAGTGAATACATTAAATACTTATGACTATTCCACGGTCTACAGCTTCGATTCAGAAGGCAATTTTGTCAATGCACTTGGCAATTCAAGAATATGGGCAGTAAATTCCACTGCTGCAACTCCCTACGTAGGCGGTCAAGCTGAAATTTACATTTACTGGTATCTTGATGTTCATGTTATAGACCTAAATAGCGATGATGTTCCATATGCAAACGTAACCGCAAAATACTCCAACTCATCCATAGCAGAAACAAAACAAGCCGATGCATATGGATGGGCAAGACTAACCCTTATGTATGCTATGGTTAATGCTACTGGAGATTATCCAGTTGGAACTTATACCATAATCGGCGAGTACGACGGCTATAGCGATGAAGAGTCAATAGAAATGTTTTGGAATCAGATAATAACTTTGCAACTGCCATTTGTAATACCCGAATTTGCTCCCTATCTAATCATGTCAACGCTTATAACAGCAACATTGCTGACGATAATAGTCCGCAAAAGAAAATTGATTTTAAGCAAATCTTAAAACCCTAACCAACCATAAATACGACAATTAGGTTAAAATGCAAGAGAGAACCATAGCCGCTTTTTCGCTGATTCTACTTCTAATTCTTTTGGCAATAGCCAAAATTCACTTTCAAGCTTCAAGCTGGAGCAACGGCGGCTACAGCAGTGACCCATCCAACCCAGATTATGGAACACATGATTGGATTGCACACCACGCCTTAGACTGGTTGCCAGACCTAGAGAAACAATTCATTCTCAACCACTTAGCAGCCTATCTTTATGGAACAGAGCTGCCTGATAGACCCACTAATCAAGGAGGTTTCGGCGATTCATTGCAACATCATGTGTATTATCACAATGATGGTTCTTTGCAGGATGATGCTTCAGCAGTCAAAGCCCAAACCAGATATGACGCGGCCGTTAGCTATTTTAAAAATGGCGACTTGGCTAATGCTTCTAAAATGCTTGGCGCTGTGACGCATTATATTGCTGACATGGCTGTTTTTGGGCATGTAATGGGCGCTGGCACAGATTGGGGAGCAGAAGATGAGACTATTCACAGCGATTATGAAGAGGAAGTGAATAAAGGCACTAACAGTTATTATGACGATTTTAACGCTTACCTTGCCTTTGATGGCTTGTTGAGCAATATATCCGCTTACGATGCCGCTTTAACGCTTGCCTACAACACAACATTCGGCGATAATGGAGAATTCACATGCGTTTGGATGAACCAAAGCTACGATTGGGATAATCCACTTTTTGTGAACCGCTGCGGCGAATCAATCAATTTGGCTGTAAACCTTGTTGCGGATGTTTTGCACTCGTTTTCTTTGGAAATGGTTGACGTAGCGCATTTTATCCCTGTTCCATTCTATTATCAAGATACAGACTATTATTGTGGTCCAGCATGCTTAGCAATGGTTTTCGACTATTATGGCGAAAACATCAGCCAAAACGAAATTGCAGACGCAGCAAGAACACTTCCATATGTAACCTATACTGACGAAATGGTTAGAGCTGCCCATTTCAGCAATATTAGCACTTCAAAAGGCACAGAAATGCCTGAAAACATTACTGGCTATACATTACGCAAGTTGGGTTATGCAGCATTTGAAAATCAAGAAATGAGTTTAGCTCAACTCAAAGGCTACATAGACGAAGATAAACCTCTAATTCTGTTGATGTGGTACAGTGGCTACCATCATTCAACACACTATCGTGTTGCGGTTGGTTATAATGAAACTCATGTTTTTCTGCATGATCCATGGAATAATATAACATGGGGAGGAGCTTATGGTGGTCCAAACATGGCTTTGAATTACACTGCTTTCATTGACCGCTGGGCATATTGGGACAACTGGACTCTTTATGTTTCGCCTTGGGACATAAAAGTTTCTGCACCCGCTTACATCAAGCCGCAAATACCGTTTCAAATAAACGTTACAATAACTTATCCGCAACCACTTCCAAATGCATTTTCTGATTATCCAGCTTCTCACTGCAATGCAACAATAACATTACCAGCCAACCTAACCATTGCACAAGGTGAAACCCTGAAGAAGACATTGGGCATGGGCTCTTTGCAGTCTGGAGAAATTGCAACTGTAACTTGGACGCTTATTGCTGATTGTGCTGGAATCTACGCAGTGAGCATAGAAGCGGAGGGATTAGTTTCTGGTTCAGTTTATACTTATCCTGCTTATGATTATAGTGACAGAATAGGCGCAGTAGTGAATTTCACAATACCATTAAGTGAAGATAATAATGCACCGTTAATAACTAATCTTTCAAAAGAGCCAGCAGACAACATTTTGCCAAACCAGCCAGTGAAAGTTTCAGCATGCATTATTGATGCTGAAAGCGGAGTGAAAAACGCCACATTATACTACAGTCTGAACAACAGTGAAACATGGACTCCAATATCTATGGACTACAATTTAACATTACATCTCTATAATGCCACAATTCCAGGACAGTCAGAGGGAACATACGTGAAGTTCAAAATCGTTGCCTATGACAAAATGGAAAATAACGCAACCATAGATGGAACAGACGTCTCAGCATACACTGTAGTTCCTGAATTCTCATTAGGCATAATGCTGCCAATATTCATAGTTTTAACAATGCTTGCAATTGCCTATGTAACGAAAAGGGTGAAAATGAATGAAGCAAGACCTATTTGTTAATGATGGGCATCCACTTGTTAGCAAAGTCAGTTATAAGGGCGATTTGCGAGAATCAATAGAGCTTGCCGTTTCACTCATCGGAGGAATCCAGAAAATTGTACACAAAGGCGATACAATACTGTTAAAGCCCAACTACAATACTGCTGACCCGTTTCCAGGCTCAAGCGACCCACAATTCATAAAAACAATAATAGAAATACTCTGTGAAGCTGGTGCTGGCAAAGTTATTGTTGGAGAGAGAACCGCTTTTCTTCGCAGTCGCAAAGTTTTGGAGCAGGCTGGCATTGTTAAGGTTGGTGAAGAGGCTGGTGCTGAGGTTAGGGTTTTTGGGAAGGATGGTTGGCGATTGCTGTTTGATTGGGGTGGTTGGCGAAGGGTTAAAGTTAACGGTGGTAAATACTTGCACAAGGTTTCGCTTGCAAAAGAAGCCTTTCAAGTAGACAAAATCGTTTATGCCCCACTTATTAAGACGCATCATGCAGCAGAATACACTGGAGCAATAAAACTTTCCATGGGATTAGTTAAGCCTTTCTTTGACCAAATAACGTTTCACGCTAAGCATCTTTGCGAGAAACTTGCAGAACTATGCCTAGTCATCAAGCCTGACCTAATCATAATGGATGCGAGAAAAGTGTTCATAACTGGTGGTCCAGCGAAAGGAGAATTACGTGAGCCTAATGTGATTTTAGCTTCTGGCAATCAAGTGGCAATAGATGTGGAAGGCGTAAAAATACTCCAAAGCTATGCGGGCGGCAAACTGGAAGGCAAAAATGCTTGGGATTTGACCCAGATTAAACATGCAGTTGAGCTGGGCATAGGCCCACGTAGTGAAGATGAATATGAGGTTGTAACACCTTAAAAGTGAAAATGTGAATAGAACACAATTCTAGTGGAAAGTTCTATACGTATATTCGTCTACCATTTATATGAGTCGCAAATAATCTTTCTAATGGAGAAGGCTGAAAAATGCGAATTAAATATGTAATAGTATGTGTTCTGTTCATGCTTTTGCCTATCTCATGCGCTAATGCTGGCTGGAGTTCGCTTAATTCTGGCTATGCAGTGACCACTGATTATCATGGTGTAGAGGCGTTTGTTGAAACATTAATTACTGCGACAGCAGGCACAACCGATTCTACCATAACCAATGTCACATTTGTTTGGAAATATCCAAATGACACAATAGCCTTTGAAGATGTTGACGTTCCAGTTTGGAGTAATGGCACAAAATATCCAGACGAAAATGGCGACCTCATTTATTATGCTCAAAGTTCTTTTGCGCCACAAGTTGAGGGCGAATGGGGTGTTCAAGCATATTTTAAGGGTTCGGGTGGACATTTGCGTGGAAACGGAACAGACATAATCGCAATAAAAGCAACATCCAACGAAATTGTAATTCCAGAAACTTTGATAGTAAGCGCATTAGGAACTTTAGGAGTTATCAGTATAATCTTGACCTTGCTACATGATAAAAGGAAAAGGCAACGCTGTCTCCTAATATGATGATATAGAAATGTTATTTTGTAAAAAACGACTTTGATTAGGATTTTATTATAAACAGTTTTGTTTTCTTCTTTTTTATTGTGAAAATTGTTTAAATTTGCCTTCTTTTTCATTTTTAAGCGAGGTGCATGGCTGTTTGGCAAGCGTGTCTGTTGATGATGTGCGTGACACAATAAACATAAGCGTAACAGACATTTCAGACGATAAAATTTTGAAGATGATTAAGCGGGCTGAAGTCACGCTTAGTCTTGAGCTTAGCAAACAAGTAGATTATGTTGACTGCAGTGATGCTGAGAAGGAATTCATTACGTTATTGGCTGCTGTTTACGCCATTTGCTATTTGACTGGTGGTTCTGCAGTTGGCTTAAGCTTCAGCATAGGAGACCAAAACGTAAACGTGCTGGATAAAGCTCCGCCATTAGATGTTTTACAAGCAGAATTGGAACGCATTCTGAACAATTTGAAACAACCAATTTTAAGGAGTGTTTGAGGCGGATGACAGCAGTTCCAGAAGCTTACTACCAGTTCGTCATGGATTATGCACCATACGTTTACGTTATTCCGCCTAACCAGCCTGATTCAGAATTTGGCAAAGCAGCCTTTGCAGCAGCCTTCGCTATTGACTTTCTCTGCGAAGCCTATTCTAATTCACAGTTCGAAGGTCGAAGAACACAAATCAACAACAAAATAGTAAGCCTTGCTGATTGGATTCTAACTCAACAGTGCACAGAGGAGGCTAAACTTGCTTGTGGTGGATTCAAGAGCACCGAAAGCAGCACGTACTATTACAGTGTTGACGCTTGCCGCATTATCCCATCGCTAATAAAAGCCTACCAATTAACAGACAATTCTTCATATCTAAATTCTGCAAAGCTTGCATGTGCCACATTCCTTTACAACATGCAGCACAAACCAAGCGAACTTGGCATTCACGACAAATATTACGGCGGCTTCGCTCGAGCCGTCACAATTGCGGATGCTTGGCTTCAGCAGATGGATGTTGAATGTCTTTATGGGCTTATTGGCTTGAAACTGTTATGGGAATTTGACCCTTCAAATCAGAGCAAATACGAATCAATGATAGCTGATGCAATAGGCTTTTATCGTTCGGGTTTTGAAACCTTTCACTTATATTATGATTCGCCGCCTAATGGAGACGGAGATTGGCATCGTGTTGGCTTAAATGAAACAATAATTTATGATGATGTATTTGCGTATGCCTTGCTTGGCTTATACAATTATGAGGGCTGGAGTCACTCGGTTCAGAGAGTCTACAGCTTCCTAAACGCCATAAAGCCTTCTGCACAGTATCCAGCCTATAACCCTGCAGTTTGCTGGAGTGGCTATTTAGATGTGGTTTCTCGTTGTCCTGCTTGCAACTATTATGATGTTGTTACAAGCGGAATCTTGACTAAAATTCGCAAGAATCATGACAAGCCGAGTTTAGAGTTCAGCAAGCAAATAATTAGCAAGCATCAAGAAGAGTTCATGTATTGGGGTGTCAAGTGTGCAGACTACAGCTCTGTGGAAAACAAGAAGGCTATGGCAACCGTGTGCTGGCTTGGGCTTCTCCACCTGAATTATGAAACTCCAATGACAAGGTTTACGCAAATTCTACATTCAAAAGGCGAAAATGTAACGCTTTACCCTATAATAGAAGTAGCAGAACAGACAAGCTACGGTGAAGCAATAGACATAAAAGCCATAGTTTCACTAACCCGCACAGAAGAAGTCCAGATAGAGCCAGGCTATTTTATAAACGATTATTTCACAATGTACACTTTCACGCCTTTGAGGCATGGTGACAAAATAAGCCGCAAGGGCATAGACTATGAAGTTTTAGGCGTTCAAGCTTTGGATTTCAATGGTGAAACTGCCTATTTTAGGGCTAATTGCAGGAGGCTGATTAAGGCATGAGCGAAGCAGAAAATTCCGTGGACACTGTTGTTAGGCTTTTGACCAAGAACCTGCATATTGTTAAGGATGAAGGGGCAACAGCAAATATTCACGTTAGCCGAGAATGGTATGACCGCGAACTTTTCAAAAATTATGATGGACAAGTAACTGTAGGATTAAGCGAAAGCAGCGACACGAAAGTCGAATTGAGTGGAAGAACTCGCAGATGCGTCAGCAACTTACGCGTAAATGTTTGGGCTACTGATAGGCTTATGCGAAACAGAATAGTATGCGAAGTCAATCGCATTGTAAGGCAGAATCGCAACAAGCCAAATGAAACTCTCTACGATTTTACTGGAATAGGTTTAGCGACTAATATGCATGAAGCCTACCATGCTGAAGCCCCCATAGAGCTCGTGCCTGGACATGAAAGCTGGACTGAATTGGGCAATGATGAGTATCAGATGATTTGGTACAGTGACGACCAGCGATTTTCTAAGCAATCTCTGGGTGAAGGCGATTTCGCCATGATGCTTTTTGGTTTTAAAATTGAAAGTAGAAAAGAGGTTGTAAGGAAGATTTGCTTAACTTTTGAGGGGTATGGTGTTGCTTCTGCTGGCAATGGCGTGACAGTTAAGGTTTGGAATCGCACGGCTCAAGCATGGCAGAATGCCCAAAGTGGTGCTGGTGAGGCTGATGAGACAGTTAATATTGTGCTTTCGTCTAATTTGGCAGATTATGTGAATGATGATGGGTATGTTTGGCTTCTTGCGAGAACAACAAACCATAGTAACGGGATAGATGAAGCCATTCTTTATTGTGATTATGCAAGTTGCACGGTTACAGTTAATGGCATAGTCTATTTGGATGTTGTAAGTTTTCGTGATGCAGACCGTGTTTATTCTAAACCTTTCATTTTCCACACTGAATTCCATCTTAAATCATGGTCCTTTGAGGACATTGGAGCGTGAGAAATAGAAAATGGTCAGTACGTATGGAGCACATGAAAGCCGAATCTATTATGTGGAAGAAACAAGCTATGGTGAAACACCTGCAAATCCTTCAATGTTAGGTGTTCCAGCTGAAAGCATAGACCCTTCGCTGAGCCCAAACAACATTAAAGTCAGAGGAGTGGGCTCTGTTGATTTTCAAACCATAAAGCGAGGCTTGAGAGAGCCGAGTCTTAAAACAGTGTTTCCGTTGCCAAGTGATGCGCCTATAGGTTTTTTGCAGTATGCCAAGGTTGAGCTTGACAAGTCATTAAGTATTCAAATGCTATATTACAAGGGAAGTTTTGCATCAGCAACTGACATAATTTCGCTATTGTATAAAGGTTGCAAATTTCAAAAGGTAACTGTTGAATGCAGCTTAGAGGATGTTATTAAGGCAACAGCTGAATTAGTTGGGCAAGACTTGGTTGTTGGAAATTCCAAAATTTCTGGAGCGACATATGCAGATTATGCTGGTGCTGTTGCCTTCTACGAAAGCTACGTCAAAAAAGGCACAACAACTCTTGACCGCGTATCAGACTGGAAATTCACAATAGAAAACAACCTCAAACAAGTGCCCGTTATACGCACAACAAGCGGACACATTCTGAAGTATTTGCCTTACCGACACCGCAACCTAACAGGAGAAATAACCTTCGAGTTTGAAAGCAAAGAAGAGTTTGAAGACATAATTAACGATTTGTCTTTTGACTTGGAGTTTGGTTTAGGCGGAGCTTACAAGGCTGTTTTTAGTGGCTGCAAATGGGAGGATTTGTCCACACCTACACGTATTGAGGATTTGGTTTCTTGCAAAACGAGCTTTGTGGCTAAAGGATTGACCATAAGCTGAAAAGGTGAATGGTTAAAATGCGAACAGAGGTTTTGGCGCTTGATGAAAGATTTGGAGAAGAATATGCTGGGCGTTATGTTTTCTGTGAAATTAGCTGGGCTAAACGCAGTCGCATAATTCAGAAATACACGAAATATCATCCGCTCACTGGTCAAATTGTTAATAGCGACTTCATAGCTATACAAGCCGAAACTATTATTGCAAGTTTGAGAGAGCAACCTTCACATAAGCCCATAAATCTTGAAAGGTTGTTAAGCGAAGATAATGGCATACCAGTTGAGCTTGGAGAACTCTTCAGCCAAATCGTGAATAGGCTTAACAGTGTCAGCATTGAAGAACAACGTTTTTTATCCATGCAATCCGAAGACAAAAGCCAAACCAAACCCTCACAGACTTTAGACTCTGCAAAGAATTCGGCTGGACACCAAGACAACTTCAGCGGCAATCAGCCAAAACAATCCAACAGTTTATCATTGTTCTAAACGAGATGGATAGGCAAGCAGAGGAGGAAAGAGTGAAGATGGAGCGTGAAGCAAAATGGCGGTCGAAATAGCATATGACACTGAAGGAATTGAAAAGTTTCAAACGGCCATACAACAGTTTGACGGCGGCATGCAGCAGCATGTGCATAGACAATTGACAATTTGGGTTGAAAATGTCAAGGCTTTGGCTAAACAGCTTGTTCCTGTGAGAACTGGCTTTTTACGCAATTCAATTTATGCAAAAATTCAAGAATGGATTGCTGAAATCGGTGTAGAAGCTACTTACGCCTTATTTGTTGAGCTTGGAACGCGGTTCATGAAGGCAAAGCCATATCTTGATCCAGCAGTTCAAGAGCATCTGCCGAGGCTTGAACAGCTAATCTGTGAAGCTATTGACACAGCGAAGAGGGAGGCTGGTTTAGAATGAGTTTTCGTGAAATAGCAATTACGATTAGAGCTGTGAATCGTGCAAGCCACGAGTTTGGAAGGGTTCAAAACGATGCTGAATCATTAAGTATGAGGATTAAAAGCTTGGGTTCCGCTGTTGCCGGCTTGGGTGCTACTGGAACAGTTGTTGGACATTTGGCTCACCAATTTGGCTTACTTAATTCTGAACAGACACGTGTCTTCAACAGTGTAATGATGGTTGTGTCAGTTATGGGAATGTTTATGCGGACAAGTGGGGGCGTAGCCATAGCCCAAAAAATTTATGCTGCTGCATGCTGGATTGCGACTGCTGCACAAAATTCATTAAACATTAGTTATGCAACTTTTCTTGCTTTAACAGGAGTCGGCATCGCTGTTATCATTGCAGCTGCTGCAGCCATGTGGTATTTTGCTTCGCAAATGAATGCTGCAACCGCTTCTGTGCAAAGCTTCAATGAGGCTGTGGCTGAAATGCCAGAACGTAGTCGCAGTGTTCGCCGTGCTGGTGAAGATGAGTTGTATAGAAGAGGTGTTGAAGATTGAGTATAGACATTCCAAAAATGGCTATTGTATTCGGTTCGGTAACGCCGCCGCAAGGCGATATTATCGACTGTAAAGTGCATTTGGGCTGCACAAACGAGGTCAGCAGCTTTGAAATTCTGCTTCAAAATTGGGATAAAAAGTATAGTCTAGGTGGCTCCTATCCCATAAACGTTGGTATGGATGGAAGTATAAGCATTGGCAGAGGCTTGAATGTCCCGCAGATTATCATTTGCCGTGTTGAAGCTGTCAAGTATGAATCCACGTCAACAGAGAATTATCTTCGGGTTTCTGGACGATGCTGGGGTGAACGGCTTTTCCGCCGTACTGTAACCAAAACATATGAAAACAAGAAGGGCGAGGAAATAGTCAAAGACTTAATCGATTATTATGTTGGTTTAAGCCACAATCGAGGCGGAACAGAGCTTATTGAAGACACAGACACGACTTACACGAAACTTGAGTATGAAAACACGCCGGTGTTTGACATTCTCAAATACATTGCAGCATCTGCGGATAAGAACGGTGTTATAGGTTATGATTTTCGCATAGCTCCAGATGCTAAATTTGAGTTTTTCCCACGCTTAAGCAAAACTTCGTCTTTAAGCCTTTCAGAAAAAATTGAAGTCAGCGAATATCGCAAAGACATTCATAGGGTTAGAAACAAAATCACAGTTTATGGAGCTGCTGATAAGAGTGCACCTTTGGATAAAGATGCTTGGACTGAAAGCCTAACGCCCACAGATGGCTCTTGGAGCGTGGAGCAACCTGAAAACACCATAAGTCTAGACGCAACAAGCAAGGTTAAGGGTTCTTATAGCATAAAAACTATAACTGGAGTTGCTGAATATGCTGTTCCCGTTTTTACGTTGAACTCTGGAAAGGAAGTAAATGCTGAGCTTTATCCAGTTTTAAGTCTTTACATGGCTTTAGCCCAATACTGTGACGGCAACATCAAAATAAGATTATGCGATGCTATGGGAAAGACTGCTGACAAATATGAGAAAATTGCCAACGACCAAAAATGGCATAAAATAGACCTAAAAATAGGTTCAAAAAACGCTTTAGAATGGGTTGACGTAGAATCAGAGTTCGACTGGACTCAAATTAAAATGGTCAAATGGATTGGATTTTATGCTGGCGGTGAGCAACAGACCCGTGCCATGTGGATTGACACCTTATTTTTCGGCGGATGTAGATACAGTAGCATCCAAGAAGACAGCGGAAGCCAAAACGCCTACGGCTTAAGAGAACTTGTAGAAGTTGATGAGGAGCTTCACAGCGACAACGAATGCGCCTTACGAGCCAATGCTTTATTAGCATACTTGAAAGACCCTGCGGAAAACTTGACAATCAGAAGCACAGTCATAGACTATGGAAATTCTCCGTTTTTGCCTGGCGACAAGATTCATGTAGCATTGCCAAACGAGAATGTAAATGCCGACTATCGGATATTAGCCGTTGAATATCACGTTGACGCTAAAACACAGACTCTTGAAATAACAATAGAACTTGGACGAGAAACGCCACTTTTAGCGGATTATCTTTACGATCTGCGTAGCAAGACAAGTCATTTAAGCAGATACAAAATAGCGAGAGTGATGGCATGAGCCAGACTGTTCCTTATGGACGATATGAAGAGGCTTTTAAGGCGATTCACAGCGCCCTATGCGACCTTATGGCTCCGCCGACTGGAAGAAGAATAACCAAGCTGGAGTTTGCTTGGAATGTAAACGGAACACTGGCAACTTTAAAAGCTTATGAGGTTGCAATGCTTCTTTTCACGCTTTCCTTCTTATGGAATGCCGACGGCACTTTAAGGGAGGTTAGCCGCAACGATGCTTGACAAAGCTCTGGTTATTCGCGATGACAAAGAAAAGCTTAAAGACATAGGTGATGTTTTGGCAATAGCTCGTTCCGAGGGAAAACGGCTTTTCAAAACAAGAGAAAATGTTTCTGTTGTGCGATTGTTTTTCGATGTTGAGGTTGGCTGGATAGCGGTTATACGCTTTCCTTCAGCTGTTGCTGGTTGTTCAAACACGCTGGTTGTAAGCGAGGGAGAAAAAATTGGAAAATGAACATGAAAGAGAATGTTAGAAATCAGAAATCTGCCATAATAGCTGGGATGCAGAGACGGATTGAAGTTTGGCGAAAACAAGTTTATAACAAAAGTATCATTATTTGTTGATTAACACATGATAATTTTGTTATGTTATAAACTTATTTTGAGAGGTTAAAGAAAAAGAAATTAAAGCGACGCAAAAATTAAGGGATTGGAAAATTAGGTTTATTGGAAAAGAATGCTCTGTTCATTATGATAAAATAGTATGCAATTGTTAGAAAAGAAAGCATTTCAATTAAGAGCTGAAGCATTGCTGGA
>Ga0129301_1000368_pt1 | contig 24846 bp, 24 predicted proteins | sample ConPoolayeHmetaG_FD_94489 | JGI IMG/M metagenome (GOLD analysis project Ga0129301, IMG submission 94489) | Hot spring microbial mat communities from California, USA to study Microbial Dark Matter (Phase II) - Cone Pool mat layer H metaG ...
GCCTCCAGTTTAGCCTTTTTTCTGGCGGCGATCAGGGCTTCTTTCTTAGCCTGTTTTTCTGCCTCTTTGGCCTTTCTGGCCTCTTCCGCCTCCAGTTTAGCCTTTTTTCTGGCGGCGATCAGGGCTTCTTTCTTAGCCTGTTTTTCCGCCTCTTTGGCCTTTCTGGCTTTCTGGGCTTTTCGGAGTCTTAGTATTACCGGGCGGCGCCTGACTATCGGGTAGTTGCACCACTGGCAGTTGTCGCCGCTGGTTTTTTGACCGCAGTTGGGGCATCTAATCATTTTGGCCATTTAAAACAGCCCTTCCCTTTTCAGGCTGACATAATTATTATCGCCGATGACGATATGGTCTAGGACCTCTACGCCAACAACTTCGCCCGTCTGGGCTAATCTTTTGGTTAATTTTATATCGTCTTCTGAAGGCTCGGGAACACCTGAGGGATGATTGTGCACAAAAATAACTGAGGCAGCACTGGCCGATATTGCCTCTTTGAATACTTCCCTGGGGTGAACGATACTGCTGTCCAGGCTACCGATGGAAATCTCCGAGATTTTTATAAGCTGACCCCTGGTATCCAGTAAAAGCGCCAGAAAATGCTCCTTCCTTTTCCCTCTCAGTTTTCCTCTTACCAAGCTTACCACTTCATCAGGGGTCTTAACCCCCGGTCTTTTACTGAGCTCGGCATAACCCTCAAGGCGGTTAGCCAGCTCAAAAGCCGCCTTAATCTGGGACGCCTTGGCTAGACCAATCCCTTTTACCTGGGATAGCTCTTCTACCGAGGCGTTTGCCATTCCTTTAATGCTACCAAACTGGCTTAGTAGCCTCTGTGCTGTCACCATTACCGACTCACCGGCGATGCCACGCCCCAGAATCAAAGCTAAAATCTCCTGCGCTGATAGGGCTTCGGCTCCGAACTTTTGTAGCCTCTCTCTGGGTCGCTCAGAAAGAGGTAAATCGTGAATGGTAAACGACTTCTTCACTAGCTCCGCTCCGGTGTGCGCCTTTTTGATACTGCTTGGCGATGTAGTCCCGCCATAGAGTGTCCAGGCCATCCATATCAAAGCCATAGACCCTTTCCAGGGCTCCATCATAGCTACTACCCTCGCTAAAGGCAGTCAACAGCTCAAGCATCTTGCCCTGCCCATAACTGGTGATGAGGAACTCAACCAGACTGTAACTCTCAGCATAGGAAAGAATGGCTTGGCTGGAGTAAGCCGAGAAGGGGCTTGATAAGCTACGCACCGAGATTAGACGGTTTTCCTCCACCGCCTTCTTGAGATGATCGGCAAATCCGACGCCAAGAACCCCTTCGGTATACATTGCCAGACCTTCATCAAGCCAGGTAGGCAGGTCGGTATAGGGATTAAAGGTCATCTGGTGAACGACGAGGTGGGTCAGCTCATGGGCAATTGACCTCTCACCCCATGAGAGGTTATTCGGGCTTATACCAATAGCGATAATACCGTATCCAGCAAAGGCTACTCCGCCCGTCCACTCTGTGGGGAAAATCATCGCACCCTGCAAATCCTCGCTATTGGCATAGATATACATTTTGACCGGCTTCTTTAAGTAGGCGCCCGTCTCTTCAGTCAGCCGAGCCAGCGCCTGCTGGGCGGCTGACATTAGCTCCTCAGCAAAGGACTGTTTCCCCTCGTACCAGTATATGGTTATCTTCCCTTCGGTTAAGCTCCGCCAGGGATAGCGGTTATCATCAAAGTGGACTGTCTCTGGAGCGGTCTGTATTTTCTCACCGTCAGCATTTTCTACCACCCACCAGTATTCCAGACTGGAGCCAGGGGGTAACCCGCCCATTTTCCTCATATCTAAAGCCCCGCGAACGCTAACAGTACTATCGGGCGCAAACTCAATATAGACCTCACTGGTTACCTGGGCAAAGCTTTCTCGGTCAACAGAGTAGCAGAAGCGAATGTCAGTAATATCTACATCGCTCTCGGCTGACATACTGAAGTCAAGATTATAGGGGAACTCTACCAGAACCGAGCTGCGCAGGACTCTCAGCCCGCCCTGGGCTTGAACCAAAGCCGGGGCAAATACAACCAGGAACAGGGCAACAGTTAAGGCGAAGATACTGGCTTTCTTAATCACCTTTCTTTACCTACCATAGACCTGAGGTAAGCGGTAATAAAACCATCTAAATCTCCATCCAGTACTGCGTCAGTATCACTGGTCTGATAATTTGTTCTGTGGTCTTTTACCATTTTATAGGGATGGAGGACATAACTTCTAATCTGGTTGCCCCAGCCCACCGCAATGCGCTCTCCCTTAAGTTTAGCTCGTTCTTCAGCTCTCTTAGCCAATTCTAAATTGAGCAGGCGAGACCGAAGGATCTTGAGGGCGGTCTCTTTGTTCTGGTGCTGGGAACGCTCACTCTGACAGGTAGCCACCAGTTTGGTCGGCAGGTGAGTTATTCGGACGGCACTGCTTGTCTTCTGCATATGCTGTCCGCCTGGACCACTTGACCTGAATACATCCACCCTCAGGTCGTCCGGGTCTATCTTCACATCAATATCGGCTTCAGCTTCAGGTAAAACCTCTACCAGAACAAAGGAGGTATGCCTGGCGTGGTCGGCGTCAAAGGGAGAAAGGCGAACCAGCCGATGGACACCGTGCTCTGATTTTAAGTAGCCGAAGGCATGGTCACCACTGACCCCGATAGTGACACTCTTTATCCCCGCTTCGTCCCCGGGCGAGATATCCAGTACCTCAGCCTTATAGCCGCGGCGCTCAGCCCAGCGGAGGTACATTCTCATGAGCATCTCCACCCAGTCCTGGGATTCGGTACCTCCAGCTCCGGCGTGAATACTCAGGATGGCATTCCTGGCGTCATACTCACCGCTGAAAGCCATCTCTAACTCGAGAGCATCGAGGCGGGAGGCTACCGCTTCTATTTCGGAGTTAATTTCTTCTCTAAATGAGACGTCCTCTTTCGCTAGGGGCAGACTTTCCGTAATATCAGCCACCTTCTTCTCCAGACCTCGCCATTCTTCAACCACCTTTTTATGCTCGGCTAACTGGCGCATAACGCTCTGAGCTTTAGCCTGCTCCGACCAGAAGTCCGGCTGAGCCGATTGTTTCTCCAACTCAGCAATTGCCTCTTCTCTAGCCGCAATATCAAAGATGCACCAGCGCCATGGAGATTCTGCTCCGCAAGTCTCTTAATTTATCCCCCAGTTCCTGCACTAATTGCCTCCTTATCTCCACAGCATAGAAACAACTAGCTAAAATAGTTTACCTTGATGGCTAGCCTCGGATGCCACGCTTCCCTTTTCTGGTCTTACGTTTCCTTCGGCTACGATATGAGCCAGGCGAGTAGGCTCGGGCAAACGGTAACCACGACAGCACTTCATCACCCAGTAAATAGCAGTTTGAAGGTCAATTTTATGACCTATAGAAACATAAACGGGCTTCGTTCCAGGTTTGGTTCGCAGAGCCGCTCCTATCGTCTCACCCTTATCTCTTATCTCGGCATAGCTACCCGGCTCAACTCCGGGTTCTTCATGGCTGCCGCAGAGCAGGGATTTAGCACAGCCAATTGTTGGAGTATCTAAAAAAAGCCCCAGGTGAGAAGCGAGACCAAACCGTCGGGGGTGGGCAATCCCTTGTCCATCAACCAGAACCAGGTCAGGAGTGACGCTGAGTCTCTCACAGGCAGCCAGCGTAAGCGGTGACTCCCTGAAGGACAAAAGACCCGGAATGTAAGGAAAATCAAGCCTGCCTTTGACTACTTGCGTTTCCATCACCTTAAGTTCAGGGTAGCTTAAGACAACTACCGTCCCGGTAGCCATTTCCTGTGTTTTGCCGGCTGAGATATCCACGCCAGCGATAAAGTGAGGAGCGATAAGCTCGCTATTTCTGGAGACCTGTGCCGCCAGACGATACTGTAGCGCGACCGCCTGAGAAGGGCTGAGCTGCCAGGTGTGTAAACTCTTTACCTTCATAATCCGATTATAGCTACTAACAAGTCTTTTGACAACCCGTAAATGCTATTGACAGACGACTATTTAATGGCGCATAATATCCTAAAAGAAAATGGTGAAAATCAGGTTAAGGCGAGGCGGAGCCAAAAACAGGCCAAGTTACCGGCTAGTAGTAGCCGATTCCCGCGCTCCTCGTGATGGGGCATTCATCAGCGTTATCGGGCATTATAATCCCTTGACTGAGCCGGAGACGGTAGTTATAGATGAAGAGGAGGCTTTAAAGTGGCTCAGACGGGGAGCCCAGCCAACAGCAACAGCTAACAGACTTTTGTCAAAGGCAGGCATCATAGAAAAGTTCAAAACAATCAAGGAGAAAACATGAAAGAGCTAGTAGAGTACATTGCCAGATCAATTGTGAACTCACCTGATGACGTTGTGGTGACTGAGGAACAAACGGAACAGGGCATAACACTTAAACTGAAGGTTGCCGACGACGATAAAGGTAGGGTTATTGGTAAGCAAGGCCGAATAGCCGAGGCCATGCGTACCCTGGTCAGGGTAAAAGCCGCTAAGGCGGGCACCAGAGCCACTCTGGAGATTACCTAAGCATACCCCAAGGTAACCAAAAGCATATAGAATAGCCACAAAGGGCCAGTCTGACGAAATAGGTCTGAGCTAGCCTATTGTTGAGAGGACCGGAAGGTTCAAGTCTAGGGCAATCAGCGGGGGAAGCCGGTACTTCGCCGGACAATTGGAGGTTATTAATGGGTTCTGCTTCTGAAACTGAGCGGTGGGTTATATGTCCCGTGTGTCATAAAAGCAATCCAGCCGGGACCCGCTTCTGTCAACACTGTTGGGGAGCAGTAATCCCTCAAGATATTGCCGTAACCACTGAGGAGCTCAGGGAATTAACCAGACGCCGGGAAGCCTACCTGAAGCGCAAAAAGAGAATCAAGCTGGCGTCGGCAGTTGGCCTCCCGTTGCTGGCCGTTCTGGCTATTGTCTACCTCATTCTATACAATTTCACGGACACTATATTTAAGCCGCCCGAGGAAATAAACTCCAATTCTCCCCCCGGCGAATGGACAATGTTTCGGCATGATTTGGCTCACTCGGGCAGTGCTGAACCGGGCGGTCCTTTACCTCAAGGCGTATTGAAATGGGTCTTCTCTACGGGCGCTCCTATTCACTCGTCGCCGGCGGTAGCTAATGGAGTGGTCTACTTTGGCTCTCAAGACTATAAGCTCTATGCTCTGGATGCTGAGAGTGGGGCGAAACGGTGGGAATACAAGACCGGCAGTTGGGTTGAATCCTCACCGACGATAGCCAGTGGAATAGTCTATTTTGGTTCAAATGACGGCCAGTTATACGCCCTTGATGCCCGCAGCGGCGAAAAGCTCTGGGATTTCAAGACCCGCTATCCGGTGAGGTCTTCTGCGGCGGTAGCTAATGGAGTGGTCTACTTTGGTTCTGACGACTATTATCTCTATGCTGTAGACGCTAAAGAGGGGGTGGAACTCTGGCGCTACGATACCAGAAGTCCCGCGTCATCTTCCCCCGCGGTAGCCAACGGCATTGTCTATACTGGGGGTGGAAGTGGCTTCTCCTACGCGCTTAATTGTCTGAATGGCCAGCGCCGCCTTCGCTTTAAGACCCACTATGCTGTTTTCTCTTCTCCGGTAGTAAGCGGGACGACTGTCTATTTCGTCCTTGATAATGGTTTCCTATATGCGGTCGATGGTATGGCACGGACCTGGCTTCAGGAGCATGAATTCAGACCCGTTTGGGCGCAACTATGGGCAATGCTTCCGTGGATACCACCACCTCCAGTTCAGTCCGGCTTCTTATGGTCGCTCAGGCTGGGCGCAGGAGAAACTTCTTCCCCCGTGCTCGCAGGCGATACCCTGTACGTAGGCTGCGATAGTAAACTACTGGCTGTAGACCTAGTGAACCATAAAGTGCGCTGGGAATTCAAAACCGGGGGCACAGTAAGGTCCACCCCGGCGGTGTCAGGCTCGGCCGTCTTTGTGGGCAGTGAAGATGGCAGGCTGTATGCTGTAGATGCTACCAGTGGCACAAAGCTCTGGGACTTCCCCACCGGGGGTAAGATTACTTCATCCCCGGCCGTGGCTAATGGGGTGGTCTACGTGGGCTCGCATGACGGTAAGCTGTATGCTATAGAATAATCCACGCTAGGTAATGAGGTTGCTCAGCTTAAAGGAAAGTGGCTAAGTAAGCCGCTTTTGGTCAGTTACCGTTCCCAATTAAATGGTTCTGGGTGCCTGCCCTGTTCTTCTCCTTCTTTTCTCCGCTACCTTGAGGCGAGCTAGGGCACGGCGTAGCGCCGCTTCCGCCCCCGCCACGTCAACATTGGGGGCGCGCTGACTGAGCCTTTCCTCGGCACGCCGCTTGGCCGCTTCCGCTCTCGCCAGGTCAATCTCGTCATCCCTCTCGGCGGTATCAGCCAGAACGATAACCCGGTCTGGCCGCACCTCAAGAAAGCCACCGGAGATAGCCATAGAGACCTCCTCTCCCCCCTTCCTCACCAGTAGCTCGCCTGCCTGTAGTGTGGTCATCAAGGGTGCGTGGTGAGGCAGAATCCCCAGTTGACCTTCAACACCCGGGGCAACAATTACATCCACTTCATCGGAATAAACCACCCGCTCAGCAGTAACAATATCAAGTTTGATTCCAGGCATTACTCTACACCCTCAGCTTCTTCGCCTGCTCGACCGCTTCCTCTATTGTCCCTACCATATAAAAAGCTTGCTCCGGCAAGTCGTCATGCTTGCCTTCCAGAATCTCCTTAAAGCCGCGTACCGTCTCCTCTATTGGCACATACCGTCCCTGTCTACCGGTAAAGACTTCAGTGACAAACATCGGTTGAGACAGGAATCTCTGTATTTTACGGGCGCGGGCTACGGTGAGCTTGTCTTCATCACTAAGCTCTTCAATACCCAGGATGGCGATTACATCCTGAAGGTCTTTGTAGCGTTGTAGCACCTGCTGGACTCCGCGAGCTACCCGGAAATGCTCCTCACCCACAATATTAGGGTCAAGTATTCTGGAGGTTGAGGTCAGCGGGTCGACCGCCGGGTATAAGCCCTGCTCAGCGATAGACCTCTCCAGGGCAATAACCGCATCAAGGTGGCCAAAGGTAGTGACTACTCCCGGGTCGGTATAATCGTCAGCCGGCACATAGACTGCCTGAAAGGAGGTTATTGAGCCCTTACTGGTGGAGGTAATTCTTTCCTCCAGTTCGCCAACCTCGGTAGCCAGGGTAGGCTGATAACCCACCGCCGATGGCATACGCCCCAGCAGGGCTGATACCTCCATACCGGCTAAGGTATAGCGGTAGATATTGTCAATAAATAGCAAGACGTCCTGATGCTCAACATCACGGAAGTATTCCGCCATCGTCAGTCCGGTCAGCCCCACGCGCAGGCGAACCGCCGGTGGTTCGTTCATCTGACCAAAGACAAGGACTGTCTTGTCAATTACCCCCGACTCTTTCATTTCATACCACAGGTCATTACCCTCTCGGGACCTTTCCCCTATCCCGGCAAAGACTGAGAAACCACCGTGCTCGGTGGCAATATTGCGGATGAGCTCCATAATAATCACGGTCTTTCCTACTCCGGCACCGCCATAGGCACCTATCTTACCGCCTTTAGTAAAGGGGGTGATCAGGTCAATAACCTTAAGACCGGTCTCCAGCACCTCGGTAGTCGTTTGCTGTTCCTCGAGTTTGGGTGGTGGGCGGTGGATTGGCCACCGCTCCTCAGCTTTGACCTCACCGAGGTTATCCAAGGGCTCGCCCAGAACATTGAATAGCCTGCCCAGGGTGGCCCTACCTACCGGCACACTAAGTGGTGCGCCGGTGTCTATAGCTTCAGCGCCCCGCTGAAGCCCCTCCGTCGGTGATAGTGCCAGACACCGTACCCAGTTGTTGCCGATATGCTCCTGGACTTCAAGCACCATCTTAGTGCCATCTCCGGGTATCTCAATGGCATTAAAAAGCTTGGGCAGTTCATCAGGTGGAAATTCTATGTCAACTACTGTCCCGATTACCTGAACCACTTTGCCTTTTGCCATCATTATCTCCTTACCAGTATTAGGTTAATAAACTCTCCTATTTAGTCATAGCCTCGACCCCGCCGGTAATGTCAAGAAGCTCCTTAGTAATTGACTCCTGCCGGGCTTTATTATACATCAGGGTCAGTTCGGTAATCAGCTCGCCGGCGTTCTCCGTGGCGTTGCGCATCGCCACCATTCTGGCTGATTGTTCACTGGCAATAGCCTCCAGAATAGCATGGTAAATCTGCATTTCAACAAATCTGGGCAGGAGTCCGGCTAGCACCTCCTGTGAGCCCGGCTCATAAATATAGTCAACATTCTGTGCTCCGGGAATCGCCGCCGGTTCAACCGGCAATATTGGCTGAATCACCGGTCTCTGCACCATGGTAGAGACAAACTGGGTATAGGCTAAATAGGCGGCATCTATGACGGCGTTAGTGTAATCGTCAATGATAATGCGGGATATGGGCAGGGTATCAAGATAGCTGGGTCGGTCGCCAAGCCCGGTGAACTCAGCCCGGATATCACGACCGTACCGTCTCATAAAATCCAGCCCCTTACGACCCACACTAACCAGAGTAACGGGTACCTTCTGCTCCAGGATGAAGCTGCCTGTCCGGCGGTTGATATTGGCAATAAGCCCGCCACACAGACCGCGGTCGGGAGTAATATGCACTATGGCTATTCTTTTTACCGTTCGGCGTTGTAGTAAGGGGTGCAACACCCCCTCAGCGGGACGTAGAGCCGCTAGGTCGGCTATCACCTGCCGAATCTTCTCGGCGTAGGGTCGCCCGGCTAAGCCGCGTTCCTGTGTCCGCCTCATCTTGGAGGTGGCAATCATCTCCATCGCCCGGGTAATTTTGGCGATGCTCTGGACACCCCGTATTCGCCGCCTAATTAACCGAATATTAGCCAGATAACCTCACCCCCTCATTCCCCCTCTCCTTAAAAGGAGAGAAGGAAGAGTTTGTAAGAGGGACGAAGTCCCTCTTTGACGCCCTATAGGATAGAGAAGCGAAGCCTCTCTTTTACTCTCCTTATCTCCATTTTTGAATGAGTTTCGCCCTCTAAACCTACCCCCTAAGTTCTCCCCTGCTTAAACTCCAGAATGGCTTTCTTTAGCGCTTCTTCCGTCTCAGCACTGATGTCTTTTTCTTGGGCAATAGCCCCGCCTATCTCCGGGTGGCTTGCCTCCATAAATCGGAGGAAGTCAGCCTCAAAGGTAGCCACTTTATCTACAGCAATGTCATCAAGGTAGCCGTTAATCGCCGCATAGAGAATCATAACCTGCTTTTCTACCGGCATCGGAGCATACTGTCCCTGCTTCAGGATTTCGGTAAGCCTTCGCCCGCGCTCAAGCTGGTTTCTGGTTGCCTGGTCTAGCTCGGAAGTACCGAATTGAGCGAAGGCGGCTAATTCCCGATATTGAGCCAGGTCCAGCCTGAGTCTGCCGGCTACCTTTCTCATTGCCCTGATCTGGGCATTACTTCCTACCCGGGACACCGATAAGCCAACGTTTAATGCTGGTCTTTGACCCGCATTGAACAGGTCAGCTTCTAGGTAAATCTGACCATCGGTGATAGAGATAATATTAGTCGGGATATAAGCCGATATATCACCCGCCTGAGTTTCAATAATCGGCAGGGCAGTAAGAGAACCACCACCATATTCAGGGGCATACTTGGCGGCTCTCTCCAGCAAACGACTGTGCAAATAGAAGACATCGCCGGGATATGCTTCCCTTCCCGGGGGACGGCGCAGTAGAAGGGAAAGCTGACGGTAAGCCCAGGCATGCTTGGAGAGGTCGTCATAGACAACCAGGGCGTCCCTGCCCTGTTCCATGAACTCTTCCCCGATGGCACAACCAGCATAGGGGGCAAGATATTGCAGGGCAACTGACTCTGAGGCATTGGCGGCTACCACCACGGTGTGCTCCATAGCTCCGTGTTCTTCCAGGGTAGCTACTACCCGGGCTACCTTCGACGCTTTCTGACCAATCGCCACATAGATGCAGATTAAATCTCCGCCCTTCTGGTTGATGATGGTATCCAGAGTGAGCGCCGTCTTACCTGTCGAGCGGTCACCAATAATCAGCTCTCGTTGTCCCCGCCCGATAGGAATCAGACTATCTATTGCCTTAATACCGGTCTGCACCGGGGTATCTACAGACTTACGCAGGGCGACATTGGGAGCAACCCTTTCTATAGGTCTCGTCTTATCGGTCTTAACAACGCCTTTGCCGTCCAGAGGACGACCCAGGGGGTCAACTACCCGTCCAATAAGAGCCTCACCCACCGGCACTTCAGCAATCCGCCCGGTACAGCGCACTTCGTCCCCTTCTTTAAGGTTGCTGTAGTCACCAAGGATGACGGCAGATACACTATTTTGCTCCAGGTTCATAGCGATGCCTATAATATCGTGAGGAAACTGAAGGAGTTCACTGTACTTGGCGGACGCCAGTCCCTGCATTCTGGCGATACCATCCCCCACCTCAATCACCGTGCCAACATCAACCATGGTCAATGCCATGCCAAACTGCTCAATCTGCTGTTTCAGGATAGAAGCGATGTCTTGCCCTTTTGTGGTCATCTAATCTACCTCTTTGCTCTCTAGATACTATTTAGCTCCACCCAGCGTCTTTCTTAAAGCCGCAAGTTTGCTACGGACGCTGCCATCAATGAGCTTATCACCAACTTTAATGATGATTCCGCCAATCAAGCTCGGGTCTACTTTAGGCTTAAGTACCACCGGCTTACCGACGAGGGAAGTGATGCGCTGGGCTAGTCTTAGTTTATCCTCATCATCCAGGGGTATCGCGGTGGTGACCTCAGCCACCTCAGCCCCTTCGATGCCACGGTAATTATCTAACAGGCGCTGGTACTCGTCAGCAATATCGGCTATCAGGGTTAGGCGGTTCTTAGCCACTAACTGGGCCACTAACTTTAGCGCTTCAGGATTTATCTCACCCAGTCGTTCGGACAGCACCTTGGCTTTATCATCAAAACGAACCTCAGGGTTTTCCAGCAAGGCAAGAAGTGTAGCATCCTTAATTAGGCTGGCAATCCTTCTCAGGTCAGACTGCCATCGGTTTAACTCCTTTTTCCGTAGGGCAGTCTGAAAGACTTCCTGCGCCTGACGTATCGCATAGGCACTATCAGCCATTATGACCTCCCCCAAGTGCCAGAGGCTAACTCTTTTTCAGGGCTTTGCTTTCGTCCAGCACCTTCTCAATAAGCTGGCGGTGGGCTTCTCTATCCAGTTCCCGCTCAATGACCTTCTCGGCCGCCATTATGGTCAGGTCAGCAAGCTCCCGGCGCATTTCGGCAATAGCCTCGTCTCGCTCTCGCTGAATCTCGAGGCGCGCCTTAGCGATAATGGCTTCAGCTTCCGGCTTAGCCTCTTGCTGGGCTTTCTGTCTAATCTCCTCAGCGGTTCGCACTGCCCTGGCTATTATTTGCTGTCCCTCCTTGGCAGCAGTCTCAATTCGCTTTTTAGCCTCTTCTTCAGCTCGCGCTGCCTGTTCCTTAATAGCTTCTGTCTGCTCCATGCTCTCCTTAATTCTCCGCGAGCGCTCATCGAGCATCCTCATAATAGGCTTATAGGCAACCAGATACAGCAGTCCAAAGAGAATAGCAAAGTTTACTATTTGCGCTATCAATGTTGGCAGATTAATCCCTAATCCTTCCAAAACGGCTCCCCCTTCCAGGAATTCAAAGAATACGAGCTATTTCAGCCCAGTGTCAGAATAGCTCCAATAATCCATGCCGCGATTATAAACACACCAATAATCGCCGCGGCGGCAATAATTGTTATGAAAATTGGCAGCCCATCTTCTTGCATACCTATCGCTCCTCTTTAATATCCCTTATACCACCATAGCCAAAAGGATGGCCACGATTAGGACATAAATCCCGATAGCCTCAGCCATGGCAATGGACAGTATCATATTAGTCATTATCGGGCCTCTTGCTTCAGGGTTGCGCCCTATTGATTGCAGGGCTGAATAGCCAATGAGTCCAATCCCCAGTCCCGGTCCCAGCATCCCAAGGCCAACAGCCAGTCCTACCGCCAGCATCTTCACGGCTTGTGCTTCCATAATCCTTCTTTGTACCCCCTTTTGCAAATTTTCAATTTATTTGAATAGTGCCTAGAGGCACTATTAAGCTAAGATTCGCTGGTTTCGTGGGAAGTGACAGCCAAGGTAAGAAATACCAGAGTCAACCCGCTAAAAATAAGAGCTTGAAGAAAGCCGACAAGTAACTCAAGCCCGTAAAACGGAATGGCAAATATCCACGGGATAAGAAAAGCGGCAATTAAGAGCAGTATCTCACCCGCGGTCATATTGCCAAAGAGACGGAAGGTGAAACTGACGATGCGTATCAGTTCACTCAGCGCTTCTAATATGCCGGCAAAGATGTCGACACCTCCCATGAACAGCCCGCTCATCCCGGCTTTAAACTTACCGGTGAATAGTTTACCCATACTTTTAACAAACTGCCCTATATTCAAAAACTTTCCCAGATAACGAAGACCCAGCGTTCGTAGACCACTGTATTCGACAAAGACAAAGGACACAATGGCCAGAGCCAGAGGCGTATTAACATCAGTATTGGCCCCCCGTAGCAAGTGCACTTCGCCGTGAGTAGTATGAATGATTATGGAACCGAAGCCGGGAATCAGACTCAACCAGGCATTAAAGGCAACGAACAGAAAGATGGTGGCTACTATAGGAAAGAAACGGCGCCCATTCTCCTCACCGGCGACACTCCGGCAGAAGTCATAAATCCAGCCAAGCAGAAACTCAAAGGCTGTCTGTAATCTGCCGGGGATGACCTTCATTCGGCGGGTGACAATGAAACTAATCAGTACTAGGAAGACCACGGTAACCCAGCCGCCAATAATAGTGTTGGTGACGGGCAAGCCAAGCAGGTGAAAGACTACGGAGGCGGGAAGGTGAGGGTCAGGGCGAGGAACACTGAGCCAACCGGGCAGGTTCACCCCGGGAATTAATTTCTGCCCAATGGGGCCAGCCAGAAAACCAATGACAAAGAGGGCAAGAAAGACAACGGCAATTCCAATGATGAGAGGAAAGGAACAGCCCAGGCAACCCTTTTTCGTCACTAGCTTTTCCCCTTATTTTGTTTATTGCTGATAGTAGCGAGAATCATCCGGTAAGTACCGTAAAGAGCCACCATAATTCCCACCACTAAGCCAACTATCACTAGGATAGGCTTAGTCTTAAACTGGTTATCAAGCCACAGACCGCCAACCACACCCAGAACAATGCAGCCCCCGATATACCACCCTATACCCATGAACCTCAGTGCCGCTACCCATCTGCTCATGCCACAGCGAGCATATCAAATCTGCCTGTTTAGGTCAAGTACCCCCAGAAACCAACCACCTGTAACACCGCCGGGCTCTCTTCAGTCATAAAAAACCCTACAGAACTCAGCCGTAGGGTTTTTCTATTGACTTACAAACGCGACAAACTTCTGGTTTAAGATTTACGCTTATCAAAGTCATCCAGGTCAAGGGTATCTATGAAATCTCGGAAAGCCTGTAACTTCCTTAGTTCTTCCTCGCTGACCTTCTTCCCTTTCTTGTCAATCTTTTCAATGTCTTCAGAAGTGGGTCTACCTATCTCTTTGTCTAGCAGGATACCGGCCCTGTCCAGGACTGACTCCTCAACGTAGATGGGGATAGGTGGTTCTGTCCTTACCGCCAGTGCCAGGGCATCGCTAGGGCGGGAGTCAACTTCCATTTGCCCCCCATCTACATTAAGGATTATCTTGGCAAAAAAGGTGTCATTCTGAAGGTCACTGACGACGACGGAATCGATGCTCGCCCCCAGAGTATCAATGACTGAGCGTAACAAATCATGAGTCAAAGGTCTGGCGACGCTGACCCCCTGCAGTTTTAACTGTATAGCTTCTGCCTCAGCAGGACCAATCCAGATAGGGAGATAACGGTCGGCCATCTTCTCTTTCAGAATCACCACCCGCTGATAATTCATCAGACTAACCCGTATGCTGTCAATAGTCACCTCTATCATAGCCAAACCTCCTCCGTTCGTCTACCAACACCTCTAATTCTAACCCACCTAACGACCACTGTCAACTAGAGATTGCATTTCAACCCCCGCTCTCGTTAATCCACTTATTGCCCATTTTTTTTCCTTGGTTGGACCAGCCAGTTTATGCTATAATTTTTTTATGCTGGACCAGACCAGTTTATGCTATAATTTTTTTATGCTGGACCAGATAGGAGGCGTAGTTTGCAAAAACGGCATAAGATGGTTGTTTGGTTTGATGAAGTCACCAAAGATGATGTATCTCTGGTTGGCGGTAAAGGGGCAAACCTAGGGGAAATGACCAGGATTGGTATACCCGTTCCGCCTGGCTTTATCGTAACCGCTAGTGCCTATTTTGACTTCCTGCGACAAATGGAACTCATTGATAAAATTCGCCGCCTGATTGGACCTGTAGATGTTAATAATAGCAAACAGCTTCAGCAGGTTGCGGCTCAGGTGAGGCAGATAATTTCAGGTGCGGCTATGCCCCCGGAAATAGCCAGGGAGATTGAGCAGGCTTATGTAAAAATGGGAAGGGGGCTGGTGGCGGTGCGTTCCTCAGCCACTGCTGAAGACCTGCCTGAAGCCTCCTTTGCCGGTCAGCAGCGGACCTTCCTCAATGTGGAGGGTGAGAAGGAGGTGGTGGCTGCAGTCCAGGGCTGCTGGGCATCACTCTTTGAAGCCAGAGCCATTTTCTATCGAGTGCAACAGAATTATGACCACTTCAAGGTTGGCATCGCTGTCCCGGTGCAGAGAATGGTGCAATCTGAAGCTTCCGGGGTTATGTTTACCCTGGAACCGGAAACCGGTGACCAGAGTAAGATTGTCATTGAGGCCGTATTCGGGCTTGGTGAGACAATTGTTTCCGGGGCTGTGACTCCTGACCACTATAACATCGATAAAGAGGAGCTAAAAATCATAAGTAAGGAGATTGCCAAACAGGAGTGGAAACTGGTGAGGAGTGATACGGGTAAGGGCGAAGAAGCCAATATTACGGTACCGCTCACTCCTGGAGAGCAGGCGAGGCAAAAAATAAGTGACGGTGACATAATTACTCTAGCCAGGATAGGGAAGCGCTTAGAGGAGCACTACCGATTCCCTCAAGATATTGAGTGGGCAAAGGAGAATAACGAAATTTTTATTGTCCAGACCCGCCCGGTAACTACCGTCAGGAAGAGAGCGGCTGGGGTTGGAGCTGAAATTACCACACCCGCGCTTCTGTCAGGGGCGCCAGCCAGCCCCGGCATTGCTTCCGGGCCAGTCAAATTAGTGACTGACGCCTCTCAAATAGACAAGGTATTGGAGGGTGATATCCTGGTTGCCGAAATGACTACCCCTGACTTTGTGCCAGCAATGAAACGGGCGGTGGCTATTGTCACCGACCGTGGGGGTAGAACCGCCCACGCCGCTATTGTCAGTCGGGAGCTTGGCATCCCCTGCGTTGTTGGCACTGGGAAGGCTATGGCTACTCTCAAAGACGGGCAGGTAATTACAGTGGATGGTTCCAGCGGTAAGGTCTATGATGGCAAAATAGAAATTGCCACCAAAGCCGAGATTAGAGCCAGGGTCAAGATAAAGACCAGGACTAAGCTCCTGGTAAACCTGGCACAACCGGAGCTGGCGGATAGGGTAGCCGCTCGTGATGTTGACGGAGTAGGTCTACTACGGGCTGAATTCATGGTCGCTCAGATTGGTGAGCATCCCAGCTATATGATAAGCCAGAATCGCGGCCACGAGTTTGTCGATAAGCTTGCTGAAGGGCTAACTGCTTTTGCCAAGGCATTTTACCCCCGCCAGGTAGTCTACCGAACCAACGATTTCAAGACCAATGAGTATCGAGCCTTAAAGGGCGGGGAAAAGTACGAAGAGGTTGAAGAGAACCCGATGCTTGGCTATAGAGGAGCTTCGCGATACATCACCGATATCGAGACTTTCAAACTGGAACTAGCCGCTATAAAGAAAGTGAGAGAGAAGTACAAGAACCTCTGGGTTATGATTCCTTTCGTGCGTACCGTCAAGGAGCTGGCAGAAACATTGAAAATTATGGAGGCTGAAGGGCTGAAGCGCTCCGAAGATTTTAAAATATGGATGATGGTTGAAGTGCCATCCAATATCATCCTTCTTGAGAAGTTCCTGGCTGTTGGCATTGATGGCATATCTATTGGCTCTAATGACCTAACCCAGCTCACGCTGGGCATTGACCGGGACAGCGCCAAATTGGCCGGTACCTTTGATGAGCGGGATGAGGCAGTGATGCTCTCTTTAGAAAGAGCTATTAAAGTGGCCAAGAGCATGGGGGTTACCTCCTCTATTTGCGGGCAGGCACCCTCAGTATACCCCGAGCTTACCGAGAAACTGGTGGAGTGGGGGATTACCTCTGTCTCGGTAAGTCCTGATATGATTGACCAGACCAGAGAAATAATTGCCAGAGTAGAAGAGCGCTTGCAGGTCAACGCTTAGCTCTTGGAATTCGCATCGTGTGGTCCAGACAATGATTAGCCGGCTTAATGTTCGCCAGATGGTTGAGGAGAGGGAAGAGAGCCTCTCTCCCCTTGCCGCCAAAAGCAGGCAGTCACGAGGCAGAGCCAGATACGAGGAGCCCTGCCCGATACGGACTCTCTTTCAGCGTGACCGCGACCGCATTATTCATTCCAAGGCTTTCCGTCGTCTCAAGCATAAGACGCAGGTCTTCATTGCTCCTCAGGGCGACCACTATGTAACCCGGCTCACCCACACCCTGGAGGTCTCCCAGATAGCTCGCACTATAGCTCGAGCCCTGAACCTTAATGAGGACCTGACTGAGGCAATCGCCTTAGGCCACGACCTGGGTCATACCCCCTTCGGTCACGTCGGTGAAGAGGTCTTAAACGAGCTCTATCATGAGGGGTTCAGACATAACGAGCAGAGCCTGCGGGTCGTTGACCTTCTGGAGAATGATGGACGGGGGCTTAATCTTACCTGGGAGGTGAGGGACGGCATTGTTAATCACTCCAAGTCAAGGGCAAAAGTCTTGGAGGACTGGGGCAAGTTAAGTACCCTCGAGGGTGAAGTGTGTCGGATTGCCGACGTCATCGCCTACATCAACCATGATATTGGCGATGCCATAAGGGCTGGTATTATCGTTGAGGGCAATTTACCGCTCTCAGCCATTGCTGTATTAGGCAATTCTCACCGTGAGCGCATCAATACTATGGTCGGCGACATTATCGAGCAATCGTGGGCAGTGAGGAGCAGTCCCGGTATAGTCGGGGTTGAGCGTCCGGCGATAACGATGAGCCTCAGAGTGCTTGAGGCAACTAATATCCTGCGTGACTTTCTTTTTGACCGGGTGTATGACCGGCAAGCCGCCCAGGCAGAATCCACCAGGGCAAGAGAGATAGTCCGTCTGTTATATAACTACTTCCGTGGGCATGAAAGGGAACTACCGCCAGAGTATTCCCTTCATAGTGATGAGGTTGAGCGGCGGGTGGTTGACTATATTGCCGGTATGACCGACCAGTACGCCTTAAGGCTGGCGGAGGAGTTAAACTAGAGGGCGTTAAGAGGGGCGTAGCCCCTCTTACATCCTTCCTTTTGGAATGTTCCCTCTCCAAAGCTAAAGGGGTGTCTGAGAGGGGCGAAGCCCCCTCTCTAAACTCACTTCCCCCTCTCCTTTGAAGGAGAGGGGGATTAAGGGGGAGAGGTAGATATAAAATAAGATGAGCGTTATTGACGAAGTAAAGCAAAAACTGGATATTGTTGAGGTTATCGGTCAGTACGCCAAGTTGACCAAGTCGGGGCGGACCTTCAGGGCGCTATGCCCGTTCCACAGTGAGAAGAACCCTTCTTTCTTTGTCTATCCTGAACGGCAGAGCTGGCACTGCTTCGGTGCCTGCAATACCGGCGGTGACGTTTTTTCCTTTATTATGAAAAAGGAGAACATTGACTTCGGGGAGGCGCTGCGTCTTCTTGCTCAGAGGGTGGGCGTTACCATACCATCAAGGTCTGAGCCGGATAAAAAGAGAGATGAAAAAGAAAGACTGTACCTGGCTAATGAAGCCGCCGCCCGGTATTTCCATAATCTGCTCCTCAACTCCCCAGCCGGGGAAAAAGCCAGGAAATACCTGACCAGCCGGGGCCTCTCTCCAAAAGCAATCTCAGATTTCCAGCTTGGGTTCAGCCTGAATAGCTGGGAAGCATTAAAGCAATACCTGCTTGGAAAAGGCTACACCCAGGATGAGATGCTTGAAGCCGGTTTGATCGTGACCGCAGAGGATGGCAAGACGCATGACCGGTTCCGAGATAAGTTAATGTTTCCCATAATTGATAGCCGGGGGCGTACCACAGGTTTTGGGGCGAGAGTTCTTGATGACTCACTGCCTAAATATGTCAACTCGCCCCAGACACCGACCTTTGATAAGAGCTCAAGTCTTTACGGCATAAATCTGGCGGCACCGGCTATCCGGCAGCGGAATCTAGCCGTTATCGTCGAAGGCTATATGGATGTTATTACTGCTCACCAGAACGGATTTACCAATGTGGTTGCCTCTATGGGGACTGCGGTTACCGAAAAGCAGGTCAATGCCCTGAAGAGACTAAACAGGAATGTGAGTCTGGTTCTGGCTCTTGATGCTGATGCCGCCGGTGAAGAGGCCATGCTACGCTGTGTTGATTATGAGAATAGCCTTAATACCGAGGTAAAAGTCCTTGTCCTGCCTAAAGGTAGAGACCCCGATGATGTTATCAAGGAAGATGCTAAAAACTGGCAGCACCTGTTGGATAAGGCTTTACCGGTAGTTGACTATACCTTTGGTATGGTCAGCTCTAAACTTGACCTCAACACCGCCGGGGGCAAATCACAAGCTGTAGACGAGCTTTTGCCCATCATTGCTGCGATAAAAGATACAATACGTCAAGACCACTACCTGACAAGACTTGCGAAGTTGACGGAAGTCAGCTATAATAAACTGGAAACGACCCTGGAACGCTATCTGGCAACACAAAAGATTAAGAAGCCAGTAAAGGAGTCGGCAGCCCGTTCATTACAACCGGTACTCTCCAGCCCCCTTGAGGAGTATTGTCTTGCCCTGCTGCTGCAGCACCCCGAGCTGAAAAACAGGAGTGAGGGTCCTACGCCTGAATATTTTGAAAATAGCGAAAACCGTGAGGTCTTTCTCGCCTGGCAGTCCTGTTCCGATTTATCGGAATTGAAGGGGAATCTTGATGCAGCACTCTGGGAGCACCTTGATACCCTAGTTAATAAGCATATCCCGGCTGACCGAATAGAGCAGAGATATGCTGACATTGTCCTCCGCCTGAAAGAAAAATGCCTCCGAGATTCGGAGGCAAAGAGGGCGGAAATACTTGCTCTGGAAGTAGAATTGGGAGGGGCTGGTGCTGACCTGGCAAGACTTGAAGAAGAAGGGATAGAAAACATTATCCGACTGCGAGAAGTCCAAAAAGCCAGAAAGAGGTCGTGAGGATTCCCGGGGAAATCGCCGATTTTTCCGGGAGCCTCGTGCCCAAAGGAGACGAGAAATGAACTTTGAAGGCTATGAGGAACCAAAGGAATTCCCGCTGGTCAATGACACCGATGAGGAATTGTCTGTAACCGAAGAGCTGGACGATAGGATATCACCGAAAGACCTGGAATTAGAAACGTCACTAGAACCATTAGATGAGCAGGAAATGGCGGACGACCCGGTTCGCCTTTACCTTCATGAAATTGGTAGGGTGCAACTCCTTACTGCCGAGGACGAAAAGGTCTTAGCTCAAAAGATAGAGGCGGCGAAGCGTATCAAAGAGATTAGGCAAGACTATCTGAAGAGATATGGTAAGTCCCCTTCAGCGACGGAAATAGTACTTACGATGCTCAAGGAAATCGGACAGGCGGCTACTACCATCCGTCTCCTCCAAGAACAGCTTAAGATAACACCCACCGCTAGCTTTAGGAAGAGCATCTCGGAGCCTAAATTACGCAATAGTATTGATGGCGTGATAGACCAGCAACTGGTTCAGGCTATTGCCAATAAGACAGGTCGGTCCATGTCTGAAACGGAACAGCTTCTGATTAATCTTTCCCTTGATTGTAGCCTGTTACCGGAGGCAGTTCTCGGTGCTATCGACCAGAGCGTCTCCCTAGCTGATATAGAAAGTCTGGCGGAAAAAGAGGATTTCGTTGATTCCCTTCGGGCTTATGAAGAGCAAATCAAAGCCCACTTGGACAGTATTGAGCGTGAGGCGGAAAAGGCTGAAAAGCATCTCATTGAAGCCAACCTGCGTCTGGTAGTCAGCGTTGCCAAGAAACATATTGGACGGGGCATGTCGCTCCTCGACCTTGTTCAAGAGGGGAATATCGGGCTAATCAGGGCTGTGGAGAAATTTGACCACCATCGGGGTTATAAATTTAGCACCTATGCCACCTGGTGGATACGTCAGGCTATCACCCGGGCTATTGCTGATCAGGCTCGCACTATTCGCGTCCCGGTTCATATGATTGAGACGATTAATAAACTGATGAGGGTAAGTCGCCGTCTGGCTCAGGAGTACGGACGAGAGCCTAACGCTAAGGAGATCGGTGCCAGAATGGACCTCCCCGCAGCCAAGGTCAGGGAGATAGTCAAAGTAGCCCAGTTGCCGGTATCGCTGGAGACGCCCATCGGGGAAGAGGAGGATAGTCATCTGGGCGACTTTATCGAAGACCGCAATGCCTTACCTCCGGTGGATGCTGCCTCCAAACAATTGCTCAAAGAACAGATTGAGGAGGTGCTTTCTGACCTTACTCCTCGTGAGCAGCGGGTACTCCGATTAAGGTTTGGGCTTGAAGACGGGCGGAGCCGCACCCTGGAGGAAGTGGGACAGGAGTTTAACGTAACCAGAGAGCGCATCCGCCAGATAGAAGCCAAGGCACTTCGTAAGCTGCGCCACCCCTCCCGCAGCCGCAAACTAAAAGATTATCTGGAGTAAAGTAACCTTCTCCTCTTTTTCCCTTTTTTTCCCTTCCCCATTATCAAGGGGAAGGGAAATTTGTTTTTAAGAGGGGCTTACGCCCCTCTTTGACGCCCGATTACGCGGGTTTTGCTTTTCTCAATTCCCGACCGTTGCTGAAGGCCTGGCCCACGACTCTGCCAAGAGCTCGATACCCGGCACCCGGCTGGGGGATAAAGGCGAAGGGTCTTATCTTATCAACATCGGGCTTGCCGTCAGTGAGGCAGTCTTCGGAGACATAGGCCTCCTCAATCCTGCCAACAATGAGGGCATGACTACCCACATCCAGAATATGTAGGACCTTGCACTCCAGGTTGACCGGGCACTGCTCAATGAGAGGGGCGTTATCTAGTTTACCGTAGAATACCTTGAACCCGCAGGCTTTAGCTTTATCAACTTGGGTCCCGGACCTAATGCCACAGTAGTCTGTCTCCCGTACCAGGTCAACCGAGGGCACGTTAACGGAAAAAGTCATGTTTTGCTTTATCCCTTTGAGGGTATAGCGGCTGTGTCGTATCCCGACCGTAATCGCCGGGGGCTCGCTGGCGCCAATCCCGGACCAGGCAGCTGTCATAAAGTTTGGCTTGCCATCAACATTCGCTCCAATTAAGAACGCCGGCATGGGATAAACCAGGGTTTTGTAATCGGTAGTAACTTTAGCCATATCTCGCCTCCTGTGAACATTCAGGTTTCGTAATTGCGTAATTGCGCACTAACGCAAAACTTTTAATGGACCTACTTAGCTGAGATTATAACTTTTTATATGTTTGTTAATCAACCTCACCCCCTTTAAGCACCCAGAAAAATCAAAGATTTTTCTGGGAACCCGCTTTATCCCCCCTCTCCTTGAGAAGGAGAGGGGGAAGAGCGTTAGAGAGGGGGACGGGGGCTCCCCTCTCTTACTTACACTCCCCCTTCCCTTTTAGGGGAAGGGGGTCAGGGGGATGGGTTGGTAAACGACTTTGTCAGGTAGCTAATAGGAATGACACTGATTTTTCATATCTTTTCTAGTTGAAAAAGGAAGATTGGGCGGATAAAAATCCCCTGACTGTGTTAAAATAGTTAAAGAAACGAGGTTCTACCGAGGAGCCAGCAGTTGATTCCCGTCAGGTTGTCCGTGCGGAATTTTATGCCCTACCGGGACAATGTGCCACCTCTTGATTTCACCGGCATCCATACCGTTAGTATCTGTGGTGATAACGGCAATGGTAAGTCCGCCCTGATTGACGCCATGACCTGGGCATTGTGGGGGAAGACTAGGGCCAAGAGTGATGACGACCTCATTCACCTGGGGCGGAGTGAGGCTGAGGTGGAGTTTGACTTCACCGTTGGGCAACAGACCTATCGGGTCATACGTAAACGTGCCAGACCCAAACGGCACCGGGCCTCGGGACAGAGTAGCCTTGACCTGCTAATAGCCAGCGATGGTAGCTTCAAAGTAATCTCGGGTAATAGTATTGACGAGACGGAGAAAAAAATTAGAAACATTCTCCATATGGACTACGTTACCTTCGTTAACAGCGCCTACCTGCGCCAGGGCCACGCTGATGAATTCACCCAGCAACCTCCGGTTAAACGAAAGGAGGTGCTAGCTAATATTCTGCGCCTCTCTATCTATGACGAACTTGAGCAACAGGCGAGAGAACTGGCTAAACAGCGGGAAACCGAAAAGGCACTCGCTGAGAGTGCTATTAGAGATATTAGAGCCGAATTAGCCCAGAAGCCAGTCTATGAAGCCGAACTTACCCAGGCACAGTCCGAGCTATCACAAATTGACCGGGTATTAGAAGAACGAGAATCCAGATTAAACGAACTACGGCAGCAAAAAGAACTACTGGAAAGCAAGAAGTCGCAGTTGACCCAGCTGGAGAAGCACATTGCCGAGAGTGCCAGAACGCTGGAGTTAGTGGATGACCAATTGAAACAACTGCGCTCCCGAATCAAAGAGCATGAAGAATTAATCGCCCAGCGTGCTACTATAGAAGAATGTTACGCTCAGTATATTGAGGCGAAAAAGCTGAATGACGAGTTCGACCAAAAGCTCAGGCTGGCTGCGGTACTTAATGAGCGCCGCCACCAGCTAGAGATGGCGATAGAGCGAGCCCAGGCAGCCATCGTCACTGAGCATAAGCTGGCGGAAAACAAAATCGTTGAACTTGACTCTAGCTTCCAGAAACTGCCTCGGCTTAAAGACGAATTGCAGGCAGTGCAGGCGGAATTAAACCGGCTGGCTGGAGATGAAGAACGGCTAAGGCAAAAAAGGGAGGCTAACCAGAAACTACAGGCTTATGTCCGTACTCTGGAAGCGGATAGAGCACGGCTGGAACAGGAGATAAGCGAAATAGAGGGAAAACTCGCTCTGCTGGCAACTCAGAGCGGGGCTAAATGTCCCCTGTGTGAGAGGGAGCTGGGCGAAGAGCACCGCCAGCTTATTGAGGCGAAGTACACTATGGAAAAGAGCCAGAAGACCGATTCCCTGAAATCAAAAGAAGCCGAGCTAGCCCGGAAGCAGGTAGAGCTAAGTTCTGCGGAGAAGGAGATATCCCGTTTGGAGACAAATCTGAATCAGGCTAAAACTTCAGCCCTGAATAGAGTTAGCCTCCTGAACCGGGAGGTCGGTGAATCTGAAAAGGCTGGTAACCAGCTAGTTGAGGAAAGACGCCGACTATCTGAAATCGAGGAACGACTAGCCAGAAAGGATTTCGCCACCAGTGAGCAAGAACTGCTACGCCAGCTTGAAGGTGAGCTGGCCAGACTCAACTACGATTCGCAAGAGCACGAACAGGTGCGCCGTCGCTTGGATGCTCTGGAACGATATGAAACACCCAAACTGAAGTTGGAAGAGGCCGATAGGCTCATTAGGCAGGAAAGAGAGGCGGCATCAAGGGCTGAGCAGCATGTTCAAGAACTGCGACTCAGCCTGGAGGGTGACAGGAAGAGAAGGGAGGAATTGACTGCCGAACTCGGCTCACTTCCCGAGCTAGCCAGTGTTTTAGCCCAGGCTGAGACCGAGCACCAAAGGCTGAGCACGCAGCAAAAGCAGGCGCAGGAAAAAGTGGGCAGTATCAAGGGGAAACTGCAACGCCTGTCTGAACTGGAGACCAGGATGAAGGAAAAGGAAGGGTTATTGAGCCAGGCCGCGAAAGAAGAGAGCATCTACCGAGAGCTAGCCCAGGCTTTTGGCAAAAAGGGAATACAGGCGTGGCTCATTGAGATGGCTCTCCCCGAAATTGAAGCTGAAGCCAATAAGCTGCTGGGGCGCATGACCGATAATAGGATGCACGTCAAGATTGAAACGCAGCGCGAGACGAAGAAGGGGGATACTGTTGAAACCCTGGATATTAAAATTGCCGATGAGCTGGGGACGCGAAATTACGAGATGTATAGTGGCGGTGAAGCCTTCCGTATTGACTTTGCTATTCGTATTGCCCTGTCCAAGCTGTTAGCCAGACGAGCCGGGGCGCCACTGCCAACGCTGATTATTGATGAAGGTTTTGGCACTCAGGACAGTACCGGTCTGGAAAAACTTAAAGAGGCGATAAATTCTATTCAGGACGACTTTGAGAAGATAATCGTCATTACTCATGTTGAGGAGCTAAAGGACGCCTTCCCCAACCGTATTGATGTCATCAAGACCGCCGAAGGCTCAACCATTGAAGTGAGCTAATCTGTGTCACCGGACACCTAAAAAGGGCCACTTGTGGACGGGTCAAAATCCGCCACCGGTAGGTAAGAAAAGAATAGCTCATTTAGCTCCCCCAGTCAAGGCTTCCTCAGCCTGTTTGGAGCGTA